>Ga0307981_1003942_pt1 | contig 10794 bp, 10 predicted proteins | sample OrgLakmetagen987_FD_201849 | JGI IMG/M metagenome (GOLD analysis project Ga0307981, IMG submission 201849) | Saline water microbial communities from Organic Lake, Antarctica - #987 | ecosystem: Environmental > Aquatic > Non-marine Saline and Alkaline > Saline | place: Antarctica: Organic Lake... | reverse complement strand
AGCGGTCCCGTCCCAAGCCAAGATCACCCATAGGATCATGCTCGTTCGCAACAACCATCAGGGACGCCCATCCGTAAGCGAACTACCGGTACTTAAACAGTCAAACCTCCATCGACATACATGCTACCGCCCAAACGACGCTCGACTCCATCCTCTCATCCCCTCTACCTGCGACTCTGGGCCTTGAGAGTACAGTATCCACTGCAATGACACCATACCCGGCACCATTGCCAGTGCGAAGGCGATGGAAATGTAAGAGATCGATTTTGTGAGAAGATCTTTTGTTACTTATTACTGTGTGTGGAATTGGATCGCATACGACATTTACAGTCACAGTCATTCTTCCTTCTAGCAAAAACCCAAAACTGCCTCCGACCCTTTTCGACGTCGAGCGATGACCATGGCTTTCTCCGTTTCGCGTTTCTCCCCCAAATCCTCGCCTTTCTCTGTTCTTAAGACCCACCCTTGGACTTAAAGCCTCTCCAGACATGCCAGAGACGCGTTACAGTCTCTAGAAGGCAGTAAAGCACACACTTAATCGTAGCAGCCAATATAGGATGACCTTTCCAACACCTGGTGGAGGCAACACGAACGCGTACCTGCGAAAGCGCCATCGCGGCACCTCTTCGTTGCGCTCGTCGTCCCTCTGGAAAGCTTCTGCGTGTATCAAGGCAGCAGTCGTTCTTTGCAGTACCTACATTTTGGTCTCTATATACTCCTTCACTGCCTTGCATTCGATACTGGGGCGAGAAAACGAAATAATTGTCTCTCATAACCACAATAACATTAACACGGGCAAGCCGCACAAAGCTTCACCAAAGCCTCCTCCTGCGCATGTTCCGGAAACACCAAGGAATAAACAACCACTTCCAGCTGCACCAGAAACCAAACCTCTGTCAAAAGGTCCAACGCGAGACGCTGCCCTCCACCAAACGGTCCAGTCGGGCCCCTTTCTGTTCGACCAGGACCGCGCCGAAGCCATCTTGCAGCAATACGGAGCCGCATCGATACACAAAACGCTCACAGCCTACATTGAACCACCGTTGCAGGATACTGTACCAGGTACCGGGAGTCGAGGTGATATGGAGGCCAAGCACGACGACGGCGTCCGACCTACCTTTGTCGTACCATTACCCCTCCGCACGCATACTCCGAACGACTTGAGGCGCCACGAATACCCAAGACTGCAAACGTGTCACGACATGCCAGGCAAATTTCCAGTCGACAAGGGATTGGAGGTGGATGCCAACGGCGATGTGATCGTCTGGAACGTTGGTGATACACCCACTCCTCCAGATTTTGCCGAGAAGGAGGCGCCGTACTGTCCCGTCGAAGCCGACCCGTTTCTTCCGTGGATACACGACGTTTTCCCCATTCAAGACGGGACCAAGATTCAGTTTATTGCGCAAAATAAGCGGAGGTGTCGTACGGGCAAGAATTTTGACAAGGACGTCAATCGATTAATACCACAGGTGGCGCTCATGCAGTCGGTCAGTGTGCAGCGAATCAACGAAAGTATGGCACTGTCCCTGGCGCCCGAGCTCTGGCAACCCGAGAACAGCGATAGTGCTAGTGTCAGCCAAGGTATCCAGCAGCAGCAGTCAACCCGGTATCGGCTCGCTCCTTACGACGAGGCTTCGGATGATGGCATGTATACCCGTTTCATCTGCCGCTTTCATGCTACAGACTTGACGGGCGAGTCACCCCAAACGCTACTGCTTGGAGAGACACTGAGCGAATTCCCATTCAATTACGAGCTTGTATCGTATCGCAAAGGACAGCAAACGTTGATTACTCCAAAAGGCAAAGACAGTCGTCTCTTTTGGGCGAGCAACATTCGCTTCGATTGTCCGTTGCCTTCCAACACAGCATTACGACAACACGTTGCTGCCGGTTCGACGATTCTTAGCGACGGTACACCAACAGTCTACGTCGATCTCATACCGATTCGTACCAGCGTTCGCTACAACGAATTGTACATGACGGAAGAAATGATTGGACCCCGTGATACTTGGGCCATGGACAGTTTTAATGCAACCTTGCGTTGGGGAGATCGGAATGTATTGCCTCGTATCGAAGCCTCGGGTCGATGGGAGAACATTCCCGTTTGCTTGCCACCAAGATTACCAGAGAGTGAGACGATGACTAATACAGCTGTTTCACCGCCTGTCGTGTCCAAGGATGATGCTGCACCAACAACGACGAAGCCGCACTATCTGTCGGCTTGCCTGTGGGCGTCTGCCGAATTTAAAACTCGTGGTATCAAGAAAGGTGCGACCACCGATACGCAAGAGAGGCTTAAGGAATGGATTGAGTTTCATCTTATGGTCGGCTTTGATCACGTGTACGTCTACGACAACAGTGGTGCTCATACCAACGAAACGTCATTGGAATCAGTCCTCTCCGAATACCCTGGAAAAGTGACGCGAATCGACTGGCCCAGTATCGTGTGCAATAACAATATCCCCGCGCATGATAGTACGGGCGAGAGATCAAGTCAATACGCAGCAGAGAATAGCTGTCGAACTCGTTACGGTCCTTTTACGGAGTGGATAGCTAGTTTCGATACCGATGAATATTTTGTTCCGATGGGAAACTACACCAGTCTGAAAGACGTGCTTCGGGACGCGCGTGACCGAGGAACCAACATTCTGTCCTTTCGGAGCTCTAGAGGTCGCCTACGGATCAACAAATCTGCCAAGACGGGAAACGCCCGCGAGCAAATGCCCAACACGACGTTTCTGGAAGCGTACAACTGCGACAGCGCTGGTTCTCCAAAGCCGCAGTGGGCAGATCGGGCAAGAAAGCAGATTTATCGCCCAGACTACGTTCTTTACCACTACGTCCACTACTCGACAGTGACACAAGGCTATCTGAAGACGTTCGAGGAGACTGACGCGGGAAAGTGGAAGCATCGCTTCGGAGAAAGTAGTCCATCGGAGACAACTACCGACGAAGTTAACGAAGCCGTAATGGTACACACGAAAACGATCAAGAAAGACATGACCTCCTCTTACCAAAAAAAATGTCGGTTTGACTTTGAGAAGAAATGGCTAGGCTGCTGGATCGCCTACTCTTGGCCCAATGGTACGGCTAGCAAGAAGGATGGGCACGACACCGACGGAATGGAATACAACTGTTTCATCAACGAAAATGTCGAAAGCTACTGGGTTCCACAGCTGCGTCGCAAGTTATTCTTAAACTAGACTACAAAGTCTCGTGTTATAGTGCTAGCGAGTAATGACTCACAGTGTACAAGTGAACGAGTAGCCTATCTCCTACTATACCGATTAGTTCGACGCACACGGCGAATGGCTTCACAAATACTAGACCTGCTTGTATGCAAACTCTACAGTCAAAAGGTACAAAAGCAGAGCTCTCCAAGCCTCTCTCTAAGCGAGCACACCACTTAGCCCATCATTAAACACCTTCCACAACTTTCCAAGGACACACAAGCCATGGAAAGAAACTAATGGTTCACAAGCATCCTCTGTATACGAATGAATCAATCCTTCTTTCCAAAGAGCAAGTCGGGTATTTCTTCGAGCGGAAATGGCTCGTAAATGGCGATATAAGTCAACGTCCCGGTACCCGCAGCCGAGAGAGCCGCTGATAGTCGACCACGGCGCAAGCCCACAACGCCACCGACCAGTACGGCGCTTCCGAGTACGAGATGCGGGCCAAACTCGTGGCGCCTTTCGTAGACGTGCCACGCCTTGGATGCCACGATCGAACTTTCGTATTCAACGGCCCTTAGACCGTTCGTGATGGGTTGATTGAACTTAGCCGTTGTCTTCTCCAGCGAGGCTAGCAAGCTGTTGGCGGCTGCCACCGACTGGCGAACGCCCTTGCGCAAAGACTGCTTGGCGGCATCAGCGACGCCTACCGTTGGTTCCTTTGGGTCTTCTTGGCTCATTATTCTCGTCCGCGTTCCTTCCGATCGATTGCTTTCCTTCGACTTAACAGGGGTATCTATCGCTCAAGGATGATACTACAGAGACAAGCAACAATAAGGGGGTAAATACCGGTAGAATGAATGCAACTAACTTCCAACCACTTCCACGGCTTTCGTCTCTTTGTTTTTGGAGTGCAACGGGGAGACGATTTGTTGGAGAATACGAGCTCTAGAGCTCGTAGGTCTTCAGAGCCACACACACGGAGCAGCAACCGCGACGATGGAGAGAAACCAAGTCTTCGTAAGACATCTTTCTTGAGCTTTCCAGTTCCTGTCTCCTTGGTCTTGTTGTTTTTCTTTCGTGCACCATGCCTGTCTTTAACAGCAGTCCTGCTTTTTTCAAGCAGCTCTCGCTGCCGCCTTCCGGTCTAGGGTCCACTGTTGGCCCCGATGTAGTATCTTGCCCACAACTGGCCTTCCTGATGGCGTTCACCTTGCATTAGTCCATGTGAGCCAGCGCATCCCCGGCCGAGGCCATTTAAGCCTTGGACAACAAAGGTTCGGACACCCTCCTGGCCCTCAACGGACTTAAGGCCCTACGTCTGGTCATTATTGTCACCAATGGCACGGACGACCTGGGTGAGTCATCCCCGTGGGCGCCGTTCTACTTGACATGCGGCCAACCAGAGCTTCCAACAGGAGAATCTTCTGTCTTTGCTTTGCGCCTGCCGGAAGAGGAAGCAGCCAACGGCTCCAGCCTCTGGGTCCATTTCTCCGCCATTCCGCTACCACCGGATCATGGACCCCCCTTGGTTTTGTTTCCAACCCGTTGGCTATGACTTCAGCTTGCGCCTTCATCTCTGAGCTTGAAGTGTGGTCCCATTAAAGGACCATTGTTGGGACTGGATGGACAACGCGTTCTTTGATGCGTTGTTTGCGGCCCAATCCAGGGACCCGGACTCCTTTGTCGTGGACATGTGCTCCACCAAGCAGATCAACACGCACTGGAAGCAGTGGATTGACAATACTACCCGGCAACCGGACAACCAAGCGGTCCACTTTGCTACCAAAAATACAATGCAGCATATCAAGGCCGCCCTCCGTCACCATATTTTTCACGACAACTTGCTGGCCAATGCCACACCGTCAATGGCCACCAAATATCGTGACTTCAAGTGTCGCGCATTGCAGGTATTCCGAGGCCTCTACACCCCAAACCCACTGTTGAGCACTCTACCAGCGGCATCGCAACCTTACATCTACTGCTTGGCTCACTCATTAGCAAAAACATGGATGGCAAAGCTTGAAGTGCAACATGACATCTCGCTTGCTCCGAGCTACGTCAAAGCGTTTGTCCCGTTTGACCCCCCCAGCGCTACCGGGGTCAACCCCACAGTCACAGCACTGGTGACCCAGCATGCAAGCTTTGCACCAAATGATAACAACACCCCGGGTGCAAACTTGCATAACTTGGCCAACACTCGAGGGCTCTCCTCCGCCGACGCGCTTGCAAAACTCATGGGAAATGCCCTCGTCATGTCACCAGGCAAATCCCCAAAACGCCGGTTGTCGCAGAAGAAGGCTCCAAGCCAGGGGAAGGCACCGGCTCAAGCGCTCTCCTTTGTGTCTCCTCATTGTCACCACAGTGAGCCGTCGCCGCCTTGCCTTCCAGCAAGAGTGAAAAGGCAGAAATAGTACCCCCGCCGCCAGGCTATCGCCCGCCACCTTGGATCCCAGCTTCAACGCTTACCCCACGCGCGCCCAATCAGCTCAACATCCCACGCTATCACACTGGTCCCTCCCCATTGATTTTGAGTAGGCCCGTCAGTACGCTGACGCAGCTCTACCAGCCAACGCCTATTTGTTTGTTGCACCGGATGATGACAATGCAGCAATCCCAACCCGCTTTGACCAAAAGAGTTTCCTCCAGCTGTTGCTGAAAAAGGGGTACACAGTTCTCTCCCGGACGACTCAAAACTCTTCCCACCAGCAACCCAAGAGGGCGCAGAGGAGCTCCCCTTCAACCCTGTCTGGCTCATGGCAGTTGGCCTTGTTGGCGCCTCTTTGCACACACAAAAAACGTACTGGGGGCTCCCGTGAGCGTCCTCAGCTCCTCCAGTTTTCTCACAACCTGTCATCGGCAAGCTCGCGCCCGCCCATGCCCACTGGGAGCATTCTACCCGGTTATTGACGCCACTTTCCTGCGTAGCCCAACAGTGCTCAAGGCCCTGCAATCAGGAAACTTTGCAAGTGGCCGCAAGCTCCCCACCAACCAGTGGCAAAGGGCGCTCACTCCGTACCATTTCATTATCTTGATCCCCCGTCAGGACGTAATGTTGTTGCCTGCCTCCAGCTTTCCGGCATCACAGATGAGCACACATGTCACCAATATGAGATGGCTCCTCCATTGGGTCTTCAGCAACCGGGCCTCTACCCAAATCTGCCAGCTGACTGCTATCCATTCCTGCTCCGCTTGCCCTAGGCGGTAGTCTACAACATTCCTGAGGCGGAACGCATCCAAGGGATCACCCCAGCATGCGCTCAACTTGGCCAGGCAAGTCTCCTCTTCTTTGGAAGGGTCAAACCTGCAAGAAAATTCTGTTTTCATTAAACATTGAAATGTAGAATGCCTTAATTTGGTGCCATGTAGCCCAAAAGTAGGTAGGCGGTAGTCTGCAACATTCAAGAGGCGGAATGCAAACGCGGGATCACCCCAGCATGCGCTCAAAATGGCCAGACAAGACCCCTTCTTTGGAATTGTCAAACCTGCAAGAAAATTCTGTTTTCTTTATACATTGAAATGAAGAATGCCATAGTTTGGGACCATGTGGTCCAAATGTAGGTAGGCGGCAGTCTGCAGCATTCCTGAGGAGGAATGCAACCACAGGATAACCCCCGCATGCGCTCAAAATGCCCAGACTTGTCTCCTTTTTCTAAATTGTCAAACCAGCCAGAAAAATCACTTTTCATTATTCATTGAAATCAAATATGCCCAAGTTTACTGCCGTGTGGCCCAAAAGTAGGTAGGCGGTAGTCTGCAGCATTCCTGAGGCGGAATACAACCACGGGATCACCTCCACATGCGCTCAAAGTGCCCAGACACGTCTCCGTTTTCAGAATTGTCAACCTGCAAGAAAATTCTGTTTTCATTATACATTGAAATGTTGATTGCCCTAGTTTGGTGCCATGTGGCCCAAAAGTAGATAGTCGGTAGTCTGCAACATTCATGAGGCAGAATGCAACCGTGGGATCACCACAGCATCCAAACCTGCAAGAAAAGTCCGTTTTATTTCACGCCCTTGGGAGACAGCAATAGCGTGGCAACCTTCCACATGGCTCTATGCTTTGACAAGTTCAAAGCCTTCTGCACCAAAATTGAGGCAGACCTGGACAACGTGAACACCATTGTTATGGATGCGGAAGTGGTCAACAACAACAACAACACAGTTGCAATGTTTGACAACAGCTGGGAACCAAACAAGGGGGTGGCAATCTCAGAGGGTTATCCACCATTCATATCATTAAACCTGGACGGACCCACAAATGAACAGGGAAAGGAAATACTTTCCGTGGCAGTGAACAACAAGGAGGACCGTCAGCCAACAAGCAACTCAGGAGGACCGTCAGCCAACAAGCAACTCAGGAGGACCGTCAGCCAACAAGCAACGCAGCCGATTTACTGAAGCTGCACCACCACTTCGGCCACATTTTGTTCAAGGCTACAGAAGATGGCAAAGCAAGGCATGGTCCCAACACAACTTGCCAAATGCCCCATTCCAGTGTGCACCGCGTGTATATTTGCCAAAGCACTCAAAAGGAAGTGGCAAGACAAAACCAAACTGGCGGGCGTAGAAGTCAAAAAAGCTTCGAGACCTGGCCAGGTCCTATCGGTCGACCAAATGGTCTCCCCAACACCAGGCCTCATCGCACAGATGACGGGATGCCTGACCAACAAGCGTTACAAATACGCAACGGTGTACATTAATCAGTATTCGAGGCATGGCTTTGTCTACTTGCAAAAGACAGCATCCGCCGAGGAAACAATCAAGGGCAAAATCGCCTTCGAGATGCATGCGCAGTCGCATGGAGTCCGATTGGTCCACTACAAGGCGGACAACGGCATATTGAAGGCGCACGCATGGGTAGACGCATGCAGGCAAGCGGGATAAGGCCTGACCGTTGCCGCGGTTGGCGCTCACCACCAAAACGGTATAGCCGAGCGCCTCATCCGCGAGCTACAGGACCTGGCCCGCACCATGCTGATCCACGCCAACAGTTGATGGCCCAAGTGCGTCAACGCGCACCTCTGGCCATACGCAGTCCTAATGGCAGCCAACGTCTTGAACAAGACTCCAAGCCTACAGGACGCACAACATCGCAGCCCACTCCAGCTCTTTGGCAACACTACATCCCATTCGGATGTCCCGTGTACGTCCTTGACAGCACCTTGCAGTCCAAGCTACCTTACCATAAATGGAAGCAGAGATTGACGGTTGGAATATACCTTGAGTAATTGCCTCTAGACAGTAAGAACGTGGCACTAGTCCTTGACCGCAACACGGCCTTGGTCAGTCCCCAGTTCCACGTGAAATGCGACCACAACTTCCATACAGCAAAGGAAGACAACTTCAATTTGAACTGGCAAGTCAAGGCAGCATTTTCTATCCGCTGGCACGAAATGCCAACGGAAGCAACTGGTAGTAAAGGTTGATAGGGCTAGAGGGATCCCCAGAACCGTCACCAGGCAAGAAGCAGAAACCGCTAGAAACCACCGCTAGCTTGAACGGCAATCCGGAACCATCTCCTCCAATCGAGGCAACGTAGGATGGCAACGCTGCAGTAATTGACTCGCAATCGATCCCAAAACCTCCAGAAGTACCTCAGCCAAGCGCTAACGAGGGCGAGGGTGACCCAGCAGGCGCAACAGCCAATGTCACCAGGTCAGGGCAAACACGCCAACCCGTTCAACAACTAATCACGGCAATGAACGCAGAGATAGTTTAGTGCACCTCGGGCAGTACAACCGGAACAGTACCGGGCAAATTATTTTGCCTCGAAGGACTCTATCCGGACTACTGGGTGCCCAATCATTTGGAAGTTGCAGTTGTAGAGAGGGAATGCATTGTTCTTGACGAAGTCCAAATACAATGGCCTATCTTATGCGTTATGCAAAGTGATACCAATCATTGAGCTGCTCAAAGAAATGAAGTTGTTTGGTTTCCGGATAGCAGGTACAACCTCAAAAGTCCATTGCAGACTTTTTAAAGACAATAGTGGGGCGCTGGAGACCGCTAAGTTCCACGAGCTCTGTACACAAACAAAACACATCAACGTCAAAATGCACAACTTCAGGGATTATGTAACTCGCAAGGAGATTTCCATTCACCGCATCAGAACGACTGAGCAACCAGCTTACTTCCTAACAAAGCCTTTGAATGACAAATTGCTTATCAAAAATTGCATTACAGCGATGGGATGGTGATCCCAAAAGACCTAAGCGTTCCTCAGAGGGAGTGTGAAGATACGGAACTCAATTGCTGGGAAATACCACCGGTCACTGGCCATCTTCCAGAACCGTGAAACTCACCAGTGATAAAAGCGATCACGCCGCTTGGACAAACTCCCGAGCAATGAGTATCCCGGGCTATTTTCTTGAACACAACGTCCTTTCATAACTCTTTTTGTAACTTAACTTTACATTACATCTAAAGCACAATACTTGTTCTCTTTCTTAAGACTGGTGCCAATTGGCCCAAAAGAAGATAGTCGGTAGTCTCGAACATTTATGAGGCAAAGTGCAACCACGGGATCACCCCCGCATGCGCTCAAAATGCCCAGACACGTCTTCTTTTTCTGAATTGTCAAACCTACAAGAAAATTCAGTTTTCATTTTCATTGTAGGTTAAAATGCCCTAGTTTGGTACCAATTGGCCCAAAAGAAGATAGTCGGTAGTCTCCAACATTCATGAGGCAAAGTGCAACCATGGGATCACCCCCGCATGCGCTCAAAATGCCCAGACACGTCTTCTTTTTCTGAATTGTCAAAAATACAAGAAAATTCAGTTTTCATTTTCATTGAAATCAAGAATCCCTAGTTTGGTGCCTTGTGGCCCAAAAGAAGATATTCGGTAGTCTCCAACATTCATGAGGCAAAGTGCAACCACGGGATCACCCCCGCATGCGCTCAAAATGCCCAGACACGTCTTCTTTTTCTGAATTGTCAAACCTACAAGAAAATTCAGTTTTCATTTTCATTGAAATCAAGAATCCCTAGTTTGGTGCCTTGTGGCCCAAAAGTAGGTAGGCAGTAGTCTGCAGCATTCCTGAATTGGAGTGCAACCACGGGATCAACCCCGCAAGCGCTCAAAATACCCAGACACATCTTCTTTCTCTAAATTGTGGCCCAAAAGTTAGTAGGCGGTAGTCTGCAGCATTCCTGAATTGGAGTGAAACCACGGGATCAACCCCGCAAGCGCTCAAAATACCCAGACACATCTTCTTTCTCTAAATTGTCAAACCAGACAGAAAGATCACTTTTTATTATGCAGTGAAATCAAGAATGCCCTAGTTTGGTGCCATGTGGTCCAAAAGTTGGTAGGCGGTAGTCTGCAGCATTCCTGAGGCGGAGAGCAACCGCGGGATCAACCCCGGAAGCGCTCAAAATGCACAGACACATCCTCTTTTTCTAAATTGTCAAACCAGCCAGAAAGATCACTTTTCATTTTTCAAGTTAATCAAGAATGCCCTAGTTTGGTGCCATGTGGCCTAAAACTAGGTAGGCGGTAGTCTGCAGTGTTCCTGAGGTGGAGTGCAACCACGGGATCAACCCCCCATCCACTCAATCTGCCCAGTCACCTCACCTTTTTCAAAATTGTCAAACCAGCCAGAAAAATCACTTT
>Ga0307981_1003941_pt1 | contig 10800 bp, 4 predicted proteins | sample OrgLakmetagen987_FD_201849 | JGI IMG/M metagenome (GOLD analysis project Ga0307981, IMG submission 201849) | Saline water microbial communities from Organic Lake, Antarctica - #987 | ecosystem: Environmental > Aquatic > Non-marine Saline and Alkaline > Saline | place: Antarctica: Organic Lake... | reverse complement strand
CAAAAGTAGACATTCAAACTTATCCATTTCTTCTCCCGATCGATCCTCAGTCTTTGCTCCATCTGATTGTCTCAACATGAGCATCGGAGCAAGAGCTGCAATCTACGAACAAACACATCGCATCAACAAATATGGTCTAGACGGTGACGAGGGCACTAATAGCACTGACGATGTATCATCATCACCCACTAGATCCACAACACAAAGTACAAGTGATGAATGGGAAAGGCTCATGGATGGTGTGCCCTGTAACACATCCATTATCGCCGATTCGCATGTATCAGCCTCCTTTTCCTATCACAAAAATAACAGCTCTTACACCATGGACACTTATGAGAATCAAAGTGATTATTTTAACTCTTCCACAATTTTGAAGAATCTTGCAACTCCTGAAAGAAACAAGGAATTTGTAGATGAAGCGAGTCGTTTGGCAATGCTTGGCATTGGAGTGGATGTACGAGGAGGAGGCGATGGTCGTGGTGATTTTGATGAATCAGGGGGTATCACTTCCTCTCAAAGCTGTGGAAATGATAGTGCGTGCCATTCGGAAAGTGGTTCCGTTTCCGAGAGCGGAGAAAATACTTTGGAACAATCAGGGATGATTGGATTATTTCATGCTGCGATGCGGTTGGGTGAAAAAGGTATTCGGGAGGGGGCATTTGGAAATGAAGATAATGAGATTGATAAAGATGACGTCGCGGAGAGCTTTATTTCCTTTCATGAGCCAAATATGTCAGTTGTGCACTTGAATCGGAAACCGTTGATAGAAGAAAGTAGTATGGATTTTTGTCATCGTGGAGATGGGGTAACCGGAGATGAGGAGGGTGATGACTTTACAGACATTCAAATGGATATTGATATACAAGCTAGCTTCATCTCTTATCGCGATCTAGATTTCTCCATGATGAGCAGGCATGACCTTGATCGTGAAGGTGAAGGTATGAACATGCATATGCATTCGAAAGCCAACAGTGACTTTGGTCACAGTGACTTTGATGTGGATGTTAGCGAAATCATTGCTCCAAGTGACATTGGAAGCAAGTTGCCGTCAGCAAATTATTCTTCACCGTTTGGAAAATCTTTTCTGGGAAGGCTGCCCTCTTCACCCCAGGAGTTGGTCGGTAGTGATAATGGCGCAGAGGATATACTATTTTCTCCATTTGGGACTCCCATTGATGATGGGGGAGACCAAATTGACAGCGGCGTCCTCACTCCTCCTTCTACACCCCAAATAGGAGGATCTGAATTTCTTCAGCAATGTCAACTAGAGGATGAAGTGGGTTGGCCTTCTGCCTCTCCCCAGATACCACAATCGCCTATGTCTTCAGCAACAGAAGGAAAACGTGATCATAATTATACCAGCAACAATGATACTAGTAGACAGTTATTTTTATCATCTCCTTCCTCAAACAAGCAATCTCCAATGCCCAATCGTTCGCTCACGCAGCAATTTGATAGCAGTGCTAATGGTGGAAATGTGGGTGATATAGCTGAAGAGACCATACTTGCTGCTGAAATACGATCTTGGCATGACGACCTTGCGACTGATCCTTTACCATCTCACCATAAATTTGAGTCACCATCTAGTCCGCCAAGACCAAGGGAAAAGGGCAAAGATCAACTCGGACTAAATGCAAATGTTTCACTTTTGTCGCCCATTCAAAATCAATGCAGTTCTGAAGAAACAATGAGACTCAATAGAGGTCGTGGAAAAAAACGTCAGCCTCTAAAAAATGTAGAGGACCAACTAAAAGTGTACGATTCTGTGAGCCCTTTGACTGCTCAGAACCAAAAGGTGGCAGGAGGCGTTCAAGAAGTGCTGGGAGAGAACAGTCGAATAGTTGGTCCATCGCCAAAGGTCCAGGTTGTCAAGTATCATATATCTCAGAAAATGAGCCTTAAGGACCGGTATTCTCGCCCAGACCGTTTCGAAGATAGTTATGCAGTGCCATCATCGGCAAGCACACTTCATTCTAGTCCGGAGACATACAATGGAGGAGCAGAATTGTCAATCCATCAATCAATATTAGAGACATTTGAAAATGATTATATTTCTTCGCAAGAGCGAAAGGAGTTTTCTACTCGGCGTTTTGCAGTATAATAGACAGCAATAGAAATCCCATCAATTTTGTTGTTCTTTCTCTTTTTGTTATGCATTATTTTACAACAACTCATATTTCCACTCTATAGCCGATATCTTCCGAGGTATCAGCAACTTGAACTTTGGACAACACGTGAGTTGGGGTTCACTTCTTCCACTCGTCATCAATCAATTTTGATCACGATCAATATACGTCAAAGCACTCAATTAAACCACGATGATACTGATTTGATTTCAATTTAGTTCACAGCAAAAGAAAGGTTATTGTTGACATATGCCGGCATCTGGTCGAAATGCCATCAGTCCTAATGAAGACCACATTGCAAGAGTAAAAACGGAAAATGTGTAGCTTGGAAGATAAGTTTTGGACACAGCGGCGGCTTCTTCTGTCAACCCTTCTGCCTTGAGGATAACTACAACCACCAATGCCCCGGGAACGGCACTATTTATTAGAAGCACCAATTTGGCGATATGCGGAATAGTGTCAAGAAAGCCCGAGCAATCAAGCCTGAGTAACAAAGCAAACACTATGGCTGGAGTTACCAGTAATCTTGAAAGAATCTGCCAAATACAAATTCTCCACGTTTTACCATCCACAGATTTGAATCTTGCAATGATCGGGGATTTTTTCTCTTGACAATCTTTCACATAAGTCTTCGCGCTGTTGCTTTCCTCGTTTTTTGGCGTTTCAATTATCATCTCTGCATCTTCCTTCTCGTCTGTTCTTTCTATGTTAGTATTCATTGTACTTCCGAGAATATCGTCTCTTTCACCTGAATCTTGATCGCTATCTTCATTTTCAACTCTATTTGCATCCTTCTTCCTTGTAACTAGGGAGGCAGCAACAACGATTGTAGCAAATGTGGTACCTGCGTTAGACAGCGATTCAAGCGCGGAACCAATTACTCTCAATGATCTGCCATTATCGAACAAAGCTCGTTGCAGAGGCTCTATACAAGATACTATGAAACCAAGTATTAGGGCAACAAAGCCAGATGAAGTAATGACATCCACAACTATGGTCTTGACAAAGCACCAAAATGATTTATGTCTTGTTTTAAATCTCTCGCAAAATCCGCTTTGTTTCGTTTCCTGCTCATCGTTCCTGGAACTCGGTAGTATCGTCTCTTCAGAAAAACCAGTACTGCAGTTGGTGGCACTGATTGCAGTTGTTGTATCTATATCTCTGTGGTGCTTTATATTTCTGAGAGTCCTATGACCAATGCTCCAGAACACTACCGAAAAGCCGAAAAAATATGTGAAAACCACAGCATTCACTTGTTCATTGCAAACAGCCAGCATATCAACATTTTCATCATCTCCTGTGTTTTCTCTAGCCAAATCTTGCACGACGTCGTATTCGCATAATGTTGGGAAAATGATAATAGGTAAAGCCACAATATTTGGGAAAGTTGAAGCGACACAGAGGGGGATGAAGAAAGCCTCTTTCCGCATACGAAATACGCAGCCCAAAGCCATTGTCACGAATAGACTTATTCCAAGGATGACAAAGGATAAAATGATAATGGGATACAGTCTCTCTAGCTCTGACAGCTTTACAGAACTCGCAACTCCTGTGAAAATGAGAGGCAAGAGGAGCATGTTGAACGTCATCCGAGATAAGAATGACAAAGAGGAAGGTGGTATCAGCGGAGATCTTTTTGGATACAGAGTAGCTAGAAATCCTGAAAGGCCTATTAGAAACGTTTTGCCAACTGCAGATGCAGATGCAACTATTATCGAAAGTACTGGGGACATTTTCGTATCTGGGGTTTGTGCGTGAATAGGTGAATGGGTGGTTGGCTGGTGGGTGTGCTGTGATCTGTGTGCTGTGTGTTTCTGTGATTTGTGATTGAAAATGAGAGGATGAGAATGAGAATGAGAATTCTGGAGAATTCGTAAAAAGTAGCTGGTGTTGATTGCCCTATTCTTTAGGAAAATAATACAGACACGACTGACGTGTATTCTTGAAATAAGGCTACTTTAATTAATTTTACTAGTTTAGACTCGTAGGGCGGCACACTGCGGCACCTACGATACTTACCTCGTACTTACAAGAACAACAACAGCAGTATCGTAGTAAGTAGGTACGTATGGTTAGCTAAGTATGGTGAGTAATATCGTACATGAACAACACCATGAACCAAGAATATCATAAATCATGATGTTGTGATGAACATTGAACACTATTCCAAAAAGAACACATGCCAACAAGCCTGGGATATGCTGAACTAATGACGGCAATGCATTGAAACAAGTTGTGAAGCTTTTCAACACCCTCTGAAAAGACAAATGTTTTACGCACCAATGGTTTTTCGGTAGTATAATTTTGGATCTGATGCATCTTATTTTCAAACTTGAGCCACAATGCATGTAGTGATAGATTATTATCAGCTACCTCATGCAATTTGTAGGGTTATATCAAATTAATCTGCAATAATGGAAAATATTCAGATGTGCTATGAAGAGAACATTGTTCTAAAGACGACGACGACTCGTGTAAGTATGATAAAAATGATTTGACAGAGCAAGCATATTGCTTTCCATATTCCGAACAAAGAAAACGCAAGAAATTTTAACTGTTCAAGATTTTCAAGACTGAGAGGCAGCGTGAGAGCTGTTGCTAAAATGCCGAAAGTCCCAACATCAGCTGACGAGATAGACTAGTAGGGCAGAAAATTTTGTCAAGAAATGTGACGTGGAAAGTATTGTGCTTTCTGGTGTGATAGATCTTTCTGTTCCACCTACAACCAGTTCTGGTACACTACGTGGCTTTTCAAAATGAGATCATACTCTTCATATTCTCCAGATCCCAAGCTTTGCCTATGATTACTGGAGTTGACGCCAGCCACTACTGAAGTAATAGACAACAGTAACACAGACAGCTTCCCGATCACTATTGTTGAAGCGCCGACGTCCATAGAGATATGTTTCCAATAAAGTAGCAGGGCGAATGCACCCAGAACGTTGCCGACAGCACCCAGCTTGACGGAATAAGTGAAACATGGTCAAGTTATCAGCCAAAGTGTTGCCAGCAGATCCATCAAAGCGCTTGAGGTACGAGTCTACCACTTTTTCACACCACGCATCAATGTAATAGATCAAGTGCGACCACAGCAAGCACTGCTGAAGAAGAATTGGTTTTGCATTATAGATGCTGAAAGACACGATCACAATATTAGCCCCGAGTTGTTTGATGATAAAGTCAGCTGTGTCGATGCGAATGGTGTATTGACCGATACATTTAGATATCAGTTTAGAGATGAAAAGAAACTTAAAGCTCTTTCATCTTTGCTGGACTAGGACGCCGTTGGCGGTGATGGAGGGATTCCTCCTGCGTTAGAAGAGGGCATAGTAGCTAATATTGAATCGATATTTATATACTGATGATGTATTAAATCCTGTCACTTGTTGCAAATGTCAGATGCATGCAATTTCTTAGCTGCAATAAATACAATACTGATTACGAAAAACTTCTCTTCTTGTACGAATAATACTCTCGAGCAAGGCTCAGCCTCAGTTTTATCCCGCATGTATTCTTAGGAATTCCATTAATTAGTTTCAACGCCTCTAGCTTTGGCAGATTACCTAATCCACACCTATCAATGAGATGTAATGCAATTTCATTAAGACATTCTTCGTAATCTTTTGGCATTGCGTCAGATTCCAACGACTCAAAGAAGACTGGTATCAATACCTTCATCACGTGAGTTCCCACACCTTGTGACGAAGAGATTGCTAGCAATCGTCCAAGGGCTTTCAATATTTTGTATGGTGTAGATTTATCAAGCGCATTCACAAGCGCATGTGAAGGAAAAATCTCCATCCAGTCTACGTCAGACAAATTTTCAATCATTTCCATCGTTTCGTTTGATATGGATGCTGAGTTTGTAATAAAGATATTCATTATTTCATTCCTCAGTTCATGATGTGTAGGTAGATCGTGATCATTCCTTTCATAACCAGAAGCTATCTGTTGAACACTTCGTTTTGCACTGGCATCGACGGTAATATTACTTTCACCATACAAAGTGGATATATCTTGACCAGGAAGCCATTCAGAAAGCAGAGGAGGGTCAAGAAATTGTGTCAAATCAACAGATATTGTTGGCCTAGCAACGGAACTATCTATTTGCTGTGGAATATCACTCTCACTTGGAAAAATTATGTTTGTCTGAATCGGTGTGGCTCGATCTCGCTTCTTTGTCTGTTTTGATGGGTTTATATTTACAATCCTTGATGCCTCAAGCGCAGCTTTTGAGCTAGTTGATTTGGACGCAGCCTGCAGAAACAGGGCAGGGTGTGGCCTCATCCATTTAAAGCTTACTTGCAAGTCATCATTAGATAAGTTCAGATTCTTCTGCAACGCTTCTCGACTTGGATGGTGAGATGGGCTTTCGCCCATGAGATCGATTTGCTCAATTCTAGAGTTTGGTTCTGATGCTTCCACACTTTCAGCAAGTGCCCTCGATTTATATGCAGTCCAAGAACTTATATTATCTAAGTCATAGGTCATGATGCCAGGATATTATAGAACAGTTATCTCAATTCTCCTATTCAAGAGAGAGTAAGAAGATCGAGGAAATTTTGCTTCAAGCGAAGCGAAGCAAACCAGTAGTAATACAATTTATTTTTTGACCGTGTGTTCAATGTTATTACCACCTATTTACCAGCTATTTACCATACCGTCGTCGTTCGTCGTATTGAAAAAATCCTGAAAAAACCTGACATTTTTTTTCATTTTATGCCATCTGAACTATCATTCCGACTAAATCATAACTTGCCCATCTAGGATTTGGCCTCTTCCACCCGAAAGTTGCAGCCATCGCTCCTTTACTGTCAACTCCTTTCTAATCCATGCATTATTATTTATTATTTGTACTTATACACTTCCAGAAACATGTTTCGAGTGACACATCCAAGAACACATGTAAAGTCAAGAAAATAGTCAAATATCTGTTGAATTAGTGGGGGGATTGAGTATGGTACAAATTGTATTACAATGGACTGGATCAGCTTATAATTTTAGAAAGGCTGGGAATTGGGTGTAATCCCTACGACAAAGATTTCACAAATTGTAAGGAAATCCAAGGATGAACTAGCACTTGCTGAATATTAAGGCGTTCAATAGGATCAGGATTGAGCATGGCGACAATAATGTCTCTACTCTCGGGAGTCGTTTGCGAAGGAAAGAACCATTGCGGGCCAAGATCGGCATGATCAGATTCTGTATGGATAGGATATAAGGTAGCCCTTGCGCTCAATCGTCTTCCGCCGCGCTTGCGAGCTTCTTCGTACCATTTTTTGAAGGATTGATACCGTGGACAGCGCAGAAGATCCTCGCCGAATGGTAGTGATCGGAAAAGCATAGCATAGAGAATAACACCGGAACTCCATACGTCTGCCTTTGTTCCATCGTAACCTCTAGGTTCGATTGATGCACTTGACAAACTCTTCTTTTCTTCGTCTGACTGTGAAATAATCTCGGGAGCGACATAGTGTGGCGATCCTACGATCGAAGTCATCCTATTAAATGCACCTACAGGTTTAGATGTGTGGTGCGACTGGTGTGGTATGAAGCATTCATTGATTTGCTCCACCCCGCCGCAAGTCAGCAAAGACAAGGCAGTCCTTCCAAATGATTGAAGAGACAATTTCTTTTCAAACAAGGGTGATAATCCTGTTACTGGAGAGGATGATTGCGGACCATTCCCTTTTGCTAGACTTCCAGGATCAGAAGTCGAAAAAGTTGCAGAAAGACCAAAGTCAGCAATCTTTAGAGTGCATTCCCCATTTGCTTCATTGTGAACAAGAAGATTTTCTGGCTTAAGATCTCTATGAGCTATACAATTGGCGTGGCAGTATGCAATTCCTGCAGAAAGTTCTCTGAAATACTTCAGCATAGCATACTCATTTTGTTCCCCTTCACTTAAATGACCAACATTTTCATGGGATATATTTGACGTAGCTGTGTTCGAACTGATAAGATCAAATAGCTCACCTCCTCTTACAATCTCCAACACCAAAAACATGGTAGATTTGGATTCCTGGACTAGTTCAAGAACTTCAAAAAGATGGACAACGTTCTTATGTCGACCAATTCTCATCATGTTTCTAATTTCTTTGGTGACAGCTCTTCTCTGGCGAAGCCAGCGAATATAACGAGGTGGAACTGCAGGGACAGTTACATGGGCATTCAAACCTTTACAAAATTCAACGGTAATTTTCGAGCTCGCAGCACGATAAAGACCAAAATCCCGGATTCCAACCTGATCCGACATAGCTTGGGCTGGGTTCCTACATTCATCGCCATCATCGGAAGATTGACCTCCATTCACACGCTCAATAGCGTCCATCATTCCTTCAAATTCTTCTTCAGTAGACCCAAACGGAGCATGTCCCCATATTTCAATACATCTTGTAAGAGGAAGTTCCATCAATGCATTTTTGGTTGGATCCATGTACGCTGCAATAACACTTAGTCGGATTCCTTGTGATTCTGATCCTTGCATAGCACTAGATGATTGCTCCTTCACGCTTTGTAGTGATTTTGCACTTCTGCTGCCAGGATTGATGAGCCACCAAACGTGCATTTCAGTCATCGGCTTCAAACCTCTTTTGACATCAGCATTCATCTCTACCCCCATTTTAATGATAGGTGCAGTAGCACATTGAGATTGAGAGGCTAAGCGAAATCCGACTGGATTGAGAATTTTGACTGCAACAGTCTTGTCTTTCATTAATTCTTTTCCAGACTTCACCCTTGTCGGCGTCTGAAAAGTGTCTACATCTAAATTCAGGTCACTGACTAATCCATCATGTAAATCGGACCCTAAAGGACCGCAAAAAATTCCAGCGCATCCGTTGTTCACCACTTCATCACTACTAGTTGTCTCCATAAATTTCCCATTCAGGAGACTGTTTGCCCTATCGATTCCCAGTTCCACAGTTGCAGGCCTGTCGGGATAAGCCGATGTGGGTTGCAGGCGCTTCCCTTCATATACGACACCAGCTACCCCTCCACCCAAGTAATTTCCGACACCGTACATAGGAACTCCGTCCACTTTGATTGTAGTCCCGTCATAAAAATCGACTCGACGGCAAAATCCGTCTCTTTCCGATTCATTGTGGACTTTCTTGATAACAACTTTTGTACCCTCTGATAATGGCGAAATGGGAGATTCTATCATATCATCAACTTGATAATTTTTGTAAGTGTTTACTTTTGAAGTAATGACGACCTTTTCGGCGTCTGATCCTGAAGTGGATGACAATTTCATAGCGCCGGGAACAGGGCTGGCTGGAATTTTTGATTTATTCTTTGGCATGAGTTTCTTGAAATAGTTTCGTTTAGCAGTAGGCGTTGCCGAGCGCTTACTTGTCTTATCTTCTGGTATGTTCTTGGATTGTCGACCTCTAGAAGCACTGCGTCCACGGATTCCTGAAAATCTGCGTTGCGTTCTTCCGCCAGCGTCGCTTGCCATGGCTTCTTTCTTTCGATCTAGTAGAGTAATGAAGAAATAGAGGGGTCTCACCAACTGATTTCGAAAGCCAATCTTTCAGGTTTAAATTGGAACCAGAAATGTACGACGTAGTAGATATATATGATGGTAGCAATGTAAATCTGCAAAAGCTTGGCGGGTGAAGGAGTTTGGCCAAACAAGACAGAGTTGTTGCAGCAATCTCACAACAGTATTCTTGTACTAATGTTTGCAACTGACAATCTTGCGGGACCCAATATTCTCAACGTAGATAAAAGCCTCTTCTGTGAAATCTTGGTTGAGCATTTTAAGGCATTCTGTTAGCGCACATTTACATGATGGAATTTGAAATTTCAAAGCAAATTCAATCTAAATGTCATGGTGGTGGAACTATGAACGCAACAAGTAATGTTCTATGATTTGCATTAGAATAATAAAATCAACTCTGCACACTATTTATTCTTCAACCTCAATGTGGGCTATATCCCATGGACCACAGATCTTTGCTTTATGCTTCTGAAGTATGGTCTTGTAGACTGGTGCAATTACTAATATGCAAGATTGGACAGCGACAAACACTGAGGTTTCAAGGCCATTGTTCAGTAAAATGCATGATGAAATAGATGTGCCTACCAATGCTATCAGTGTGGCTGGCAAATCCCATCAAAGGGATCAAGTGATTAGACTATATTGGATGCGAGCAACCAACAATGATTGAACACGAAGTGAAAAGACGCAGTAGCCTTCTTCTTCGTGACTACTCACCTGTAACTCCAAACTTGGTCTGTGAAACTAAATAGCGGCCTTCTGGAAAGTATGCAAATAAGATCACTGTCCACATAAAAAATACATACGACACTGTGTCCGATGGCAGCCTGGATGCGAGCAATGCAGCAGAGAAAAAGACGCAATTGATTGATACAGTTCCTCCCATAAACTTTTGTCTTTGCCTTTCTCCATAGCTACTGGAAAGTTCTTGGCGTTGTTTTGATGCAGAAAATCTTGATATCCCGTTCGCATAGTTATAATCCGCTGATGCAACACTGCCGGCCATCCCTCCAATTGCTAGAGCAGTTACAGTATCGGATGAATAAGATGCGGTCAGAGTCCTCAATACTGAAGAGAAGAATCTTAAAATTCCAGCTATAAGGATAGCATCAATAGATCTGCTGTGCAAACGATCTCGTTTTCTCTGATGATTTGCTTCTTGATTGCACC
>Ga0307981_1003938_pt1 | contig 10804 bp, 18 predicted proteins | sample OrgLakmetagen987_FD_201849 | JGI IMG/M metagenome (GOLD analysis project Ga0307981, IMG submission 201849) | Saline water microbial communities from Organic Lake, Antarctica - #987 | ecosystem: Environmental > Aquatic > Non-marine Saline and Alkaline > Saline | place: Antarctica: Organic Lake... | reverse complement strand
GGTATTCTATATATGTTGGATAGGTCTCTCCAACCTCGTGTCAGAGAGATAGCCCACGAAAACCCTAAGCTCATCATACTTTTTTACAATGGCACGGCTCACAACAAGCTTCAGCCATAGAATCTAGTCTAAAAAATACATCATGAACCCTGAAATATTCGAATCCAACACATTCTCACTAATCCTCTCTTGGCTCTTTAGTATACCTCTAATCCTAATGATTATCGCATTCAGTATAGGAGTTTTTGCAAAACATGAAGGAGTGCCTTGGGCTTTATCTACTTGGCTAGGAATATCCTTACTAATATTCTCACCAGTTCGTTACCTTATTTTTCAGGTTGCTCTTGCTTCATCTTATGCTGTTCAGAGCTTTGGATCAGCAGCCTCTGTCTTTGTGCTAGCATTGTATGTTCCTATAGTATTTGGTATACTATACTTCATAGGAATTGGTCTTCCCATACTTCCAGTTTTAGCAATTCTAAAAGACAGCAAGTCTGTAACATTTGGTAAAGGTCTTGCGGTCAGCATTATTCTTCCTGTTGCTTGTATTATTTCTAGCTTTGTTTTTTATTGGGCACTTCCATACGCTGGAAAAACTATTGGATGGCTTAAAGTTAAGAATGTCATGAAGGCTACAAATGGTCCGCCAGCTTTGATCTATAATAATTTCACCTCTCCTCTGACACCTGTTATCTTACCTTGGTATTTTGATGACACACCTCAAAAAGATATTGATGTGCTTCGTTGTCATGTTGCAGCAGTTTATATAAGCCAAAAGAAAGAAGGATATTTTGTGAAGCATCAATATCCAGACATATATAAGAAAGTAGTAGCTGAATCAGAGAAAGACTAGACATAAAGCATATGGATTCTCATAGAGTTACAGTTTTAATTGCCGGGGCTTTCTGTACGATAGCTATTTTGAATCTACCATATGGATTTTACATGATCGTTCGGTGCATAGCCACGGCAGTCGCTATTTACCTACTCACGACAGCACGCGTGCGTTTGTTCGACATACAAGTATTTACACTAATTGTCGTGATTCTAATTTTCAATCCTATTTGGAAGGTTCATTTAGGACGCGATCTTTGGCGTATAGTTGATGGGTTCACCGCAATATTCTATTTTTGGCTATTCATAACTCTCAAAACAAAAATGACTAACAAATCGCAGTAGCCAACCCCCTACGGCGTATTTTCTGCCAAGCTTTTCCTTAAATAAACCATCAACTCCTTCGTCCACGTTCGCCCCCTCCGTAGAGGTTGGCTATGCTAAGACGTTCGTTAAGAAATGGAAGAGCCGGAACAATACTACGTGATGGACATTGACGGGAACGTCATTGGACCCCTTACATCTAATGGTCTTACTCATCTTGTAACCAAATGGCAGATTGGGCCGGACTCGCCAATCCGAGGTGGCGACGATTCAGAATGGGTGACGTTTAGAGACGTCGCATCAGCACTTGGAATTACTTTGCCTGAGTCGGTTGACTGGAGAGCGAATCGCAAGTCGGCGATAGCGAAAGAGATGTCTAATAAGAGGTGGGGATGTGCTATTTTTCTCGTGATCGGTTGGATTTTAATGACATGGCTCGGGCTTGGCTTCCTTTTCGTTCCGTTTCTGATGTATTGCATTCTCTATTTATTATTCGCCAAGCTGTTTGAGGCGATGACGGGTTTGAGTGTTCTCGGTGTCCCTATGTGGATGGATGTTCGGGTGAAAAGGATACCTGGACAAGGATGGGATTTTCTTGCGATGGCTTTGGCGATGGGCTTAGTCGCGGCTTATTATTGTTGGAGGATAGTAAGTCAATAATCATGCGAGCGCCAGATACTAGATGCGGGTTTAAGTTGTTTCAGGAGTGTCTTTCCTTGAGCAGGGAGAGAGTGTATCATATGAAGCGTGGATTGAATGACTTCGATCCTCCTGCAACGATTCAAGAGCTTGGAGAGGGCTGTGGTGAGCTTCTAAATATGGAGTTTTTGAGAGGCTATCGGTGGCTTGAAGGGAATGAGGTGGATATCCACATACGGGAGGGCATTCATGAGACATATGACTAGCGACACGTTTGCATTCAACGAAGACCCGCGGAGCATACCTATGAGCGATCATGGTTTCAAAGCGTTTTATGGCCGATTCTTCTCCTCCTGCGTAGTGGATGATCGGGCTTCCTGCTTGCGAGGCGGTAATCATGTAGATAAAGTTTGTCGGTTCGAGGGTCATCTACACCCCGCCCAAGTCAACCAATGAAGAAAACGAACAAGTCGGAGCAGGCGACGCCGAGGAAGCTGTCTGATTAAAATTAAGCTTGACCCCGGCGCGCCTTTCCTATGACGTTCGTCTAAGAAAATCAGAAATTCCAGAGGCTTAGCATGAGTTTGATTCTTTGCTGAGTCTATGCCTTTGCTTGTGTGCTTGGGTTTTGCTGAGTCTCCGCAGAGTCTTCGGCGAGTGTTGTGTTCTTGGGTTCTGCCGAGTCTTCGCTGAGTCTCTGGCGCAGGTTTCGGCTTGGCTTCTGCTGAGTCTTCTTTATTGGCGAGGCCAGCCTTTAGGGTCATTCGGGACTTTCAGATGACGAACAAGTCGCAGATGGCGACGCCGAGTGTGCTGTCTGATTAAATTCAAACTTTACCCCGGCGCGCCATTGCTTTAGCGTTCTGCTAAAAACAACAACCCAAACACAAAATACTATGTCAACATGGCTACCTACAGGAACACTATCAGATGAAACGCTACTATTCGGACCGCTGAATCAGAAAATGAAGGAAGATGAACCTAATGTTCAGATTGTTGTGAATGGTAAACCTTATTGGGTTTACCATTCAGGAAAAGAAATCAATCCTGAATTGATGGATGAACTTCTCGATTGGGCTGGGAAGCGAGTTGCAACCTACACTGAATGATCGCCTGAACCTCAATCGCTTCACCATTCTCAAGAATAGTTATCGTTTGCCATTCTGCACCTATCACATCTAATATTTCTTCTTTTGTTATATTTATCATATCACCCAAAAACCTGCTGGTTCGTAAGAACTCAGCAGGTCATTCAACTAATCCGATGAAACTAATAAAAATGCAGAACAAGGCGCAGTAGCCAACCCCCTAGGGCGTGTTTTCTGCGGAGTTTTCAGACAATTAAACCATCAACCTCTTCGTCAAAGTTCGCTCTCCCCTAGGGGTTGGCTATGCTAGGACGTTCGCTAAAAAATGAAACACATAATCAAGACTCCATTAATTTTCACTTTAATCACTCTTTTGATCACATCTTGTAATCAAGATATAGCAGAGCCTAAAGTTGAGAACATCTCGCCCTCAGAAACAAAAACCAATATTGCTGATATTAAGCCTGAAGTCACATATGAGGTAGTCGTAGAGTCAACAGAAGAAATATCTCCTGCAGTAATTACAACTGAAGTAATTCTTAAGGAATCTAAGCCAGCTAGCAAAGCAATGAAGGATTTAGTTGATAGTCTAAGTGAAGAGGATCTAGCGAATATACCAATAATTGAATTAGATACTAACAATGAAAACAAACCAGCAACTAAGCCAATGAAACAAAATAAAAAAGCGAACAAGGCGCAGTAGCCGACACCCACGGCGCATTTTCGCAGGAGCTTTCACACAACTACAACCTCAACCCCTTCGTTCACCATCGCTCCCTCCGTGGGGTCGGCTATGCTAGGACGTTCGCTAAAAAATAAGACCATTAAATCGTATGAGGAAGCAACACCCTGAAGAATCTACTTTCTATAAAACCGCCCCCTATCCAATAGATCCTATACTAACTGAATTAGTTCAGAAGAGAATGAGTACTACTATGATTTTAATGGGGCAAAAGTTCAGATTATGGTTATATCTTATTCCTCTCATTAGTATAGCGATACTGTATATTTATCAACCTATTGTAGTATCTATAGGCATCACCGCAATTTTTTACGGTGGCTTTTGGATCTGGCGAGGAACCGAAGAATGTAACAAACTCCGCATAGACTGTCTCTCCTGCAACCAACTAACAGAGAAAATACATATCGATGGGGGTCTTGAAGCATTCATCTGTCATAACTGCAAGCTACTTGCCCAGGGACGAGATTATTCCTCCTAATAGAAAAAAGTCCTAAAGAACCAACCTAATGAAACCAAAAAATCAGCGAATCGGGTAGGCGGAGGATTTTAACCCCCGCCCCCCACACCACCTGCCATACGGTTCCGTAGCTCGGCGGTTTCAATGTGTCAGACTTACGTTCCTTTAGGCTGTTTTAGTGCTTTCTCAGGATAGCGAGCTGCCACCCATTGCTTTTCTAGACTATGGAGTCCCTGGTCTTCTAACCATTCGTTGTTCATCGCATTTCTTACGATTTCTACGTTGGATATTCGCCAGTGTCCTTTACGACTTCGACTCGCTAGTTTCACTCTGTCTCGCGGTGCGCCGAGCTTCAGAAGGTTGAGTCGTCTAGCGCGTGGTCTGCCCCATTGTTTCCAATAATACAACCGCACTCGCCTTCGTATCCAACCATCTAGCTCTCGCACTTCTCTGAACGTCACCCCTACCAAATAGTAATTTAGCGCCCCTCGTAGATAGTTACGCAGATCATTATAGACAACTGCCGTGGACACTCCACGGGTTCGTCTAGTGATCCGCCTTACTTCGGCTTTAAATTTATTCATCGACCGTTCCGTCCAGCGGATTTTACGGCGAAGAATTTTAAAACCTAGGAAGCAAGCATCTTTGAGTGCTACTACTTTACTTTTGTTAGTATTGACGGTCAATCTGAGCTTGTCTCGCAAGTATGTTGTGATGTTTTCTAAGATCCGCACGCCAGCCCTGGGGCTGTCGCACATGATCACAAAATCATCCGCGTATCTCACGAAATGATGCCCACGAGACTCAAGTTTACTATCGAGTTCATCTAACAGGATGTTTGCCAACAGTGGACTCAGTGGTCCGCCCTGCGGCACTCCCTGTGGAGTCTTAGTAAATTCCCCTTCCACGGTAATTGCTCCCGCTTTCAGGTATTTTACCAATAATTCTAACAGCTCACGATCCGCTACGTTTTCACGCAGTTTTGTCATGAGCTTCTGATGGTCTACTGTATCGAAAAATGCCTTTAGATCGCAATCGACCACATGGCATTTATTCGTTCTTTTCATCGTCTGAATCGCGTAGTCCAGCATCTTTTCCATCGCTCCCTGCGCACTGCGGTGCGGGCGGTAGCCATAGCTGTGGTCACTGAATTGCGCTTCATAAAATGGACTGAGCGTTTGAGCAATCGCTTGCTGAATCACTCGGTCTAATACAGTCGGAATACCTAATGTGCGGTATTCTCCTTCGCCTTTTGGGATGCGACATTGCTTCACTGGAGATGGCATATAACGCCCATCTTTCAATTTCTGCATGATCGTTTCCCCATGTTTCTGCATGAACTCTGGGAACGCCCCAACGCTCATGCCGTCGATGCCTGCCACCCCTTTATTTGTCCTCACTCGTTTCCAAGCCAGTTGCATATTTTCGGGGTTTAGGACATCGTTCAATGTATGGTTGCGAGAACTCTGTTTCTCTAACAGGGCGCGATTACAGCTTCCTTGATCGGGCGATCGTGGGAATGATGCAGGCTGCTCTGTTTGGTTCTCCTTCATTGATTCAGTCCTTCACTGGGTAGTGATTCCACGGGTCTCGTAGTTTAAACGAGTCTATCTCGACTCCCCGACTTGTTTTAGCCCAGCTAATATGACCTCTGCTGACTTCTCGCAGATCACCTCTAACATTTCTGCTAAAGACGCTACGCCAGCCGAAACTAGCATCGCATGTCCGCGAGATCTCCATAGGTAAGCACTGAAACCTCCTCTGCCCAACTGCCCCATTTATCGTACGAGCTGAATGATAGGATTTCGATATGTTGTGCCATCTCGTCCCACTCGCACGACCTCGTATGAGGTTTCTGTTCGTCAGCTGACAGATTTCCCATAGCCTTCCTTCCCACAATCCCTCACGGTCATGCAGTTGGCTTCTGGTAGTTCTTTGCATAGCTAGCAGTTTCTTTTGTTCTTCTATGTTCATTCTATTATAACAAGGGACTTGAACCCTCTTTAGTTTCAGTGCATGCTACGCACACACAAGTCGCAGTAGCCAACCCCCTACGGCGTCGAGTCCCAAAGTTTTATGATAACTCAACCATCAACCTCTTCGTTCATCATCGCTCTCCCGTAGGGGTTGGCTATGCTAGGACGTTGTGCAAGAAACCTCTATTACCCATTTCACCCCATCATAATATGGAACTATACCTGAACCAAAACGGAGAACAAGTCGGCCCTTACACGGAAGAACAGATTTCAGCAATGATCCATGGCGGTGCCTTAACCCGCGATGACATCGTCTGGCACGAGGGACTTTCTGAGTGGCAGCCGATACACACAGTTTTTGATCTTCCAGCACCCGTCGCGCCTCCAGCACCCGCTTACCAAGCTCCGCGTCCGGCACCATCAGAGTCCAGCACCGTGATGACTAATGTGAAGCAAGGGGCGATTATCGGAGGTTGGGTGTGTTTCGGCTTGGGTATTCTTTTCATGCTTTGGTCACTTATGTTTTTCTTCCTGTATGGTCCATTTTTTCTTGTCGCATTTGTGCTAAGTATTGTCGCGATGTCCCAGCGCAGGATACTGGGTGGCATATCACTACTGATGGCAACATTGCTGATTCCCACGATTCTTGGAGCAGTTTTGTTCACCACAAGAACAGCGAAATTTGCTGATGACATGTCGAAGGCCTTAGAGAAGTCATCAGTCAACGAATCTCGAACAGTTACAGATAGTGGCACAACACCAGACACCGGCTCGAAACCTGAGCCAGATAGCGCACCATCGCCACCTGCCGATCCGCTTCCGCTTTCCATTGGCCAAGCACACAAGACAGATCAATTTTCTTTTACCTTAGATGGTGCTAAGATCGCAACAACACAGCTCAAAAGCGCAATGGGGGATACTCGTGAAGGGAAGGATCCAGATTTGATTCTGTCATTTACGATTACCAATCTTGATGATCGCCGCATACTTCGATTTCGTGAAGGCAATCAGTTTTTGGCTGGACACTTTAGCCTTCAGGACGACGTTGATAATGTTATTCGCGGAGTCAATTACGGAATCATGTCCAAGCCGATTGGCGCTCTTACAGGTACGGAAGACATTCTCCCAGGTGCTACTGCCAAGCATATCGAGGTTTTCTCCGTTCCCCCACCGAAGACCGAATTTCTAATTTTAACAGTCGATATGGCGTGTATCGGCGGAGATGGCGAAGTCAAGTTTAAGATTCCAGCCTCATCAATATCGAAATAAAGAAGCACAACAAGTCGGAGATGGCGACGCCGAGGAAGCCGTCTGATTAATTTTAAGCTCGACCCCGGCGCGCCATTCCTATGACGTTCTGCTAAAAATAAACCCGTAAATGAAACCCTTAATAACAATACTCTTATCCCTAGCAATTATATCCTGCAGTGAAAATAGAAATGCCCATGAGATACATGGTTCTTCAATTGCTGTTTTAGATAAGAATGACAAGATACTACAAGCGCAGATTTTTTTCTTTCCCGCTACAGATAATACCACGCTTACTGGTATTTGTGTTATTGGAGATATGTCTCGGAACTTGAGCTACAGCGCTGAAGAGCCAGACGTTTGGAATATAGCAGGGACTAAGATACAGCTAGCAAAAACAGAAGGAGGTGTTTACATATATAATAAGGACGGATCTTTGGAGAAGCTTCTTACACCCAATTCAGTATTTGCAGACGGCAACTCTTTTATGGATTTTATTCTAATACCTTTTAGGGAAAGACCAGAAGAGCTTAGAATGCAATTCAGAAAGGCTAATTGGAACCTCGTTACTAATCTAACACAATGAAACCAATAAAAATGCAGAACAAGGCGCAGTAGCCAACCCCCTACGGCGTCGTTCCAGCCAAGTTTTATGATAACTCAACCTTCAAACTCTTCGTTCACCATCGCTCTCCCGTAGGGGTTGGCTATGCTAGGACGTTCTCCTAAAAATGATAAAATCACTCATACTTACAATTCTCAGTCTAACAACGATTGGCTCAACATATGCTGAACCTCTCCGCCAAGGACTCCCCAAAGTTGATTACAAACATATCGTTATCGGCAAAGTAATAAATGTAAGATCTATCCCCATATACGAAGGTAAGATAATTACTTCTACTGAAGTAATAGAGAAAGCTAAGAGCAACAAAACGAAGTGGGGTAAGCTTGTTCATACAGGTGAACTTGTTATTAGAGAAGTAACTAAAGGCAATTTAAAATCAGGTGATACAGTTCCAGTTACTTGGGTTACCACTGGAGCAGCTCGTCCAGATGGTCGAGTTTATCTTCCTATGTGTGTATTTCATCATGCGTCAATTCAACAAGGAGTTGAACTCCAGTTTGGTCTACTCGACTTTGCCGGGAATGGTTCGAGCTGGCTATTTTGGGAAGCGGCTAAGAAAGATCCAACAAAACAGAAAATGGAGAACAAGGCGCAGTAGCCGACCACCACGGCGCCTTTTCTGTTAAGTTTTCACACCACTAAACCATCAACACCTTCGTTCACCATCGCTCTCTCCGTGGAGTCGGCTATGCTAGGACGTTCGCTAAAAAATGATACCATATCTATACATCAATCCTAGTAGATCAACTGGCATCGTCGTTCTATTTCTTGGTGCTTTGCTGTCTTCGCTCCCACTACTATAACCTTTAACAGCTCAGAACACTGACCCTCATTATGGAACTTTCCCTCTATGGATTCTAGCTAATTGTGGAGTAATCACTATAGCCAGCATCTATTCATTTATTATTATCTGTTTGCTACATAGACGAGACTATTTGTGGATTTCGGTCATAGGTATGATCTGCATAATCCTCTCTCTCTTCGCAGGATTTGCATTCTGGGGACTAGGCATATTATTATTTCCTGTTGCACCTGCTATCCTTATTGCTATAACAATCCTAGCCTCGCAACAAACAAACCAAAACAAAGCGAACAAGGCGCAGTAGCCAACCCCCTACGGCGTCGTTCCAGTCAAGTTTTATGATAAATTCAACCATCAACCCCTTCGTTCACCATCGCTCTCCCGTAGGGGTTGGCTATGCTAGGACGTTATGTTAAAAAATAATCTGGTCTTTTAGTTAATCAATATTTAATATATTATCCATGAACCCCGAACAAAAACTATCACAGTTAGAGCAAGAGGTAAAATGCTTAACCAAAGCTATTTTTAACCAATCTATTGCCAGTTTAACACAAAATATGATAATTCAGTTTCTATGTAAGCAACAAGGTTTGACTACTGAACAATCGAATAAGCTATATGATAGAATTTTTAGTAAGTTCAATAATACTACACTTGAGTCTATTGAGACTTTGATGCCTGAAGTTTCTGCTTTCTTAGACGGGAGTTCGTTAGAATCCGTAAAGCGGTCTTTATATTCTGATAAGGAATTTCTCGGGGATTTATAGTATTTATTTCTTCTTGAAGTTCTTTTAAGACTTCTTTTTCGGCTATTTGGTATTCAGTCATACATCTAATTAGATAACGATAACAATCTAAACAAAAAAAAACATAACAATATGCAGTAGCCAACCTCTATACATCTTAAATTTTATGCTACACATTTCCGTTCGGTGGCTATGCTAGGACGTTCTGCTAAAAATTCCATGCGTAAATATATCATCTACCTAATGTCAGTATTTGGCTTAATTCTAGTAACCCGAATGAGCTCTTCCTTGGAAAGACGCTGTGATTCAGCTGAAGAAGCAAGAGACCTTTACTCACCAATAATTAGTGACTATATCTTATCTCAATCAGGTGCTTCGAACGCACCCCGAATGCCAGAGTTAGACATGGAAACGCGTATCAAAATAAGCACAGTAAATAACAAAACAACAGACAGCAAACTGACAACTAACACTACAGTTTGGCTCTTGTATGCTGGTATATTACTCATTACTTCCGCATTGACTTGGCATGCTTGCACTAATAAACCTAAACAAAAAAATGCGACCAAAAAGTAACAATAAAAATGCAGAACAAGGCGCAGTAGCCAACCCCAGACGGCGCCTTTTCTGTCAAGTTTTCACACAATTATAACCCTTAAATACTTCGTTCACGCTCGCTCTCCCGTCAGGGTTGGCTATGCTAAGACGTTCTCCTAAAAATGAAACCATTATTCGTAATTCTAACGCTCATATTCACACTTCTTAGATTACAGGCATCTTCTGATGAAGAGAATCACCCTAGTCATCTTGAGAAAGAGATTATAGCGTCTCCATTTGTCTTTGTTGGGAAGCTAAAGATCACTGATTACCGCTTCATATCAGAAGAGGCTAAGATTGTAGATGATTCTAACGGTGTAATATGGAAGGATTACAAGACGAATAAATACGAAAGCAAAATAATACCAGATCGTGTTCAACTATGGTCAACAGTTACCCCTTCGACCTTATTGAAAGGTGACAAAAAAATTCTTAAGCCATTCCTCAAAGAGTCTTGGTTAGAGCCTAGTCGCGTGATCTGCCCTCATCACAGTAATGCTTTATCCGGAGATTCCCGCATTTGGTTTCTCATTATATCAAAAGATTTTAGAATAGCTTCATTACGTAGCATGCCAATAAGACACCTAGAAGCAGTTAAGTCCCTGCTCAACAAAAAAATGGAGAACAAATCGCAGTAGCCGACCCCCACGGCGCAGGAGTCGCAAAGTTTTCACACCACTAAACCATCAACCACTTCGTCCACGTTCGCCCTCTCCTTAGGGGTCG
>Ga0307981_1003937_pt1 | contig 10806 bp, 12 predicted proteins | sample OrgLakmetagen987_FD_201849 | JGI IMG/M metagenome (GOLD analysis project Ga0307981, IMG submission 201849) | Saline water microbial communities from Organic Lake, Antarctica - #987 | ecosystem: Environmental > Aquatic > Non-marine Saline and Alkaline > Saline | place: Antarctica: Organic Lake... | reverse complement strand
GACAGATGCTGTGAAGCTTGGAACTTCTTTGCACAGGACAAAAAGGCTATAACCTCAATAACATCCCGTGAATGGGCTAAAACGGTAACCCTTTAGGGCCGTTGGTATTACTTATGATGTTTCCGAATTGGACCGGAGCGGGCTTTATCTGGAATTCTTGGCTGCGATCAATTCGGGATGCGTTGAACTGCCACCCGATCAGAAACTTGCCCGCCAGCTTGCCGCCCTTGAGCGCCGCACCGGGCGCAGTGGCCGGGATCAGATAGACCATCCGCCGGGTGGTCATGACGATCTGGCAAACGCTGTGGCGGGTGTTGTCGCATTGTGTCGCGCCGCCCCACAATTCAAATCCGCTGGCGTATTCTTGCGCAAACGGAACCAGAATTAACCCGCCATAAAAGGAGAAATCAAATGGCATCTTTCGTCGTAAACCCCCTCATTCAAGCCGCCCAACGCCACGTGGCCGACCGGTCCGGGCGGAACCAAAATGAAGAATTCGCCCGGATGACCGCCGAGGTTCGCCGTCTCGAAGCTGAAATGGCAAAAATGACGCCCGAAGTCATTACGGATATGGTCAACCGTGGTTTTGCCGCCGCCCTTGTCGCCCTTGGGATCGACACAGCCATGTTTGAAAAGTCCGTAGCCGTTTCTGAAGGCTACCGGATGAACAGCGCCGAATTTGACGGCTACGACCTCAACGCAATGATTGACGAAGGGATGGCGCAATGACCGGCACAGTCGATCTGACCCTGCTACGCGATCCGGCAGCGATCTGGCCTGAGCCGGGCGATTGCCCGAATTGGCCGCTGATGACCGACGGCGACCGGGGCGCACAGGACCGCCCCGGCCTTGAACAGGCCGAGGCCCGGCTTGCGGACCTGATGGACATCCTCAATCCGAAGGATACGCCAACCCGCGCCCCTACGAAGGATGAGGCCGAGGCGCTTACGGCACAGCACTTCACGAAACACGAGCCGCAACCGGGCGAAAATCTCTCGAAGATTCAACGATGGGTGGACCTTGGTTTTGCAGGTTTCCACCCCGCCGGTGGCATGGCAGGAAATAAGGCCCGTCAAATTGCAGAGGGCGTCCACATTCGGGGCTACCTGCGAAAACTGGAGGCGCTTACGGCCCAGAGCGAGACACTGACAACCGACCGGGCAGAGCGTCGTTTGAAGGCCCGCGTGGCTGGTTACACGGGCCTGATCGACAGTCATACGGCCACTCTCGCAAAGCTGGCCGAGGCAGAGGCGCGCCACCTGCAAACGATAGAGGACCGCCGCGCGCATGAGCGGTGCGTGGAGTTGCGCCGGACCCTTCGCATTCGCCATGCCGATGCTATCGTCGCGGCGGTCGAGTCGGGCGTGGATGTGCCGGTCCTGCCCGATATGCGTCACGATCCGAGTTGACGAATGGGCTGGCCGCGCCCGGATATCTGCAAGACTGCGGCCCGGTATAGTCGGAAAGTCACGTCAGAACCCCGACAGGGCGCGGCCCGGTGCAGAGCCGGGCGCGGCGTCCGGCCTTTAGCACCCACAGGCTGATCGAGGCGCAAAGGGTTTAGGCGCGCGCCCGCGCAGCAACGTTCTTAGAGATTGTAAGCTCCTATTTTTACGGCCCTTTCAGCGATTTTTGCCTCCTATCTCACATAAAATCATGGTTATTTCGCGCAACAGTATTGCCCGAAACACATACCAAAAGTTTTTTCAGTTGAAAGCTCTAGTCCGCAGCTAAATTAGCAACGCATCAACGGTTTGAGTAACTCGCCTTGAATACCGATGCCGAAGCCGGTTGGATTAACAACTCGGTCATAGTCTCCATCGAGTTCCCAAACCGAAAATTCTTTCCAACCAGTATAAGCACCTAAGGCATTCTTTGCGTTAAAATCCCCACAGGTAATGTCTAATAAACTACTTTTCGTGATTTCCCTAAACTGGACGCTTTCGCCAACAATTAGGTCAGCTTTGAAGGCTGTCTTCCAGTTCGGTTCGAAAATGCTCAGACTAAACACATCATTTGAAAATAGCATTGCAAGAGCGATCATAGCACCCGCTCCAAGTATCGCTATTGGCGTCTTTTCCATGGCTTTTCCCCAAGAGATTTCCGTTTGATTTCTCAATAAGCCATAAGCATTTTAAAACGCAAGTCTACCCAAGCACTAAGCCGCATTATTCCCTTCCCCCCAATTCACTAACGTCAGGGCTTTGTTGAAGTCGGCACTATCGACGCCCGCTTCCTTAGCCTTGGCCATCGCGTCCACAATCGTTGTTAGCGCCCTTGCGCGGCCTGATACGTCATAGCCTTGCAAGGGTCGCAACACGTCTACCATAACGGGCTGGACCGCCAGCCGATGTAACGGCGACAGATTCGGCGGCGTTGGAGGCTAATGCGGCATTTAATTCCGCTTTGTGACGGAAAAAAATACTAAAAGCAGGGCCGGGGACGATGCTTCTCGGCTTTTTTTGTTGAAAAAGTGAACAATTTTAAGGGCAGGTTAAAGGGGTGTTGCAATCCTACCCTACAGTCAAAATACTTATAAATCAACGGCTTAAGTGATTTTGTGGAGCGGGCGGCGGGAATCGAACCCGCGTCATCAGCTTGGAAGGCTGAGGTCTTACCATTACACAACGCCCGCGCACTGGATGACGGCATATTTCAGCCGCGTTGCGGCGTCAAGCACAGGCTTTGCAAACCCGCGACGACGATGTCCGGATCGCAAGGCGCAAGCGCATATCGAAAAGCCGGAGCAGCGCAAAATATTCTGCCTCAGCGCTGCGAACACACCAAGTCGCTGACGGCAGGCCTGAAAGTTTGCGTGCCATCGCGCAATGACCGGTCCCGACCTGAACCCGAGCGGGCCTTTCGAAGCAAAAAGGCGCGGTGGTGCGGGTGAAGGGACTCGAACCCCCACGCCATAGGCGTCAGAACCTAAATCTGGTGCGTCTACCAATTCCGCCACACCCGCACATGCACGCAGGTCGACCGACCGGGTGCGCATGTGTGTCTAGCAAACCGCAGCGCGGCGCGCGAGGGCAAAAGATACCTAAAATGCCATGACATTAACCCGATCTTGCCGCAGTCTCGCCCAAAAGAGGCGGGCAGCAGAACAGGACGACGCGCATGGAACCGAATACGGCCGCGCGCGCAGGCGGTGGGCACCTCATTGTGCACCGCATTGTGCAACGCGTGGGGCAGCACCCCGGAACAGATCTGTGCAAGACGCATATCCCCGCGATCAACGGGCTGCGACCCGGCACGCTGGTGTTGACGATGGACGGCGAATTGCCGGTGGAATACCTCGGCACCGGCGACCGGATCATCACCCGCGACAGCGGCGTGGCAAAGCTCACCCGGATTGAACGACAGGTTCTGGCAGGCCCGATGGTGCGGATATGCGCCGGCGGTCTGGGCCATATGCGCCCCGGCAGCGACATGGTCTTGCCCGCGCAGGCCGAGGTGCTGCTGCGTGACTGGCGCGCCCAATCGCTTTATGGCAGGGCGCAGGCGCTGGCCCGTGCGGGTGATCTGGTGGACGGTGAATTCGTGGTCGATCTGGGTGTGATGCCCGGGCCGCTCTTGTCGCTGGTCTTCGATGCGCCGCATATCGTCTATGCGGGTGGGTTGGAGCTGGCCAGTTCCGTGGCGCAGAACGCGCACGCCTAGTCGTTCAGCACGCGCAGCACCTGTGGCAGCATCTCTGGCAGATCCTCGGCGATCAGACCGGGGCCGAAGGCGCGCGCGCACTCGACATGCAGCCACGCGCCGACGCAGGCCGCATTCATCGGATCAAGCCCCCGTGCCAAAAGGCCGGTGATGAACCCGGCAAGCACATCGCCTGCCCCTGCGGTCGCAAGCCACGGCGCGGCGCGGTCATAGACGGCGGCATTCAGCACGACCCGGCCAAGGGGATGCGCAATCACCGTGTCGGGCCCCTTGAAGAGCACGATTGCGCCGCAGCGCGCAGCAGCCTCGCGCGCAGCATCCACCTTGCTCATCGCCGGGCCGCGCCACGGGCTGGCCTGCAAACGCTGCGCGATATCCGGAAAGAGCCGCGCGAATTCGCCGCCATGCGGGGTCAGGATGCAACGTTCGTTCAGGTACTGCATGTGTGCCGCGTCCTGCGCGAGCCACGTCAGCGCATCGGCATCCAGCACAAGATGGCGGCGAATTCGCGCGCTCAACGAGGCGATCGCCGTGTCGACCAACGCCCCGGCCCGCGCGTCCAGCCCCAGGCCCGGCCCGATACAAAGCGCGTTGATCCGGTCATCCTCCAGCGCTTTGGCCAGCGCCGCCGCATCCGCCACGCGTTTCAGCATCAGCGCAGTCACCTGCGACGCCACCTCCAGTTGCGCTGACGGTGGCACACCCAGCGTGACCAGCCCTGCCCCGACCCGCAGCGCCCCTCGGGCGGCCAGCCTTGCAGCCCCGGTGCGCCCCGGCCCGCCCGACAGGACCAGCGCAGACCCATGCGAAAACTTGTGCGCGCCGGTCGTTTTCCGGGTCCGGGACGGAGAAGGCTGGTTTGCCAATGCGACCCGTTCCGGTCGCGCCAAGACATCCTTCAGGCCGATATCGCCAACCACCAGTTTTCCGCAGGCCTCCGGCCCTTGCGCCAGAAAGTGCCCCAGCTTGGGACGGTGAAACGTCACCGTCAGATGCGCTCTAGCCGCAAACCTGTGATGATCCTGCGCATTCGGAAACCAGCGCCCGCTGTCGGCGCACAGGCCGCTGGGGATGTCGACGGCGACGATCGCCGGGTGGCCAGTCCCGTGGCCCGGCTTCACCTCGAAACAACCGACCATATCGTCCATATTCCGGAACAGGTCGCCAAGCGCAGGCAGGCCGCGCGTCAGGCCGGTGCCGAACAGCGCGTCGATCACCAAATCACAGTTCCAGGAGCGCCCGGCCCAATCCTTGAACTGTGCCACCGCGCCCACCGCGCGCCAGCGGTCATAATTCACCCGCGCGTCGGGGGGCAATTTGTCTGCATCGCCGAACACGAACACCTCGACCGACCAGCCCCGCTCCCTGAGCAACCGCGCGATCACAAAGCCGTCGCCGCCATTGTTGCCGGGGCCGCACAGAACGACCGCCCGGTGCGCTGTCTCGGCGAATACGGGCCATTCGTCGCCGATTGCATCGACCACGCAAAGGCCCGCGCGCTCCATCAACTCAAGTCCGGTGACCGCGCCGCTGGTGATCGCCTGCGCCTCGACCTCGCGCATCTGGAGGGCTGTCAGGACGTCATTCATGGTTATCGTTCCATATCTGCTTGTTTTTTAGGCGTTTCGCCTAATTTTTACCCGCTACCCAACGGGAATCCTCGCCGTCGCCCGGGAATCATCGTAATCCGATTGTGACCCCCGGCGCGAGATGCTCTGCACGTCCCCGACGCGGAGCGGACCGGCTGGCGTGGGTTGTGCGAGGAGGACCCCTACATGAAAAAGATCGAAGCGATCATCAAACCCTTCAAACTCGATGAAGTGAAAGAAGCATTGCAGGATGTCGGCGTTCAGGGCCTGAGCGTCATCGAGGTCAAGGGGTTCGGCCGCCAGAAGGGCCATACGGAGCTTTACCGCGGCGCGGAATACGTCGTCGACTTTCTGCCCAAGGTCAAGATCGAGGTGGTGCTGGACGACGATCAGGTCGACGGCGCGATCGAGGCCATCGTGGGCGCCGCCAAGACCGACAAGATCGGCGACGGCAAGATCTTTGTCACCGACGTGACGCAGGCGATCCGCATCCGCACCGGAGAATCCGGGTCCGACGCGCTGTAAGCGACATCAAGAGCACCCTACAACTTATTGATTTACCAAAAGAAGGAACCTAAGGATGAGCAAAGACGCTGTTCTCAAGATGATCCGGGATGATGATATCGAATATGTCGATATCCGGTTTACTGACCCGCGTGGCAAATTGCATCACGTCACGGTCATGGCCGATCAGGTGGACGAAGATTTCCTGGACGAAGGGTTCATGTTCGACGGCTCGTCGATTGCGGGCTGGAAGAGCATCGAAGCCTCGGACATGAAGCTGATGCCCGACACCGACAGCGTCTATATCGACCCGTTCTACGCCGAGAAAACGCTCTGCGTGCATTGCTCGGTGGTGGAGCCCGACACCGGCGAGGCCTATGAGCGCGACCCGCGCGGCACCGCCCAGAAGGCCGAGGCTTACCTCATCTCATCCGGGATCGGCGACGTGTCCTACTGGGGGCCCGAGGCCGAGTTTTTCCTCTTTGACGATGTGAAATATTGCAACTCGATCAACAAGGTATCCTACGAAGTTGATGCGCTGGATGCATCGTGGAACACCGACACCGATTACGAGATGGGCAACACCGGCCACCGTCCCGGCATCAAGGGCGGCTATTTCCCCGTGAACCCGATCGACGACGGCCAGGACATCCGCTCCGAGATGCTGTCGACCATGAAACGCCTCGGCATGAAGGTCGACAAGCATCACCACGAGGTGGCGTCGTGTCAGCACGAACTGGGTCTGATCTTTGGTCCGCTGACCACGCAAGCGGACGAGCTGCAGAAATACAAGTATGTCATCCACAACGTCGCGCAGGCTTACGGCAAATCGGCGACCTTCATGCCCAAGCCGATCTACGGCGACAACGGCACCGGCATGCATTGCAACATGTCGATCTGGAAAGACGGCAAGCCGCTGTTTGCGGGCGACAAATACGCCGATCTGAGTCAGGAGGCGCTGTGGTTCATCGGCGGCATTCTGGTCCATGCCAAGGCCCTCAACGCCTTCACCAACCCGTCGACCAACAGCTACAAGCGCCTGATCCCCGGCTTTGAAGCCCCGGTCCTGCGGGCCTATTCGGCTCGCAACCGGTCGGGCTGCGTGCGTATCCCGTGGACGGAATCGCCCAAGGCCAAGCGCGTCGAGGCGCGCTTCCCCGACCCGTCCGCCAACCCCTACCTGTGCTTTGCGGCCCTGCTGATGGCCGGTCTGGACGGCATCAAGAACAAGATCGACCCCGGCGAGGCGATGGACAAGAACCTCTACGATCTGCCCGCAGAAGAGCTCGAAGGCATCCCCACGGTTTGCGGCAGCCTGCGCGAAGCCATCGACGAGCTGCGTGCCGACATGGATTTCCTGCTGGCGGGCGACGTGTTCACGGTGGGTCAGATCGAAGGCTATATCGAGCTGAAGATGGAAGAGATCGAGCTTTATGAGCACACGCCGCACCCGGTGGAATTCGGGATGTATTATTCCTGCTAAGCCACAGGCGCGAATGCGTCGTCACAAGTTGGGGCACCCGGTCACCGGGTGCCCTTTTTTTTTGCAGTTTCCCGCATTGCCTGATCTCGAACCATTGACGCAATCTTGCGCCCGGCTGAATATCTCGCACGGCGATCTCCCCGAAAAGCGTCTTTGCGCGCCGAGCAATCCGCGCTACACAAGGCGCAGGTTAATTTTTGTCGGAGAATGACATGTTTATGCGCTCGCTTGGTATTTCGCTTTTGGCCCTGACGCTGGGGAATGCGGCTTTAGCCGCAAAGTGCATCACGAACAAGGGCAATTTCAATGCCTATAAACAGGTTCTCGCGGGTCAGGCCAGGGCTGCGGGCGTCGGCCAGCGCGGGCTGGATGCGCTCAGCACGGCGGGGCTTTCGAATATCACATGGCGCTTCGAATCGAATCCGCGCAATCAGACCGGCACGCTTCAGGGCGATCCTGCGCAGTTTCTGGCGAAAAGATCGGGCAGTTCGGCGGCGAATTTCGTCGCCCAGACCAACAACCGCATCGCCCGCAACCCCAACATGTTCGCCTCGATCGAGCGGCAATACGGCGTGCCTGCGGGTATTCTGGCCACGATCTGGGGGCTTGAGACCAGCTGGGGCGGCTATCTGGGCCAGACGCCTGTGGTCAGCGGCGCGGTCACGCTGTCGTCCTATTGCCGCCGTCATCCCCGGTTCGAGCCGCATGCCATCGCCGCGTTGCAGATGGTCGATGCGGGCATCCTGTCACCCGGCACCCAAGGCGGCCCGTCGGGCGAATTGGGGCATATGCAGTTTCTGGCCGGTAACTGGATGCGCTACCGCGTCGACGGCAATGGCGACGGGCGCGCCGACCCCTACAACCCCGTCGATGCGCTGGCCTCTGCGGCCAACATGCTGCGCCGGAACGGCTGGCAACCCGGCCAACCCTTTGGCGAGGGCACGCGCAATTTCCAGGTCCTGTCGGTCTGGAACGACAGCGGCAATTACCTGCGCGCAATCGTCTATTCCGCGGCGCGCACAGGTAGCTGACAGGGAAGCGAACAGGGAACCGACGTGCAGCGCACGACTGCGCGCAACTGTGCGCCACTGTGCGCACGCCTCTGCGCCCCGGCAAGATACCGATTGGGTCATAATCTTTCCGTAAACCTTGGCTAGGGTCGTTTCAGGTAATCTGAAAGACCGCTGAACATGTTGGACCAAACCGTTTCCGCCCGTCTGGTCTTTGTCTCCGGCCCGCTGCCGGATCAGGCAGAGCTGCTGGATCTGGCCCGTGAGGTGCTGACGCGCACCGGTGCCTTTGGCGGGCAAAATCCGCGTCTGTCCGGCGACGGACGGATGCTGTATGCTGACGGGCTGTGCTGCTGGATCGACGTTATCGCCTTGCCCCCCGAAGGCGGACGCGTGCGGGTGACCATGGCGCGGGAAAAGCTCGACGCGATTGGGCCTGCAAGCGAATTGCCGCTGGTGCGATTGGTGGTCGAGCTTGTCGACAGGTTCAGCGCCGACCGGGTCGAATGGCTCAATTCCAATGCGTCGCTCAGCCGGGCCGAGGTTCTGTCGGTGCTCCGCTATGTGTCGCCGCGCCGGGGCGCTGCCACCGCCCAGCCCGATGCGTCGGGTCTGCCACGACCGGATCTGCTTGACCGGCTGGCACATGAGATGACGGCGCGGCAAACGGGGCCAGAGTTCACGGGCCAGATCGACGCCCGGATCGACGCCCGGATCGACGGATGGGATCCGGCAGAGCGCAATCTGGCGCGGCTGCAAACGCCCCTCGGCGACGCATCTGCCGCGCTGCCACCGATCAAAGTCGCGGTGCCACCCGCCTCACTTGCGCTGCGCACCGCGAGCTGGCTGATCACCGCAGTCGTGGCCACCCTGTCGCTGCCCGTCGCGAGCGCGCTGGCCTGTCTTGCGATGGCGCGTGGCAGCGACTTCAGGCTCAGCACACAGGCGCTTGTTCTAGCGGGATTTTTCACGATTCTAATGGTTTAACGTCAGGCGCGTCCCGCACCGCTGAGTCAGGCGCGTCCCGCACCGCTGAGTCAGGCGCGTCCCGCACCACTGAGTCAGGCGCGTCCCGCACCATCCACGTATGGATCGAAAACACCACCGCACCGGTCCGGGGCAAACGCAGCAAACATTGCCGCTCGGCCCGTATAAACCCTGCATCCGCCCCAGCCAGCGGGTGCGGATCGCCTTCGCGGCGCGGCGCGAACAGGTCCGGCGCGCTGTAACGCAAGCGGTTCGAGCGCCACAAAGGCCGCCCCACCTTGATCCCGTGAAAGAGCCGCTGCACCCGCTGCGCCAGATCGCCGTCATATTCGGCCACCGGCGCGTGAATGGCCAAAAGCGGCTTGCCGATCTTCTGATCGAGGCTCCAGCTGGCGGGAAAGCACAGGACCGCCGCGACCAGCACATGCACGCCGTCCCGCTCTTGCATCAGACACAGGTCCTCTTGCACGAGCCGCCCGGCGCTCAGCAACGGATCGTCCCACAGCAGCGGCACCCGCACCCCGTCGGGCCGCGTCACTTCATTGCCCTGCCGCGCATAGGCAGGCCCCAAAGCCCCCAGCACAGCCTCCAGCACCTCCCGCGCCGCCGCCTTACCCTGCGGCGTGACCGCCAGAACGTCGCCGCGCCGGGTCGCGAGCAGACGGTCCCGCTCGGCTATCTGCGCTGCAAACGCCTCGTCAACCACAAGCCAGTCATGCGGGTCCAGCGGCGCAATCCCCGGCAAGGGCCGCGGCAGGCGCAAATCTTCGGGCAGGTTATCCTGTAGAATCATGTGCGAAACGCTAACAAGGTCCTCTGGAATGAACAGACCCCGCCTGCCAGACCGGGACCAACGGTCCGAAACGACCCCTCACCGCGTCGGTAGCCGGCGCGCCGCATGCCAGCCATCCCCCCACGCTGACCCCGGCAGGAGATCCGCATGAACATTCATCACCGCGACACCCCCAAGATCGACCCGTCGCGCGGGGCGACGGCTACATGGTTTTCCGGGATGACAAGAACGCGCCGTTTCAGGCCGAATACACCCAGCTGGTGCCCGAAATCCGAGGGAGCGCGTCGATGAATTGCTTTGTGCGCGGCGACCATGTGGACCGCGCGGCGGACGCGTTCGTCGCACAGGTCAGCGATCTGATGACAGTGCACGGCGGCGGCAACATGCGGCTGGCGGGCGACAAGATCATGGTCCCCGCCTACCGCGCGCTGGTCGCTGTCGGGTTCGGGGTGATGGAGGATTTCGCCCGCGCCCATGCAGACGACGGCAAGACCTCCGAGGATGACATCAGCCGCACCTGGTGGATCGGCGACCGCCCACCGCGCCCCGACATGGTCCACGCGGTGCAGCATGCCCAGGCGCATATACGGTGTGGGGGTCGCCACGCAGACCATGGCTGTTACATGTCGCATCCCGGACGGTAGTATGGCTGTCTCTTAAAAAGTTCAGGTTTCAGTTTGTGCCAGTCTTTCATGGTTTGCAAGGGCGTCTTGCTGCCCAAGGCTGATTGCGGGAGCTCTTGGTTGTAGAGCCAAACGTAGCGATCCAGAGTGGCTT
>Ga0307981_1003935_pt1 | contig 10813 bp, 5 predicted proteins | sample OrgLakmetagen987_FD_201849 | JGI IMG/M metagenome (GOLD analysis project Ga0307981, IMG submission 201849) | Saline water microbial communities from Organic Lake, Antarctica - #987 | ecosystem: Environmental > Aquatic > Non-marine Saline and Alkaline > Saline | place: Antarctica: Organic Lake... | reverse complement strand
GATCCCGAACGTCGCCCATGCGGACGTCCGACTCCGACTGCTCGGAGGCTCGTTCGACTACGTCGAGAACGGCCTGATGGATCGCACGCACATCCAGATGTTCACCATCGAGCGGCTCGTCGAGATGATTCGCTCGGTCGGCCTCGCGCCGATCCGCTTCCATCGCGCAGTGCAGCCCGTCGGCTTCTCCGAGGTGCCGGTCGACGAGAACCTGGTCGAGTTCGGACGTCGCCTGTTCGCAGGTGACCCCGATGCCGAGACCTATCAGTGGGTGGTCGCCTGTCAGCGGGCCGAGGTGGTCGGAGACGACGCCGATTGGCCCGACGTTTCGACGCAGCAGCCGGTGATCGAACGCGCACTGGAGATGATGAACGCACCGGTTGCGCCGCATCCGCACCCGTCCTCCGACGCGGTGGTACCCATCGGGGCCGAGTCGCGCGCGGCGAGCGTCCGGCGACGGCTCAGCCGGGTGCGCCGGTTGGTGACGTCGTCCGCAGGGCGCTGACCATCGCATCGAGCGTGTCGACATCGGGGAGCAACGACGCCTCGCAGCTGGCGAGGACGCGGAGGACGTCGACCGGGTCGACGGGTTCGACGAGGACGCTCGGGCCGAGCCGGACGGCGTGATCGACGGCGAACTCGACAGCGGCTTCGTGCACGGGTGACGCCGATGCGAGGTCGGTGCCGGAAGCCGGTTCGCGCCACATCGTGCGGAGCAGTTCCGACAGTGCGTCGAGCAACGGCGGATCGACGTCGTCGGCGACGAAACACGCCGCCGACGACTGCTGACTCCCGCTCGCCGACCGCACCAGGAACGCGTCGAAGCACCGGATGTCGGGCCGGTCGCTGACCGCTGCGGCCGTACCGGAGAAGCCGACGAACGCAGTCGTGCCGGCATCCGTGCCGGGCAGCACCGGGTCGGTCCCTTCCGGGGCGTACTCCCAGCGCATCGGTCGCTCGAATGCCATGAGCGTTCCGACCCGCTCCATCAACCGAAACGGCAGCCAGGCATCCGGTCCGAAGATCAACTGCTCGATGGAGTGCTCGACGCACTGCTGGTTCACCCAGTTCACGAAGGTCAACGTGAGCGGACCGATCACCGCAGCCCCGATGTCCACCGCATCGAGTCGACCGGTCACGATGCGCTGGGAGCGGCTGGCAAGCGTCGACAGCATGTGGCCCGCGAGCATGTCGGTGCCGTCCGCACGCGCCGGATCGAATGCGATCGGGTCCACGCTGTGGCGTTGGGACACTGCGCCAGGGCGAGGCGTGTGGAAGGTCATCACGAGTCGGTTCGCCGCCCGGCTCATGTCGGTGGCCTCGTCGGACCCGATGTGCAGCCACTCGGTGGGTTCGATCGCTTCGAGTTGCTCCACGAGGTCCCACATCTCACCGGTGTCCTTGCGTGCTCGACACGACCCCGACACGTACAGGTCGTCGAAGAGGTCGCGAGCACCGAGTTGCGCCAGGAGGCGCTCGACGGCGTCGAGGGGGAGCGACGAATCGGCCATGAGCACGTAGCGGCGTCGACCGGGGTGGCCGCGACGATCGGCGAGCAGCCGGTCGATCAGCCAGGTCCGGGGCATGGCGACCCGCTCCAGGAACGTGGTCTCCAGGTGTCGCAGGGTGGCGAGCTGGGCCGAACGTTCTGGTTCGTCGGACTCCGCAGCCGCATAGATCTCGTCGAGCGTCAGGTCCCCACCGACGGTGCTCGCCCGCAGCCGGGACTCGGCATCGAGGCGGGCACGCACCGTTGCGGCGCCGCCAGCGACCGAGCCGGACTCGTCGAGGAGGCGGGCGAGGATGGTGAAGCGCATCGACGGCCGCAGTAGCGGTTCGAGCGCAAGGGTGTCGGACAGGCTGACCGAGACGAGGTCCGCGAATCCGATCAGGTCGTCGAGCGTCAGGCGGGGGTCCAGCGTGCCGATCTCGGGAGTTCCGAAGTGACGTCGGGGTACAGCGGTCCACTCGTGTCGCCACTGTGCCGAGTCGGCGTCGAGCTCGACGGTGGAGAAGCCGGCGCTGTGCGCAGCAGCAGGAATCGACCGTTCGATCGCGTGAGCGAGCGTGTCGTCCACCTGACCGCTCTCACGTTCGAAGTCACCAACGGTCAGCCCGAGGTCGAGCAGGGGTCGCAGTGCATCGACGCGCGCCCAGAACATGCCGCCGACCGGAAAGACGACATATCCGTCGGCTTCGCGATCAGTGATGCCCATCCGCCGATACAGATCAGCACCGTGGACTCGATTGGTCGACCAGTGCACCGTCCAGTCGGCCAGTGCGTTCCACGGAGGTGGCTGCACGATCCCGACCCGTGGCTGCCGTGCGGCGTCGGGTGCTCGATCGTCCGGCACGAGGAGGCTGAGGATGGCGTCGACTCCTGCGGCGGACGGGAGGAGGTTGCGCAGCAGGTGGTCACGCCAGTCGGCGAGTTCGCCTCCGGTGAAGAGAGATTTCTTCGTGTGGAGGTGGACGACGACCTCGTGCTCGGTCAACTCATCTGCGAAGGAACAGAAGAGCGGTGCGAAGTTTCGACCGCGGTTCGGCACGACCTTGACCACACGGGGGTGGGCGTCGCCGTGAGACGCATCGATCGCCAGGTGGGCGACCTGGGCGTCAGCGGCCGAGGTCACGCTCACCAGCAACGTCGGCGTACCGGGCAGCACCGAGACCGCTCCCAGCAGTTCGGGGAGCCGGTCCACGTAGAACGCGTGGATCATCGCAGCGATCGACAGGTGCTCGAGCGTCGATCGGGGTCGTACGGCGTGGCGGAGCAGAGGGCCTCTGCCGTCGTCGTGGCCGACCACTCGCGGTCGAAGCGCTGGCGGTGACGCGTCGCCGTGGGCGAGCCAGTGTTCGACCGGATGCAGGTCAGTGTCGTCGCTCATCTTCGAGCGGTAGTCATCCAGATCGAACCACGGACTCGGGTCGAGGTCGGTGGCGCGGACGTGGATCCACGGGTGGATGCCGTCGGCCAATCCCGGCAATTCGTCGGCGTGGGTTCGTCGGATCCACTCGGCATCGACCCACCCCGTGCTGATCGGCTCGAAACGGGTGTCGAACACGTCGGATGGTCGAAGCGTTCCGCCGTTCGGTGCAGCAGCGGCCGTTCGATGGAAGTGCGTGAGGGCGCACCCAGCGGCATCCGGATTCAACGCCACGTACGAACCGGCATCGAAGTGGGGTCCCGGGACACGGTTCTCCCGCTCGCCGTGTTCGAGATAGTGGACGAGTGGATCCACGCCCAGATCGCTCACGTCATGGTGATGGTCGCCGTACCAGGCGGCATCGAACCATGGCGACGATGCGAACGTGGTGGCGCGCCACGCGTCGAGTCGCTTCCGACGGATGCGTTCGGCGGTCGCGCTGTGGCGTGCGGTCGAGATCGCCCGCTCGAGCATGTGCGGATCTCCCGGTGCTCTGCCCACCGTCCGAAGGGTACCCGGGTGCAAGATGGTCGCCCGTAGGGTGCAGCACGTGACGCTGGCGGCCGTGGTGATCGTGACCCATGCCCCTCCTCCGGGGGTGCTCGAGCGGGCCGTGACGTCGGTGATCGACTGCTCGTCTGACATCGCGATCTACGTGATCGACAACGGCGGTGCGGCGTCATCCCGCCTCGCCGCCGTGGTTGCTCCACCGTCTGGTCGGGTGCACGTCGTCATCACCGAGAACCACGGTTTCGGCGCGGCGGCGAACGTCGGGATCCATCGGGCGATCGGCGACGGCGCACAGGTGATCGCCGTGCTCAACGACGACGTCGAAGTGCAACCGGGCTGGCTCGAACTGCTCGTTGCGGAGTTCGCAGACGTCGGTGTGGGAGCGGTGCAGCCCCTGCTGGTGGCGTCGGACGGTCGCACGGTCAACAGTGCAGGCGTCGACATCGACCGGTTCGGTGCGGGCTCGGACCGTTGGCGCGGCCGACCGCTCGACGAGGTCGTCACCGGACCCTGCGATGTCGAGGTGTTCACCGGGGGTGCTGTGGTCGTGAGCGCCGCGTTCATTGGTGCCGTCGGTGGGTTCGACGAGCGCTTCTTCCTCTACTACGAGGACGTCGAGCTCGCCCGGCGTGGCACCGCAGCGGGATGGCGCTACCGCCTGGTTCCGTCGTCGCGTGTGACCCATCTGGGGAGTGCGACCACCGCACGGCTCGGTGACGACGTGATCCGACTGCGCGAGCGCAATCGGATCTGGTCGGTGGCCATGCAGGGGTCGTGGAGCGAGCTGGGTGTAGCGCTGTGGTTGACGGTGCGTCGCATCCGACAGCGACCTCGCCGAGCCCATCTGCTCGGCTTGGTCGGTGGCGTCGCAGGTGCGCTCCCGAGACGAATCGGGCGGGGTCGTCGACCCGTGACCTGATTCAGGCCAGCGGCTGGTCCTGTTTGTCCAGTGCCGCTGCCTTCTGGGCCTTCTTCCATGCACGCACGTCTGCGAGCGATGCCTCGTCGTGGATGTCGGCAACGGAGCGGGGCTGGTCGTCCCCGAACGAGCCCGCAGCGCGCTGCCATCCGTCGAGCTCGATGCCCTGGGTCTTGGCGAGGATCGCCAGGAAGATCTTGGTCTTCTCGTCGCCGTAGCCGGGGAGCGCCTTCAACCGCTTCTTGACGGTCATCGCGTCGGTCTGGTCACGCCAGATGTTGACACCGTCGCCCTCATGGTCGGCTACGAGGGCGACGCAGAGCTGGTGGATGCGCTTGCCCATCGATGCGGGAAAGCGGTGGATCGCGGGCTTCTCGCAGCACACCGACACGAAGTCATCCACGTCCATCGAGGCGATGCGTGCCGGTTCGAGGTGGCCGAGGCGCTCGATCAGCGTCGAAGGTCCTGCGAAGGCCCACTCCATCGGCACCTGCTGATCCAGCAGCATCCCGATCAGCAGGGCGTTCGCGTCGGCATTCAACAGCGCGTCGGAGCGCTCGTTCCCGGTGATGTAGAGCGTGCCGTGCATCGAACGCCTAGTCGACGAAGGAGTTCCACGGATCGATCGCATCGGCATCGATGCCGTACCGGCTGATCGCATCCTCCACGACCGATGCCTCGACCTTGCCGTCGGCGAGCAGACCCGACAGCACACCGACCACGACGTGACCGGTGTCGATCTCGAAGAAGCGGCGCAGCGCTTCGCGTGTGTCGGAACGGCCCATGCCGTCAGTGCCCAGCGTGGTGAACGTGCGGTTGCTTTCGCCGCCCCTCGGCAGGAACTGACGGATCTGGTCGGGCACGGCCGACATGAAGTCGGTGACCGCAGTGATCGGACCGTTCGATTCCGCCAGCCGACGGGCGACGAGAGGCACCCGCGGCTCACCGCTCGGGTGCAGGCGATTGTGGCGCTCGGCGGCCAGGCCGTTCTCTCGCAACGCCTTGTATGACGTGATCGACCACAGCTCGGCCCCGACGCCGTAGTGCTCGGCCAATTCACGCACCGCCTCGCGAGCGGCACCCTGAGCCGACCCCGAGAACAGGATCGTGGCGCGCTTTGCGTCCTCGTCGGCTCCTTCGAGCACCGGAGCGTCGGCGAACTTGTACATGCCTTCGACGATCTGCTCCTTGATGCCCTCGATCTCGGGAAGCACCGGCATCTCGTAGTTCTCGTTGTACAGCGTGATGTAGTAGAAGACGTCGGTCCAGTTCGCATCGTCGCTTCCGCCGTACATCCGCTCGATACCGGCCTCGACGATCGCACCGACCTCGTAGGCGTAGGCCGGGTCGTAGGCCTGCACCGTGGGCATCGTGGAGGCGAGCACCAGGCTGTGACCGTCTTGGTGTTGGAGACCTTCGCCCATCAGGGTCGTGCGTCCGGCGGTCGCCGCCATCAGGAACCCGCGTGCGCGGATGTCGGCTGCCTGCCAGATCAGGTCGCCGACCCGCTGGAAGCCGAACATCGAATAGAACGTGTAGAACGGCAGCATCGGGACGCCACGGGTCGCATACGACGAACCGGCGGCGATGAAACTCGACATCGCACCGGCCTCGGTGATGCCCTCTTCCAGGATCTGCCCCTTCGTCGACTCCGAGTACGACAGCAGCAGGTCGTGGTCGACCGACTCGTACTTCTGGCCCTGCGACGCATAGATCTCGATCTCCTTGAACAGGCCGTCCATGCCGAACGTGCGGGCCTCGTCGGGGATGATCGGCACGACCCGCTCACCCACCTCGTCGTCACGGGTCAGGTTGCGCAGCAAGCGCGTGAACCCCATCGTCGTCGAGACCTCCTGACCGTTCGATCCGCCCCACATCTCCGCATAGGTCTTCGGATCCGGCAGAGACATCGCCTTGCGGACGCGTGTGGTGCGTTGCGGGATGGAACCGTCGAGCGCACGGCGGCGCTCCATCATGTACTGGTACTCGACGGAGTCTTCGGCGGGCTTGAAGTACGGCGGGTCGTCGGCCTGGATCGACTCCTCGGGGATCTCGTCGTGCAGGTGCAGACGGTCACGCAGGTCGACGATCTGCTTCTTGGTCATCTTCTTGATCTGGTGGGTGGAGTTGCGACCCTCGAATCCTTCGCCGAGGGTCCACCCCTTCACGGTCTTGGCCAGGATCACCGTGGGACGCCCGGAGCCGAGGTTGTCGGCTGCTGCCTTGTAGGCGGCGTAGAGCTTGCGGTAGTCGTGGCCGCCGCGCGGCAGGTTGCGCAGATCGTCGTCGGACAGGTGCGACACCATCTGGCGGAGACGATCGTCGGGGCCGAAGAAGTGATCGCGCGCATAGCCGCCGTCTTCGATCGCGTACCGCTGATATTCACCGTCGACGGTGTTGTTCATCTTGTTCAGCAGCACGCCGTCCTTGTCCTGGGCGAGCAGCGGATCCCACTTGGAGCCCCAGATGACCTTGATGACGTTCCAACCGGCGCCGCGGAACGTGGCCTCGAGTTCCTGGATGACCTTGCCGTTGCCGCGGACCGGACCGTCGAGGCGCTGCAGGTTGCAGTTGACGACGAAGACGAGGTTGTCGAGGTTCTCGCGTGATGCGAGCGAGATCGCGCCCAGCGTCTCGGGCTCGTCACACTCGCCGTCACCGAGGAATGCCCACACCCGGCTGTTCGAGGTGTCGTCGATCTGGCGGTTGTGGAGATAGCGGTTGTAGCGGGCGTGGTAGAGCGAGGTGATCGGACCGAGCCCCATCGACACCGTGGGAAACTCCCAGAAGTCGGGCATCAGGCGCGGGTGCGGATACGACGAGAGGCCCTTGCCGCCACGGCCGATCTCACGACGGAAGTGGTCGAGGTCGTCGGCGCTCAGGCGACCTTCCATGAACGCACGTGCATAGATGCCCGGGGCGGCGTGACCCTGGAAGTACACGTGATCGCCGGGAGTGCCGTCCTCGTTCCCGCGGAAGAAGTGGTTGAAGCCGATCTCGTACAGCGCTGCCGACGACGCGAACGTGGACAGGTGACCACCGATGCCGTCGGCGGTCTTGTTCGCCTTGACGACCATCATCGCAGCGTTCCACCGCACGAACGCACGGATGCGACGTTCGATGTGCTCGTCGCCCGGGAACCACGGTTCCTGCTCGAGCGGGATCGTGTTGACGTACGGCGTGGAGACCGTCGCCGGGAACGAGACCTGCGATTCGTTGGCTCGGCCCATCAACCTCGACAGCAGGTAGCGCGCCCGGGTCTTGCCGTGGGTGTCGACGACAGCGTCGAGGCTGTCCAACCACTCCGACGTCTCGACCGGGTCGATGTCGGGGAGTTGATGCGCATATCCGTCGAAGATCATGGGATCCATTCTTGCAGCGTTCCCAACGGTGACCGGTCGGTAACTTCTCCGTCACCGGCGGCGGTCAGCATCTCGCGCTGATCTGGCCGACCTCTGTGGCTGCTCGGTTCACATCCTGGGTGGCGTGGCGGCGACGGCCAATTGGTCGGCGAGCTCGTTCATCGGATGGCCGCTGTGGCCCTTCACCCAGCGGAAGGTCACGTCGCCGGCTCGGACGACCTCGATCAGCGGTTTCCAGAGATCGGTGTTGGCGACAGGCTGTTTCTTGGAGTTCTTCCACCCGTTCTTCTCCCACTTCACCCACCAGCGATCGTTGAAGCAGTTCACGACGTAGGTGGAGTCGGACACGATCTCGATCGGCGTGCCATCGGCGCCCAGTGTGCGGATCGCATCGAGGACGGCGTAGACCTCCATGCGCTGATTCGTGGTGGCTGCTTCTCCACCCGATCCCGATGGTGACCCGTCGGGGGAGACCGCCCATCCCCAGCCGCCCGGGCCCGGATTGCCGCTGCATGCTCCGTCGGTGAACACCTCGAGTCGATTCATTCGCTGCAACGTACATCCGTCGGCCCGTGGGGCGGCCGCACGATCCCCGGCACGCCACACCGCAGAGCAAACGGCGTCGAGAAGTCCTGGGATCGGTTCAAGAAACGCGCCCGCTCTGCCGAAGCACGACCATGGCGGATGTTTGGCGAGGCAAGGCCGTGACGCGGTCGGAGCAGGTGGATTCGAACGGTGGTCGGCGGGCGTCGCACGATCGTCATCGATGGATCCGTGTGGCGATCGCCGCGGTGCTCGGCGCCGTGCTGATGCCGCTCCCGGACGTGCTCGAACCGTCGGTTGCGGCAGCTGCGCCCGACGAGGTGATCGCCATCGTGATCGAGGGAACCGGCTTCGGCCACGGCCGCGGCCTCAGCCAGTGGGGCGCGTACGGCTATGCCGTCGATCACGGTTGGGACTGGCAGCAGATCCTCGACCACTACTACGGGGGAACCGACTCCGGCACCACCGCTGCCAACCAACGTGTCTCGGTCGACCTCGTCGCGCACCGGGACCGGTCCACGGTCGGCGTCGTCTCGTCCGCAGGCGGCGTCAAGTACGGATCGGCCACGGCACCGGCGATGCGCGCGACCTACGTCGGCGCCAACCAGTTCCTCATCGAGCGATCGAGTCAGCGCAGCTGCGCAAGCACCGCAGCACTGGTCGTTCCCGACGCGGTCGGACTCGGTTCGAACGACTCCACCGCAGTCCGTCAGGTGCAGCGCTTCCTCAACGACTTCCAACAGCCTGTCGTCGTCGACGGCTCGTACGGCGCGCAGACGGCCGGCGCACTCGACGCCTGGCAGAACGCACGTGGCCTCCCACGCAACGGTTCGGTGTGGGACGGAGACGATGCTGCCACCGCTCGCAATCAGCTCGGATCCTCGGGTTCGCCGGCGTGGACCACGGTGGCGACCCACACCCAGACACCCGACAACCCGGTGCGTTTCACCACCGATGGTGGCGATTCGGCCTCGACGGCATCACGTGACGTCCTCGGTCTGTGCTCGTCGGGTGGTTCCATCTCGCACTACCGAGGAGCGATCGAAGTCGTTCGCGGCAACTCGGGCAACCGGGTCGTCAACGACGTGCTGGCCGAACAGTACGTCCGCGGTGTGATCCCCAAGGAGATTTCCGCGAGCTGGGCCGACGCCGGCAACGGTGCGGGCGCCAACGCCGTGCGGGCCCAAGCCGTCGCTGCGCGCAGCTACGGACTGAGCGAGAATCGCAGCTACTTCTTCCCGAATTCGTCCACCCAGTACGCGAGCACCTGCGACACCACGTCGTGTCAGGTGTACGCCGGTGCCGATGCCGAGGACCCCCGCACCGATGCAGCCGTGGCAGCGACGCAGCACGTCGTCAGGAAGTGGCCGAACGGGCACGCGCTGGCAGGTCGCCTCGTCCGCACCGAATTCTCCGCCTCCAACGGTCCACGAACCGCAGGTGGTGCGTTCCCGCCCGTCGACGACATCGGCGACGACACCACGAGGAACCCGAACCACCGTTGGACCCGGATCATCGATGCCCACGAGTTCGCAGCCCGCCACGGCCTCGGCACGATCACCGGTGCCACGACGACCCCGTCCACCAGTTCGCAGTACCGGGGGTTCGACGGCATCTGGTTCGACGACGTCGTCATCACCGGAACCAATCGCACGTTCCGTCAGCAGGCCTGGGACTTCCGCAACGCGAACGACCTCCGATCGCCCGGATTCACTCTCCGGGTGATCCGCCGCAATGAACAGCGCTCGTCGATGGGCTTCATCGGTGACTCGGTCGGTCGGGGTATCACGCTCGGCAACTCCGAATACACACGCATCACCGATGGCACGTTCCCCCGTCAGACGATCGACGCCGTCGACAGCCGCTGCACGACTCGGTCCTCGTGTCCGGGGACGAGCGGCGTGGAGGCAGCGGGTGCGCTCCCGACCGGACTCGACCTCGTCGTGGTCGAACTCGGGTACAACGACAACCCGGCGACGTTCGGTTCCGACATCGATGCGATGATGCGCGCGCTCGACGCTCGCGGCGCGGCGCGAGTCGTCTGGGTCAACCTGGCGGAACGACGGGCGTCGACCGACTATGCGCGGAGCAACCGGGCACTCGATGCCGCCGCCGATCGTTGGGGCAATCTGAGCGTGCTCGACTGGCGTGCCGCGACCAGGACGGCCGAAGCATCGCGCTGGTTCAACAGCGATGGAGTGCACCTCACCACGACCGGCGAAGCAGAGTTCGCCCTGTGGTTGCGTTCTCAGATCGTCGGGATCGAGCCGGACCACTATCTCAGCCCACCCGAACGCATCGAACTGTCGGTCGCAGGCCTGCGGTCCGACGGCGCCGACGACACAGGCCTCACCCTCGAGGCCGACATCAGCGCCGTGTCGGTCAACATCACGATGGCTGACTCGTCGGGAGTCGGCTACGGAACTGTGTGGCCGTGTGGCGTCGATCGCCCGTTCGTGTCGAACGCCAACGTCACCGCCGGAGCCACGGTGGCGAACAGCGTGATCGCACCGGTCAGTCCGCAGGGAACGGTCTGCTTCTACTCGTCGGTC
>Ga0307981_1003934_pt1 | contig 10816 bp, 9 predicted proteins | sample OrgLakmetagen987_FD_201849 | JGI IMG/M metagenome (GOLD analysis project Ga0307981, IMG submission 201849) | Saline water microbial communities from Organic Lake, Antarctica - #987 | ecosystem: Environmental > Aquatic > Non-marine Saline and Alkaline > Saline | place: Antarctica: Organic Lake... | reverse complement strand
TTTTAAGAATTGACGCATACGTGGGAGCAAATGCGACCTCCATCTGTTCGGACACTTTTTTCTTGGTTGGTAACGCGAACGTCTGTCCGCTACCTCCAGATCGAACTTTCTCCAATATCGGATTCTCAACACCAGTCCCCCGACGAAAAAGCCACCAGCGGAACAGCTAGGTATCAGACAACGACGCCGATCCGTCGGTGAACCACCAGTCTACCAACCAGTAGGCCAACCAGCTCCCACCGAACCAGCAGACTAACCGCCGCTATGGCGCTATGGCGCTATGGCTAGCTGTGGTCAAAGCCCTTTTGACGATGCAATTTTACGATAGGGCTAGGGCTACCAAATTGAAGATACGGATAGCGGACAGACGGTAGAAACAGTCTTCATCTCATTCAGCGCCAACAATAACACCTATACACATACCCAGCGCTAACGACTAACGACCAGCACCAGCACACTTTACCACCATGGCGTCGCTCCGGTCGTTCGCCGCACGGCTGCACCAGACCGTCGCTCCACGTATAGTTGCAAGACCAATAGGGGTCTTCCTTGGACCGCAGTCCCTTGTCAGCAGAACCTTTGCGAGTCAAAAGGTAAGTCGTCCGTTGTGCAAAGACTTCCCCGAGATAGATGAGCTACCGGTAGCAGCGCTCTTGTCCCCCTATAGACTAAGTAGTTAACCAAGTCACTCGCGTGTGTGATCTAGTCGTATGAAGTCTATCATCAATCCACTAACGTCTCCATCTTCACCTTACACTTAACTACACTCCCATCATGTAATCACAGCACAAGGCGCTGTTGAAACACGCCAAGGGCTACCGCGGACGCTCCAAGAATTGCTTTTCCATTGCCGTGCGCCGCGTCGAAAAAGCATGGGAGTATGCCTACAGAGATCGGCGCGTCAAGAAGCGCGATTGGCGGAAACTCTGGATTCTCCGCATCCAAGCCGCAGCGCGGCAGTACAATTGGCGCTACAGTGCCTTGATTCCAGCCTTGTCCAATAGCGGCATTCAACTGAATCGCAAAGTCCTGGCCGAGTTGGCAGCCAACGAACCCTTTATGTTTCGCAGTGTCGTGTCCGTTGTGGAGCAGGAAACTGGCGTTCGCAACAGTCAAACATTGCTTGAGGCCATGCATGCAGAGGAAGCAGAGCAAGCGCTCTTGGAGGCTTGAGGACGGTCCTTGCCGTATTGTTGATCGCTCTCTAAAACAGTACCGTATACGCAGCATACTCTCTATCATTAGCTGTAATGATGTATAGATTTTATGCTACTAATATGTATTATTCGTGTGGCCGTGACAGAAGGGACCCGTGTCGGATGGCAGCACCATGAGTCTTGAAGTCATGGCATAAGAGTCGGCTCTATCGCTTATAAACAACAATGCATATCGTGCTATAAGTCTGCAATCATCAGTCTAGCTAGTCTCTCTAACTAGACCTAACACCAACGATCTGTCGGCTTGGGTCCGTGTGTGCAGTGGCGTTCCGTCCACAGGCTCACATTTCGGAGCAACGTCGCCTGCGGCATGAGCAAGACGCCACTAGAAGTTTCAGCAGAAAAGCTTTCGTTCAGTGTATCAGTGCGCTCATCCAGATAGTCCCAGACCGAGTGCGTACGCTGGCGAATACCCGCCACCATTTCTCTCTCGCGCTCCGTATCGCACAACAAGCTGCCAAAGCGACAAGAGTACACGTGCTCGCTAAAGACCAACAGGTAGTTGGTATTGAACTCAAAGCATTCCGGATAAAGCTTGACAATCTGATAGACACAGTCCAGGAACTGGAGAAATATTTGAGATATTTGTCCCTCGTCCGAAGAGGTAGCTCCGTTGGAAGAAGCGCCCGTCTCTCCGCGACCTTCGCCATGCGCGCATCGAGTATGGAACGGATGTCCAAAGCTCATAAAGTCCTTTTCCACCAAACACGAAAAACCTTCACGAGTCCGGTAATAAGGATCCAACAAGAGCTCCGCCAAGGCTGCAACTTGACTGGTTCGGTCCCAACCGTGAGAGCAATGAAGTAAAACTGGCATTCGGTGAACATGCACCCAAAATGCAGCTTCCCACGCGGCCGCCAGGATCAAACGAATGTGCGAGAGCCACTTGGTATCTTCAACCAAAGCATTCCATTGCACGTCCGACGTCGAAGGATTCAAGCAAAGCGACGACATCTTTTGATACGAGTCTCGGACTGCGTGAATGTTGCCAATGTTGCAGAATTGCAACGTGCTACCAGCATAGTTTGACGTGTTCTCGTAACCATAGCCGCCCGTTCGATTCGCCATGGCTGAACTCCGTGGACGCAAATCCAAAATCTTGAGGCCACAACCCGGCTCGGGTACCCAGTTTTGGATATCACCACCCGTCAACTGCACCAACATGGATCGAGACAAGGTCAATGGTGACTTTTCTTTTGCCATGGCGTTGGCGGAACTCGCACTCTCGAGGATATGTTTCAGAAAAAGTTCGTCAGCCGACGATCGATTGCCTTGCAAACCAATCTTGGGCTGCGAGCATCGCCACAAGGACGCTCCATCAATACCCGAACTCCAAGTGAGTGCTGGCAAGCGGTTCTCGCTGCGAAAGGCGGCACACTGTCGAATGGTTCGCTGCGCGTCGGGATTGTTCTCGTCCAACGAGGCCGGGCCCGCAAGGACTGCTGGATACGACAGGCACATTTGATACGAAGGATTCACATTGCTCCAAATTGCCCAAGGCCGGACCTCTCCCCCCCCACGAGCAAACTGCCGTTCAAATTCGGCCACCCCTCCAAAGCGCTTGCGGACCGGCTCGAGCGTGACTGTTTTCTTGCCAGTTGCTTCGTCCGTCACAATGCTCTCCATGACGGCGGATCGCTTGCTTTCAAAGGCAAAGAGATATCCCAAGTTGCGTCGGCCGGGAAAAGCGTACGTCTGCAAGGCTTCGTGTGCACGCAGCGTATCCGCGTACGACGGCGTGGTGAATCGCAACTGCCGACCATTGTCCTTGCCGTAAATGGCGAGTCCCATGAGCGTGGTCGGGTTGGCTGCGTTGGGGCCGCCAGCTGTCGCAGTAAAGGCACTCCGTTCAACCTTATCCATACTGGCTAAGGGAATTTCCAATACAGTCGGCTCATTATCTGCGCAAGGCCAGCAGGCGGCATTCCAGTCGCGTGGTTTCGTGGGAGCCGAGTTTGGGTGCGTGCCAAAGAGAATCAAACGATAATAAGTCATGGCACAGCACCACATGGTCGTCGGTTTGGCTTGATACGAGTACTGAAAGCCTCGCGAGTCTGACACGTGCAAGAGGTTCGATAGAAACATGATGACCCGTTCTCCTGGCAACAAGTCTCCCACGTGCGTCTGCACCAAGGCTGCCTTTTGTTCGTTGTCGAGTTCGACCGGAACCATCGCCTGCATGGGAACTTGAGACATGGCACCGTTCGACTGCACGCTGGGGATAGCAGAAGGACCGGACTGAAACTGCTGAGCGCCACCAGTTGGCGTCGTTGGGACACCAACCACTTGCGAAGCGGCTCGTTGGGCAAAGTTTGCGAAGTTGGAAGCAAAACGGGACGTCTGTGCCTTGAAGACGTCCAAGGATACTGCCTGATTAACTTGACCTATACCAGTGCCGTCACCTGGGTTGCCCATACCGTTCGTTGGATTGTACGTGTTGCTCATCCCGCTGGTGCTGTAAGGAGACGCGTACGAATGGGAAGAAGCTGATGCAGACGCCGATCCGTTCCTATTGGTATTGGTAGCCAAAGGCAAAGTTCCTCCTCCGGAAGTGGGCGGCGAGGAAAGCTGTGGAGGCGGCGAGTCTCGCAAGAAGTCGTCTTGTAAGGGATGCGCTGGTAAAGACGCCGAGACTTTTGTTGACGACGCCGACGCCGAATCCTTGGACGTATCCGTGCCCGAGCTACTCGTAGCCGTCATTTTGCTTGGTGGATCTTCGAGCGGCGAATCCTCCAGCATGTTGCCTTCGTCGTCGCTATCAATGGCGAAATCGTCGATCGAAGTGCTTCCCGGGACCTCTAAGGACTCCATAAGTTGCTCTGCTTCGTCGAGCGCTGCTTGTAACGGATCAGTCGCCATTGAAGGGGGAACGGATAACGGAGCGTCAAGTAGACGCACTGTCACAAAGACTCTGCGCACTCGTCGTCTCGCTGTTCGCTGTTCGCGGCTTGCTGCGCTTTCTGTGCGACGACGGATCTTTTACATAATCAATCGTACCGCGGTACCGTGTGGTATCATCACTCTAGACAAATAAGTGGCGCGAAAGATTTTGCGAGATGAAGTCTAGTTAGACTACATTAGTCTACCGCAGACTAATAGTCTACTAGCAAAATGGTCAGATTCCAGCTGTTTTGTGGGTGCACGGGAGGACTCTAGCAGCAGTGCCAAGCATCGCAACGCGACGCGCGGCGGTATTAGACTAATACGCATACACAATCAATGTACTTACTTGCTGTTTAGTCTAGTACTATCCTCTACTATCATCTCTATATGCTTTCCCGCTCACTTGCGATAGCTCCGTAGACAGTTCACTGGTGTACCCACACGATCCTATTGCTGGCTGGAATTGTTGACTTGGGTTGACGACGCTTTGTCTACTCAATAGTCTACTCAATTCCGCAACCGCCCCTCGTTTGCTCTCAGCACTACTACTCCTTCTAGTACAAAAGAACATCGACATTGTCCACAACCAACATCCAGAGGAAACTGGTGTTGTTGTACACCGCGCTCATGGCTTCCACTGCCTCTTGTTTGCGCGACTCGTCAGGAGTTGTTGCTGCGGCTTGGAGAATGTGCCAGTGACGATTGATCTCCAGACGTGGCTCGATCTCGAGGGCAAATAGCTGCCCATCAACTTCACAATGGGCATTGAACACATCAATGTACTGAATGACTTTGTCGATCTTTACCATATTCAATAGACACTGCGTGCGGAATGTCTTAATGTCTTCGTCGCTACCAACGGCCCATAGCAAAGGGATCTCAAGTGACGGGCGCCTCGTCAATGACTGGTACATGCTGCCCCAATCCTCGTTGCTGAATGCCCCTTTGTATTTTGACTTGAAAGAAAGACGTTTGAGTCCAATACTTTGTTTGAGCGCATCCATTAAGACGCCAATGTCACCAGCATTGTCTCTGTACCAGAGCAGCTCCAAAAAAATGATACGGGTGTTTCCTCGAAGTCATTCAGCAAGAATACGGTAATCCGTATACCAATCATCCGCACATAATTTTGGTTGGGCCTTGATTGTTGCGGAGGATCTCCACAAGGGCTTGGTGTCCACCATTGGTAAACGTGCAATCAAATAGTTCCATTTCAAGAGTCGTGCTGCCCCCTTCCACATGCAGCGTGTTTACTGCGTCTTCGTTCAAGTCAATGAAAAAGCGCAGCTGCACCCGCTTCAGACTCTGGTAGTCAGTCAAGAAGCAACGGATGAGAAAAGGGGCAGGTAATGGCAAAGGTATGATGCCCTGGCCGTAAGGACGCATAGACATGGAGACTTGAGTAAGATGCATACCGTTCAACATTCGAAAGAGAGTTTCAACGCTGGCTTCGACTCCACCAGTTGATGGTGAACCTACGGACGTGATAAGGAGATCATGGTCCTCGTTCATGGTAAGCCAGAGATACTCGCAGAGGAATCTCCTGTGTTCTCTATTGGCGTATGGCCAGTATCCTTTGCGTACAAAACAATTCCATCGCCCAGCCAAAAGAAGTTGTGGGTTTCTCTAACCTCTCAATACTGCGCCAAGGTCAACGTAGCCTCAGCAACCACTCCCTGCACCTGCACCTGCATGTTGCTGTTGCCAACATTGACTTGAACTTCAGAAAGTGAACCCACTTGTCGTGGTTGCATACCGCCAGCCGCCAGCTCCACAAGGAACTGGTGAACGTTCCTATCTGGGTAGCACCGGCGGTGCAAACGCTCGGTGCGTTGATCAGCGGGTAAGAACTAAGCCATGGTGACAGTATTGCATTGTCGTGGGCGTGGAGTAACGGAAAGTGTCAGTCTTGGAGAGGCATAATGTTGTGGTTGCAAGAATAGAAAACGGAATGGCTGTTGTAGCAATAGTATGTTAGTGAGCAAAGCAAGCAAAAATAACGGTCCGCACAACGATTCAATAGCATTTTTAGGCGCCTATCCACCATATTCAACAATACAGACACCAAAAGAGCCTCCACACGATTACAGCGCACTCATGGCGTCGATGGCAGTTCCGGGAATGCACACTTTCGACAACCGCCATGGACGCTTGCAAAAGGGACGCTCTGGAGCCCCCCTTGCTTCCGAATCACTCTCTCTTTTGCTCATTCTTCTCTTCAGTACACATGGACCACATGGACTTACCGGATGACTCGAAAACTCGCAGCACGGGGCAGCTTTGGATAGTACTGCAGTTGGATAGACAACGACAACAAGAGGGAAGTGAACGAAGAGAAATAGAAAAGATCGATCGAACGGAAATTTGGATCGAGTTTGTTGAGAACGTTGGGAATTATAATAAATGCCAAATTCCAAATGCCAACTATTTTCTCCTTCGGAAGAACTAATAGTACCTAACCTGGAATTATCAGCGAGTATTCACCATGGTGCCTTCTTGTCAGTTGATTCGTGTAAGCGGTAGAATAAGTAGGCCGTAGAAGCTACATGCGAAGGGTTGGTAGGAAGTAGACTTCGGAATCACTTGGGCTAGTCACAGAGTCAAGACTGATTTCCGTCACGAATTTCACCAATACGAAACGGAGATTTTTTACGCCATCATAGACTTTCATCAGGCTCGACAAGTCTGACATCGGATGAAATGCAAACCTAGTCTAGTAAATACATGATACTGGGCGAGTAGGTTACATGTAGGCGATAGGCACTAGGCGATACCGGTAGGCAAATCATCATCTACAATCTACCGTAAACAATGCTGTGGATCACGTAACAAGACTAGCAGAGCCAAGTTCCTTGGCGCGGTCGTTTGGTAGCCAAATCAGTTCATCATCCTCAAAAACAATCTCAAAGACGCTACAACCATATCGATACCGCACCACCAGAGGACGAGCACCAGAACTAGGATCCGTTGGTTCTAGCGTTAGCGATCGTCTCGTTAGCTTTCGCCACATCCAGCTTGCTATCGATTCTTCCTTCTCGTCTCCGCGTCTCCACCAGTACATCTCACGAACAAGCAAGTACAAACGACTCTCGACGACCCAATACTGCAAGAAATCTGTCACATCTTCGCTCTCTTGATAGACCGCGTGCAATATTACCAATCCGTTCAGCGACGACTCGTACAGCCGCTTTTTAGCAGCGATGCGGCCCATCATGTCCGCATAAGGCAACGAATTCGACAGCGAACTCGACGGATCGTTCAGCACTGGCATAGTTGTTGACTTTTTGCCATTTGCAATTATCCACTTTTCCAGCTGACTGTCGACCCACATGCTTACCATTAAAGTCGAGGCCCACACGACAGGCCAGCTGGACGGATCCGACAAGCCAAAGGGAAATCGAATGGTCCAATCGTTCGACTGCAGCTTGCACACAACTGTCCACGGCATTCCCCCGGTTTGAATCGACCCACCATCGTATTTCACACCATATCGAAGTTTCCAACGTCCCATGGACGCTACCATGGTCACTTTGATGCGCGACCACATGCCTGCCGTTGACCACGCAATGTAAATGGATCCCTTTGGGTCCGTCTGATATGAAATTTTGAGCGGCAACACGCTCGAACTGAGACGGACGCGCCATTGCGGAAATTGCATGGTACGAATGCTTGCCAAGGCAAACTGTGATCGACCCGTCGACGCGAGACTCATTCTCCAAAAGGCTTGTAGCTTGGTGGGAGGTTCCTCCTCGTCTTGCGCATTGGGGTTGTGGTTGTTGTTGCTGCCGTGGCGCCACTGCACGTTTCGAGAGGAACTCATGGAATATGTCCACGATTTCAAGCTTTGCGTACTCCCACCAACCACAACGGACGCTACGGTCCCACTCGAAAATTGTCGCTGGGAACGGAAGGAAAGCTGCGGTGCCGGTTGCTTGTGATTCATGGCCGCATCGACTTGTACTTGGCTGCCCGGTGCGGGTTGGTAGCTGACACTAGTACTCAGTTGGATATCCGTCTCTGCTGTTCGTTGTATCTGACTCGTCGCTCCGACTGTCGCTTGAATGTGCGGCGTTGGTTGTCGCCGACAGTGAAAGTGAATCGAAGTGGTGTCTCGTTCGGGCTGTAGCCCCTCGTGAAGTTGAATAGGTACGTCAAGACTGGCATCAAAGTGGGGACTAGCAGCCTGTTTTTCTTGGAGGAACTCATCGAGTGCTTCTTGTAGAATCAGAACTGCTTGTTCTTTACTAGCTTTCTGCATGGATCGATACAAGTCGACCTCGGCTTGCGAATCGTCGTCGTCATCATCGTCGTCGTTAGCGTGATCGTTGGGTGGCCTGTCGTCCTCTCGTTGGTGTCGCTGTTGCGAGCGCTTGACCAGAGTGACGGCTTGAATCCCAGCATGATCGTATGCGAGCCGAAGCATTGGATCACTAAGGGTATCGTGCGCCTGCTTAACGAGAAGAAAGGTCTTTTGGGCGTCTTGCTTGTCTTGTGCGCTGCGCAATCGATCTGGATGAAACGTCTTGCTGAGCAGTTTGTATGCCTTTTGCACGTCCTCGTAAGCCGCACAACGATCAATATTGAGAAGCGCGTAGAGATCTATCTCATCTACTGTCTCATTGCTAGGGGAACTCATGGTAGTATGTATCGAATCAATCTCATGGTCGATCTTACGATTTCAGTCTTTTATGTTAGCCGCGTGCAGAGAATCGATCGTCCGTTTCGCGCCAGTTTTGGGACCTAAATGGACGGACAATAGTACCGTGCCGGTACGGTAGTCTAGTCTATCTTAAGTCTGAAGACGTGAAATCGATCGACCATCGACCATCGACCATGGCATCAGGTTCGGGTAAACAGTTATAATCTACAGTACGGTACGGTACACATACACTACCTCTGGACCCACAGACACCTCCTATCGGTAGACCATGACCACGGTTCCTCTATACTCCCACAAAGAACGACTTTTAATAGCTCCAACGCTCGAAAGCGGCGTCTTCCAGAGCCACGTTCGGGTCGAAGCCCATACCTCAATTGACGTATTGAATGGCATGTCGGATCATTCCACCGCCATTACTTCCAGTCAGAGTCTCCTGGAGCTCTTGGAAACTTACGAGGCTCTTCGTGTAACGATACAGGTGCGAAACGTCGCCAGCCAGTCCTTTCCATCCAACCCCTTGGAGCAGATTCAACCTCTCGACTCTCTATTACCCGGCACGGTCACGGGGCCGTCGGGAGTCTCCGTGACGGCACAGTTCTTGAATAGCGACAACGACAATTCAGAAGCAAGGTTTCTCAGCTTGCTTTGTGAACTGGTGGGACGACGAATGCTCGCTGCGCCGCTCGTAACACTGAACAAGCGTCGGCTGTATCGACATGTTCAACAACAACAGTATCAAGACGACTCTGGCATCCAAGTGACGCGAATGACAATCGTGTTGCCCATGGAAGGGTCTCCCTTTGCAGTCGAAGGTCTACGTACGCTCACCAACGCTCTCTCCCCGTGCGAGAATGATTCGGGTCTCCTGGCCGTCGCGGACGCCACGGCGTGGTCCAATCTATTGCTGGGCGTTGCAACCACCGCTCCACAGCTTTCGAGTACACGGGCACGAGGCTTTTGGTTGTCGTTCCAGTCATCACCGTCGTGTCATTTTTCTACACTCGTTAACAGGAACGGTGATACGGCTAGTACGAATTGCACCTTGGATGTATCCTACGGTGTGCATTACTCGGTTTCTTCGGTAAAGGCAAACGTTTTACTGTCAGACTTGTTACCAGGAAACGCCACAGAACTGCGTCGCTGTGCATTGTCCAACCCAATGTCTGTCGATACAATCCTTACCCATGAAGCGTTGGCGGCAGGAATATCTTTCACACCTGCTTGCCGGTCCTGGGACGACACTACTTCTTCGTTGCTCGGGCACGTGGCGTCCGCGCCGCTTGGCACAACGGCAAGAACAGACTTGACGCTGCCATGCTTGACTCGAATGGACGACACTGCTCTAGCCGTGAAGCCAATATCTACGAGCGACTTTTGGCATACCAACCTTCATGTATTCCGATCAACTGGTGTCGCCAATGGTGGCACGCTTCATGCAACTGTGCGCAATGACCACCCGTCGTGCGGAGCTGAGGTTTCCTTTGTGCAGACACTTCCAGCCGTACTGCACCCTCGTTGGCAATCGCTGACTGTACATTCTTCGAATACCAGTAGTGCTGGTGGTGCGGATGACAATCTCCAATGGACGGATCTCTTGGAGAACAACGTGGCATACAAGTCGGATGAATCCGTAGTGCTCCAATTCCGACACCGACTGCCTCCCGCGTCCTCTCTTGGTATTTCGTTAGAGTACTATCCAGCCTTTCTTTCGATTGAACGCATTCCTGGCGACGCCAATCGAGGCATTGAACTACCACCCGTTCATGCACACTTTCGCTCTGATTGTCTTCCAGCACTATCCGCACAACTGTATTCACAATCGGTGCTCTTGTTGGTTCCCTTGCCCGACTCGAGCATGCCCTTTAATGTGCTATCCTTGTCGTGCACGCTGTTTGCCTTTGTGATGGGAAGCATGATGAACGTCCTGGTGCGACGAGGCAGCTGTAGCGTCAAGTTTGAACTAGACCCAGAGAGCAAACCTGTCGGCAAGCTGGACAAATTCAAAGCCAAGGTTCGACACGTCAAGGAACGGCTTCGTCGGCGGGTGAACAAGTAA
>Ga0307981_1003933_pt1 | contig 10816 bp, 7 predicted proteins | sample OrgLakmetagen987_FD_201849 | JGI IMG/M metagenome (GOLD analysis project Ga0307981, IMG submission 201849) | Saline water microbial communities from Organic Lake, Antarctica - #987 | ecosystem: Environmental > Aquatic > Non-marine Saline and Alkaline > Saline | place: Antarctica: Organic Lake... | reverse complement strand
GACGGATCCCAACCCGGACGATCCCTTGGTGCCCGATATTGCCCAGCTGCTCAAGACGGATCGTGCCCGACACGATAGTACTGCGCGAGAGTGGACTTCCAAGTATGCCATGTAGTAGACGAAACTCATATACACTTACCAGCAGCAGCGAGTGTGAGAGGTTGGATATGAAGAAAATGAACAATGTGGAGGAATGAAGAGAAAAAAAGACTAGTCTAGTCGATGCAGTAAGCGAAGCGGAGCATGGAGAATTTTTATGTTGGCGCACTAATGAATAATAGGATGGACCGATTGGAGGAGCAAGGCACTTATTTCTATTCGCGTGCAGGTGTACTGTATTAGGTAATCGTGTATGTTTGGAGTGGGTGACGAGCGTTAGCGAAATGTCTTTGGTGTCTGTTATTTGGAAAGGTCGCTTGCTTACCAGCCAGTGCTCTGTCAGCGTCAGCATCGATTCTCCAATGAATCTAACTGGAGCTACCAGTACGGTATACCGTTACATATGGCATTTTACAAGCCTCTAGCTAGTAAATGTTTACAGTGGGATACGAGCGTCGAAATAAGATGTCATTGTCTGGGGTGGCTGTTGCTGAGAGGCACACAGTAAAAGAGAGACAAATGGTACTGTGTAGAAACATCTAATCATTAACTATCAACACTCGATAAGCCCAATATCTATACTACAGATAGAAACAAGGCCTTGGTCGGCACCATCATGCTAGCCGGTAAACTCGCTGGCACTCTCGCCAATTGCTTGGCCTCAATATCCTTGAACGTTCTGGGCACGGTCTCTTGGTAAATGTTGTGATTGTCCTTTTCGGCCTCCAACAGTCGATCTTGAATCACTGGTAAAATGGCCTTGCACTCGCGTGCTGTATAACTGGTCACACCCGTGCCGGCATTCTTATCCGTCTTGGCACAAAACTGCTGCAGCGACTGCAGTTTGGTCACTGCCTCGGCCAATCGCGCAATTTCGGGCCCCCACTCGTGCACCAGTCGGTGACAGACGGCCGTGTGGTACTCGGCCTTGCTGGCCGCCAGCATGCTGGCTGCTTTGCAGTAGGCGCCCCAATCGGCCGCCTCCTGAGCAACTTGCGACAGCAGGCGCGGATCTTGCGCCGCCGCCAAGGCCTCGTTGAAGAGCTGGTAGGCCGCTTGGGCGAGACTGGCCAGCGTGGAGTGTTTCGTGTCGGGTGCCAGGGCTGCCATGCGGTAAATGAAATTTTGCGCTTGCGCCAGGCACATATTTTCCCAAAACAGCAAGAGGCTATTGGAAAAGTCCACGGTACGAAAATCTTGCGATTCGGCCAATTGGCGTAGCACTTGCAAAACGCCCGCGGCCGCCTGACAGTGCGCGACGGCTTGTTTGCACTGGACCCTGTCCGCGGGACTGCAGGCGGCCGCCAAGGAGGTTTCTAGCGCGGCAATATTGAACATGGCGTTCGCGCGGTCCCACAACAAGGTGGCGTGTGTTTCGGCGTGGTGTTCAAAGGCTCCCTTCCAAGTGAGCGCCAAGCCATTGTGTTCGTCGTCGAGCGTGGGAAAGCCGCGTTTCTCGAACTCCAACAAGGCTGCGTGGTACTCGTGACAATCGGCTAGCGCGTTCTCTTCCAATGCCGACTGGTGCGAGGCGGGTTTGAGGAGGGCGTCCGAGAGACAGTGGCGCAGCGACTGGAGGCGCACGAGATCCGTGTGACAAGCGGCGCTGTCAAAATCGGGCTTTGGAACGACAAATTCAAGCGGATTCGTCGGTTGAAAGGACACTTGCTGTTCGGAATCGTCCAGCCACGTCGCTAGGGCCGCGTGCAGGTCAAAGCGGACGGCGGGTTTCAAAGGAAGCACCAACATGGTCCCTAAGACAGTAAGTAGAGTCTAGCTAGTCTAAGCGATCTTCGTGTTTGTGTCTGTTCTGCCGTTTCATTCGTGTCGTCGTCGCGTCGTCGGCGGTGGGACGAGTGAGTCGAGGAAGTCGACCTGTGTCACTCATTACGACGTCCTCGTATTTAGATACGACGTACCGGTAGACTATGTTGACCTATTTGCAGTAGTTCTCCTACCGGTATACATAGCTTCCTAGACTAGTAAGGCGTTACGTCAACAAAACGCTGGAGATACCAGATACAGTAAAACGCTGAAAAGTATGAACGCTAGCTAGCTGCGCATGCTGGAGGCAGCGCATCGCGAAGCGAGCGATCGTTAGCACCTTGCACTGTCGCTACCTGCTGGTGCGCCTGGAGCGTATCGAAACGGGCAAGGACGGCTGCGTGGTCCAATTTGTCTTGAGGAGGAGTCTGGTCCGTTTCCTGCAGGTCCACAAATAGCTCTCGCGCATTTTTGGTCCCAATGCTTTCGTTTCTGCAATTTGGTTCGCTCTTGCTTGGGCCTTCTCCGTCGGCGGCGGGCTTGGCGCCGTTGGTTGCGTCCATCATCTTGGAAAGTGTTCAAGTAGGACTCCTTAAAATCAATTGGTCATGTCTTTTAGTAGACTGTGGCGTGCCTTCGCTTTATGCTTGATCGACGTTTGACGTGGGACGTGTCTTGTACAGCAGCTCTCTTGTCGATTGTCGGTGTTGTGAGTTGTGAACGTTCGGAGTTTTTGAGTTTTTGCAAAGAGGAAGCCAAGCAAGCCAGCCACGTATCGAACCCGGCCTAGGGGTACGTGCACTGTATTCATTCGATCCGATTGATATATTGATTGATTCACGTCATCATACCTATGTATGTACAGTATGTACAGTATCTACTACGCAGAAAAGAGTCATCGAAGGAGATATACAGTAGGACATTGATCTGAGTGACGACGATGACGTGTAGTGTATCACGATTGATATGTTCGCGGCACCACGCACCACGTTGTTGTTATGCCGCTGACTCTTTGATCTTTCCCAGTCCAAGATACCATTCAAATAACACGAAGGCAATCCCAACGCAGCGAAAGGAGCAACGCTGACCGCTGACAGCTGACAGAGCACTTTGGCCAACGTACCGTTTTCCGTTTCTTCACAATCCAATCCTCTGGTAGATTACCATACGTTTTACTTCACTACACTACGCAGCACTATATACAATGAACAAGACGCTCTCACTCCTGCTTGTGGCCACGGCCGCAACTTCTCCTGTCCTAGTGTCGGCCTTTGCACCACCAGAAGCAACTACAGCAGCAACAACCTCCACTTCTTCTGCGAGTCGCCTCTCCATGAGGACTACGACCTGTAAAGGCGCTCCCTTTTTCATTCATGGAAGCAGAACTAGTAGTAGCAGTAGCAGCAGTCGCCTGGACATGGCGGATGCCGACGATGATGTACGTGATCATGAGTTAGGGTTAAGGTCGATTCTCTCGGTTTCACCCGTGTCTCACACCCACTCTTTATGTAAATCTATACACAAACACAGGGCTGGGAAGCATCCAAGTCCGCCATGATTGGTGGCGCCGGAGTCAATAACGCGGGAGAACCGCCCTTTGAAATTCGCGGCTTTTCCTTGGGCAACTTGGTGATTGGTGCGGGCGTGCTCGTTACCGTGGCCTCGTTTGCGGAATACTTGAGCGATGCTGGTGGTGACGGCCTCAACGTAAGCGGACTCGGCTTTGTTTACGGTATTCCCATCTTTCTAGCGGGCGCTGCCCTCAAGTACGCAGAAATTGAACCCGTACCGGCCTTTACCGCTGCGGATGCCGCTGGACTCTTTGACCGCAAGGCCACGGAAACCATGACCAAAATCAAGCAAGACGTGACCAGACACCGATACGGAGACGAGGCACATTTGGATACCACAGTCAAGAAACTCGGTCTCGTCGTGCCGGGCAAGGCTTACCCGCAACTGCGAGAGCTGCGAGAAGAAAATACCGACGGACAATTAGCCTTTACCTTGGTGTGGCAGTCGCTCGACACGCCCTACAAGCTGTGGGCCGACGAACGACGTGTCAAGAAGTACGAAACCTTTTTTGGACCCGGTGTCACGGCCGAGGTGGTCAAGATTGACGCCGAACAACGGTTGGTGGGGATCCGCTTGACCACCACGCCCGATGCAGTCGCGGCTGTCGACATGCCCGTCACGGCATGAACAATATAATAGTAGATGAATTTGTTGTTTGCTATTAGATCGGTATATTTTCTTTTATGAATAGATATTCCATGGGAATGCGTAAGTGGAGAGGACACAGTCTCTGGCATGATTCGTAAGTGATACCTACCAGAGTGTAGTCACCTTTGTCATCCCACATGCAAGTATAGCCGTCGTACTCGTATCCTTTAAGAAGACTACCTGTGCTACAGTAGCTATATCGTGAATGCAGTTCGGTTCGTCCCGTGCTCAAAATTTAACTTATTTAAAAGAACACGCTCGTACTGTATGAATTGGTTGTTCCATCAAAAGCTCTGCGCCCTTTTCAAATAATATTAATGATGTGCGCACACCATCGACATTCATGCGTCAACATGTGCATGTGCAGTAGTCTAGCGGCACATACACCCAAAAACTGCTCTCTCTCTTAGCTAGATAAAAAGCCAGGATTCTCCAATAAGGAGTAAAACAAAAAGTTGACGTTGCGAGCGCGTTCTCGTTCATTCTCGGCCGGAGCCGCCTCTCGCAAGTATTCCATCCACTCCATCCACTTTTCCCGGCAAGAAAAGACACCGTCTCGCAAAAACTGACCCCGCCTAAACTCGGTATTCATGCGCACGACAAAGTCAAACGTGGCTTGCAAGCTTTTGTCGTCCACCTTGACGCTTTGCAGCGTGGCGTGGTGTTGATTCAACAGACCCAACAGCACAGCGTATCCTTCGTGACCAATGTCGGGGTTGTTGCGCAACCACAGTGCGTGTAACATTCTGTTGGAATTGGAATTGTACATGGCAAAGTGTTCCACAATGGCCTGACAATGCTCGTCATTCAATCCCAAGCCTTCCAATGTTAGGGAGCGACTGGCCTGGCCATTGAATTGAACGTTGGCCACGAGATAGGCCCGCAACGCTTCCACCGTCACCAAGGGTGGTCCGTGGATCGATGCCGCGTCGTAGCCCGTGAATCGAAAGTAGGGCGGCTGGCGACTGCCGGGCCGGGCCATGGCGCGGAGAATGGGATCCAAAAAGCCAATGGGGGCCGCGGCTGGAACGGCCAGTTTGAAGGAAAGGCGTTCCAAGGATCCACCTCGTTGCAGCAAGACTCGGACAAGCTGCTCGACATGGGCCGCATCGGGAATATTGACATTCCAAATTGTCAATTCTTCCAAGTGGTTGCGCGATGCTTGCAGCGATTGAAAGAGTACCGACGTGATAATACGCTGGGGCACTGCCGGAGACCCTTTAATGGCGAGTCGAACGAGTTTGTGCATGCTGCAAATGGCGTCAAAGACGCGCTTTTGTTGGGCAAAGGTAACGATGCCGAGCAAAAAGTCAGGCCCCATTTGCAGCAGCTGCACGGTCTGATTGACACGCAGCGACGCCAACAATCGATCCATGTCCCTGGCGGCTCGGGCTTGCTGTCTGGCGGACCAACAACTTCCCTCTAGCTTCAAGTGGGCTTCACCGCCGTTTAAAAAAGAAATCAAACGCTGGCGGTCTAGAGTTTGTCGCCGTTCATAGAAACGAGCTTCGGCGGCGACTACTTCCGGACGGACCATGATATCTAACCTCTCGGCTTGGGCAATCTGTGCCATTTCAGCCAGCAAGGGTGCGTTGATGTTGTTGTTGTTGTTCCTGGCTGCGGGGTGATGGTGACGTGGAGGAGCAGCAGCGTTGGCGGCTGCTAATTCTCCTCCTCCTCCGTCTTGAACACGACCTAAGGAACCATTGTGACGTGCATCGCCTTCACGGCGGCGGTTGCGCCTTGAGAGAATGATTTGCATCCTTCGCGTGGCCGCCCGAGTAATACGATTCGGATTATTGTGATTGTTATTGCCTTCTTGTCCATTGTCGTTGTCGTTATCAACGCCAAAGGCTTCTGCATGTCGCCGTGCGGCCATGGTGCGGAATAAGCGCAAGCTACGGTGTGCTATAGCAGGCGCACAGCAAAGAATACACCCTTGTTGATGCAACTTGTCATGAAAGAGGCCCAAGATTGATTTCGAGATTTGATGATTCTTTTGAAACCGTTTATTATTGCAAGTTTCAAACACGACATTTTCCCTCTTGTTTTTTCCAAATAAACGGCCTATTGGAGTAGACTAGACTATAGTAGTAGCTATCCTAGCTAGACTATGTTGTAGTCGTACCGTTAGTCTCTACGTCGTATTCTACTGTACCTCTGGTGTTTTTTTTGTAAATTGCATTGCTGAAGACGAATTTGACTTTGACTTTGAGATTGCTCATAATAGACTAGTAAATCAAGGATTCCGTCTCCGAATTTCGTATTACATCGAACACAAGTTGTATATGTTCTCTAGTGTCCGACCAAGTAAGGAGTTCCTATATGTTAGTCCGGTGAGACAATGGGAAACAGTAGTAGAAGCCCAACTCGCTATACGTTGTGCGTCGTACACCAGTAGTCGAATGATAATGATGTACGACGCACAGGTATGTACAGATAGGCCTAGCTACCGGTACACCTTCAGTATAATACTACCTGCGTGTGTGAACTGTTCGGTAGGGTGCGTCGTCGTAGAACAGTAGGAATCTCAACGAACATTGTGTGTGTGTGTGTGTAGTGTAGGGTCTATTAAAGTTGACCGCAACGGTCCTGCGCCAACAAGCCCAGCCTAACAGACCATGATTGGGGTCTGCCAAGCTCGTCGACTACCGCAGAGTACACGTTTCGAGGGCGGAAAGTTCGTCGCCCGCAAGGTCGTCGAAAATCTCCGTCAGGGCTGACAGCTGGACCTCACGCAAGTCACGCACGGTTGCAGCAGCACCAGCCGTATCGCCCGAGGTTGAAGTCGTCGTCGTCGTCGTCGTTGTGCTAGTCACGACACGTTCTGCCAGGCGCAGTGCTGTCTTGCAACCAACGGAGCCCAGACGCTCTATCATGAGTTCGGCGATGGAATCCACACTCGCCAAGGCACCCGCATAGAGGCTGTCTTCGAGCAATTGGCGCACGGCAGCCGTCTCGGACAAGAGCGGAACCACTGCATGAATTACAATACAGTACAATACGGTTTAGATGCATACGCGTTCGTGGGAATCGACGAATCCATCCATTTCATCCAGTCCACAATTCGCAATTCGCATATTCACTTACCGATTGTCTCGTCAAAGAGTTCGTGTAGAGTATCGCAGGCGGCATTGGAACGAGACGTGGTCGCAATCACTGAAATCATACGACCGCCTTTGCGTTTCGACTCTGATTGTCCGCCAGCCTTTGCGGTAGACGCACTGGCGGGTGGTGACCGCAACAGAGCACGTAGTGTAGCGAGCATAATGTTACTATAGCCGCTGGGTCCAGAACCAGCGCAAAGTTGATCCACATCGTCCAGGACGAGCAGCGAGTGGGACATTTCGCGGGCTTCTCCGAAGCGTTCCACCAGCGCAGCCGCACGTGCTTCCTCGCCTCCACCTCCCTCCCCCGACAGCAAGTCTAGCGCCGTAATGAATCGAACATAGTCCGCGGCGCCACTGGTGGACGCTCCAGAAGCTGCGTAGGCTGCTAGAGCCGTGGCACCAGCGCCGCCGTTACCACCGGCTCCAACCAGCAGCAGAGATTGAAATCGTGGTGCTTCCGAGCCTACTGGAGACGTGAATCGTTTGAGATCGCGCAAGATACGCTTCATGGAAGGCGAGCAAGCGCTGATTCCCAGTGGGTATCGCATCCTGAGGACTTCGTCTTGTTTTCCCAAGGCGGGACGGACTTCGCCCAGTGCTTTTTCTAAATCGTCCATTGTCACGACGCCTTCATCCTCTTGGCTCTCATCGCCTTCCAGTGTCCGTGCCAGTGCAAAACTTGCCGCACTCCGCACGAGCCCAGCGAGTTCGGCCCCTGAAAAGTGATCGGTGCGTGCTGCTAGACCCTTCTCTCCTTGCTCGTCAACAAAGTCGGCAGCAACCGGGTTCAATCCTCCAGCCTCACGCATGCGTCTTGTATGAATGCGCAAAATGTCCCGTCTCCCTTCTTGATCAGGAAGCTCCACTCGTAGTTGCACTTCCAAACGCCCCGGTCGTAAAAGCGCTGGATCCAGTAATTCTGGACGGTTTGTCAATCCCACTACCAGTACGTTGCTAGCCTGCTTGACGCCGTCCATTTTGGCCAAGAGCTGATTCACCACCGAGTCTCGTACACCTGTTGTATCCGAAGACATGCTCCCTCGCTTCCTCGCTATAGCGTCCATCTCATCCAGGATGATAATGTGGAGCGCGGAATCGTCACCGACTTCTCGATACTCTTGTTCGGCCGGTAAAAAGAGGTCGCGCACCTTTTTCTCGGCTTCACCAATGAACTTGTCCAGAATCTCGGGTCCATTGACAATCTGCGGCTCCCGAGCGCCCAAAATGTGCGCCAGCTCTCGTGCCAACAACGTTTTGCCACATCCCGGAGGACCCGATAGAAGAATGCCTCGCACGTGGCTCACTCCGAGTCTTCGCGCCGCCGCTGGATTGGCTCGCGAAGCCAACACACGACGGGCAATGGCGTCGAGCTGCTTATCGAGACCACCGACTTGGTCAAACGTCATGCCCATGGCGGCACCCAAATGCTTGCTATCATCCTTTTTGCCATTGATGGCTTGGGTAGTAGTGGCGGCATCTTGTATCACTTTTTCTTCCTTGGGATCAGGCTCTGGATTGGGAATGTAAATGTCGAGCGTGTTCTCCATGTCGGCAAGCGGCTCCATTTCTTCTTGTTCTTGGTTGCTAATCGGTGGTCGAATAACAACTTCCAGCATCACAGTCTTCCCACTCTTGCCCGTATAGCTTCGTAACGGTCCTCCGACGTACTTGATACAGTCAACTCCACCACTGGACTTACCACCTGCTAGTGAGCCGTCGCCTCCGCCTCTCAAGTCTTTGGTGGTTCTCTTCTTGTAACGACCGTCTCGGTCGGGTCCACTCAGCGCAGCGACTTGTGCCATGCCAATCAATGTCTTGACGACAGCCCAAGATCCCGTAGGCCATCGTCCTCTCCACTCGGCACCCTGCGGAAGAAAGTGCAGTATACACTCCCAGTTCTTGCCGTTTGCAACTCGTAGTCGAACCGGTGCACTGCTGCCGCTGTTGCTGTCATTGTGATTTTCATCGTTATCGCTCGCTTTAGTCGTTACAAACGCATCGTACATTCCGTTCTTGAGCCGTATTTCGTTGACGCGGTCCATGAGGTCCTCGAGCGAGCTTTCGACCACCCACGTTCCCCATTCGTAGCGAAAAGAATCGTGCGCGCCATCCGAATTGTCGGCCTGTCGCAGCGTAGTAGCGTTGGCGGCGCTGTTAAAGAGAGGTTGAAAGGTGGCTGGAATGCCGTCTAGGACGGGGCCGTTTCGGAATAACGGACTCTCCTGAAACGATGATTGGGATGAACGTGAACGTATCCATAGCGGCAATCGACTACTGCCGGTACAGCGGGATGAAGGAGATTCTTGGACGGTAAAGCCAGCGCTTGGGGTGGGCAAGCTAACGGCAAGATGAAAGGCCACGATCGCCACAGCTGATCGCATCATGTTGTGCCCCTTTTGCCGGCCCCTTTTGCCTTACCGTATATTGATTGATGCCTTGGTAAATCGAACGCATGAAATATGTCACCATGTTGAATTGTTGAATTGAATTGCACGCACGCACGCACGTTGCATGCACGACGAATACAAATAAATCTCTTTTTAGGACGCGAAACGGAGATTTTGAATTCCTTTCCAAAAAAGGCGCGAACCTATTGCTGGTGTCTGCCTCCACTCGCGACCAACAAAATATCAAATATCATCACGACCATGCGAAAGACCATTCCCTGCGCCTACCTCCTCGTTAGTACCACCTGCGTCGTCCGGTGATCCCTAAAGGCTTCCTTCTTACGTCTTCACTCGACTTCAGAATGAGCTCTTGTTCCGCTACTAGCTCGAGCGACGGGATGCTAGCGGCAAAGATTGACAAGTTGCTGCTACCGGTAGCAGTAGGCCAAGACGACATCAATACGACGGCATCATCTTGCGCAATACGGCAGCATCGCAACGAACGCTTCCTCGTGGCGCTCGTGCTCTTGACGCGATTGCGCGATACGGACCAGTTTGTCGCAGTCTGGGAGTCTCGTGCGTATCATCATTGTCATCATTGTTGTTACTTGTCCGCGTACTGTGTCGAACTGCTGCAAGATACCGCCGCCGACGCGGCCGCCAACCATCAGTCGTCGCAACAAGCCTTGTTGGCAGTGTTTACCCGCTTAGTGGCCCAGTTAACGGATCGCATGCCGTCTGATCAACTCGCCAAGACCATACAGGAACTGAGTGAAGCTTTATTGGTATGCATGGGTCAACGAACGGTCCAAAGGATCCCGTTGAGTGCTGCGGACGTGGAGATTGCCAGCAGCATGAACGTGTGGTTCGAGATTGCGGATGAAACTGTCGTTGACACGGCATTGACTGCCTTGTGGGAAAGGTACCAGAGCGTGCTCGAGCCGGCAATAGTTGGCGACAAGTTTTCTGTTGAAAGTAGTGAAACTATAAGTGCACAAGATACCATGATCAAGACCTTGACGACGCTGTTGGACGATCGCTTGAATCCAGAGTCTGCCAACGAAGAAGACCTGTGGAAGAGCTGGGAAATTGAAGCTGTTGCGCTCTTTTTGGAGCAAGGTATGCGCGTGGCACAAGACAAGGTTCCAGCGTTTTGGCTACCAGCCTTGCAATGGTGGCTACAGACCAACAAAAGTACCTCCAATGGAAAGCGCCCGTTGAAAGAAACAGCGCCCG
>Ga0307981_1003932_pt1 | contig 10817 bp, 9 predicted proteins | sample OrgLakmetagen987_FD_201849 | JGI IMG/M metagenome (GOLD analysis project Ga0307981, IMG submission 201849) | Saline water microbial communities from Organic Lake, Antarctica - #987 | ecosystem: Environmental > Aquatic > Non-marine Saline and Alkaline > Saline | place: Antarctica: Organic Lake... | reverse complement strand
CCACCACTCTAACGGACGTTCTTGCCTATGTGAACCACAATGCAATGATTTCTATGCTCCCCTTCTTTCTGGATTTCCAATTCTCAACCCTCAAGCTCGTCAGTGCCATTGCATACTACGTCGGCTTCGAGACTTGGAACCAATTCGATTCAGAGCAAGAGGATACGTTGTCCGGCAAGAATCGACCGATTCTCGACAAGCGACTCACGTTGAGTGCTTGGGTTGTCAGTCTGCTCGTGGCCAGCAATCCCGTCAGGGCGTGGCTGCTCTTGTGTCCAGTCGTTTACCTCAAAAGAACCATACACCCATGAAGGAGATGCTCGTGTTTTCCTGTATCTATGTACACTTTCACGCTCTTGGTCTCCCACTGGAACTAACGACGATCTTGCGTATTGCCATGTGCTTGTGCATTCAAGACGTGCGCGACATGATAGGCGACTCTGCCATTGGTCGCGTGACTTTTCCGATCGTCCTTGGAAAGCACTTTCGGCTGCTTTACGCTCTCATGGCCGTGTCGTTCTTTAGCTTGACTAACATGCCTGTGTACTCTCTCGTGGGCTACTTGTTCGCTGGTTTCATCTCGAAACGGGCGCCCAAGCTGGCGTACAAGGTATATATGGTGAACTACGTTGTGGAACTGTTGCTGTCTTGTCTTCTGTGATAGCCAAGCAACGTCGATTCGAGCTTTTAATCCTACTCTGCTTTTACTGTACAATAGCAAACACATTTTTCCACTCTAGATATCATTACAGTAGGCAGCCCTGACACTACATTCTAGTCAAGCTTGAGCTCCCGCTGGTACTGACTATGCTGATGATAAACAGTTATACTGATATCGATGAGTCTCTCCAGTAGTAGCTATTCATAGTGTTAGCATGTCTGTACCGCTATCATTTCGACAAGTTCTACGAAAGGATTGAGGTAGAAACGTCTAGACTAAAAATGCTCCTCATTTACCCGGACGGAATGACGGAAATACTGTAGCATCAGGAGGCAAATCGGCAGCAAATAGACTGCTAGTCCTGTGATTACTGTAGTCGACTCAGGCGCTATATTGTACGTAGTGCGGTCCTGCTACAGGTGTTATACAGTGCAGCACCGTTTCGTTTGGTTGACAAATGGCGGACGAAAACCAACCCCCTCGGCCATGCATCATGCATGCACGGCTTATCACTAACGTCAATTTGATTTGAGCTTACTATCCTATGTTGATACTGTACAATAGCAAACACCTGTTCCCACTCTATAGATTATTAGGCAGCCTTGGCACTACATTATCGTCAAGCTTGTGTTCCCGCTGATACTCACTTCTAGGAGTCGGCTGCAAATCGTTGGACTCCAAAATAGATGAAGCCTGCCGCCGCCTTGTTCGTGGACCAAATCTCACGTATGCAAAGCGATTATCTTGCACGGGCTAGTCGCAGTCCGTTCCGGTACACTTAAAATTGTCCATTTGAACGCTGTTTCCATAATACTGCCTGCAACATTGAAAACATTCCTACAGTTTTATGTGTACATTAACTTTCGGACGTATAAACATTCACCACCACCCCGACCATCACATACAAGCACATGAAAGCCCCCTCTCTAGAAGCATCACGCAAGACAACAAGCTATCTATTGGGCCTCCTGGCTTCTTCTTGTTTTTTGAGATTCTCTTCCGCTTGGTTGCGGGCAAAGCGCGCCGATCGACTGGACGGTTTCAATATTTGAAACGAGCACATTAAATCTTCATCAACGGAAATCATGCCACCGGCATTGTCAAACTCCCCACAGTAATTGGGTGCACTAAACAAGGTCACGAGCCGCCGTCCCGCAAAAAACTCGTACCCGTCTTCCACCACTTGGTGCGCCCGAATCAACAAATCCAGATCTTGCACTTCCAAAAAGTGTTGCACCACATCGGCCCCAAAGACAAACGACACGCCGCGATCATTTTCTCCCCATCCCGAAATCTGCGGATCCGGATCACTCCACAACAAGTCACATAAAAGTCCCATGTCGGGGACATCGCACGGTCGTTCCAATTCGGCAATTTGGTGCAACGACTGCAGTTCAGGCGACAATCCTCCGTGCATGCACAATATTTTTTCGTCAATGAGCGCGGCGGCGGGCAAACAATTAAATACGTCTGAAAAGACTTTCCACAGCTTGATGGAATATCGCCGCTTGCATTCGTCGTAAAAGCCGTAAATGCGATTGATACCGGCACTCTCGTGATTGCCCCTGAGAATAAAAAAGTTTTCCGGCCACTGAATCTTGTAACACAACAAGAGACAAATGGTTTCAATCGATTGCTTGCCGCGATCGACATAATCACCCAGAAAAAGATAATTAGATTCGGGCGGAAACCCTCCGTATTCTAGCAATCTCAACAAATCAGTAAATTGGCCGTGCACATCGCCACACACCTTCATGGGCGCTTCCAATTCCAGCAGCATGGGTTGTGCCAATAACACTGGACGCGCGCGACTGCACAGCATTTTGATTTCGTGTTCAGCCAACGAGGCCAGCGTCCCGGGAGGACTGCCTCGCAAGCCCAAGAGTCGTTGTGTCACGGCCTGTACGGCGGCCATGTTGGCGTCGGCGGCGGGTAACGTGGAGTCGGCGGCGTGCATACGAACGGGCGGTTGTTGGTGTAAGAGTGCTGCCGGCGGCTGGGCCGGATCCATATCGTCGGGGGAAACGGCACTAACGTCCATGATGTCGAGTGGTTCCGAGTGTAGTACTGGCGTACGTTTGGGTACGAGTGCAGGTGGAACGATCCGATGACCTGTGGAGGTGCAGTGAAGGATCTTTCGTTGACGCAGCTGCTTGCTGTGTCTCGCCTACTAGCTAACGAAGGAACTAACGAACTAAATCTTGAACTATTGTACGCTACTGAGCTCGCTCAGTCACCTTTCCGTCCTCGTGCACTCTCTATACTACGTAGTCTAAGGTCTAACAGCTAACAGCTAACAGCTAACAGCGCGATAAAGTACGGTACTGAACGATATACTGTGTCGAAAGTCGGATGTTCGATGTTAGGGGTCGGCGTCGCCGCGATGTCTTCTCGTTGTTGGAATACGAGTTCAAAATGTGGCGCGAAATGGAAGCTGAATACCAGATCAATTAGTCGACGAAATTCGAATACCGGATCAATACGTAATAGTGTCTGCGACGATGACGTTTTTGCCGGATCTTCTGCCAGGTTTCTTTCAACCAACGAGCCAAACGACGATGACACATGACACATGACACCCTCTGCAACCACAAAGTGAAGGACGTTTGATTCCGTGTACATACCCTCCCTACCTTACCCTATCGTTCATTCAGCAGTATGAGGAGATCACGACGTTGCTGCTGCAGTCACAGTATTGGCGGGGCTCTCATTGCCGTCCTTACCCTCGCAGTGGTTGCGTTCTTGAATGTTGCCGAGGCCTTTACGGTATCGGCACCTTTTTCTGTGCGGCAAGCATCGTTTCCGTCTCCGCCATTGGCACCGGCAGCGTCACAAGCTAGTCGGATCGCCTCGTACCGCTCTACATTGGCACTCTCCGCAATGCCCGGTCGGCTCCAAACGGCCATTGCCACATCCAATAGCAGCAAGAGCAAGAACGACAAAATTCCTTTTCTCATTGAACCATTGGGTGTCCAACCAAACTACACGGTTTTTCAAGAGATTGCCGCCATGTGCATTCAAGCGTTTTTCAACGATGGAGAGGAAAGTTTCAATACTGTTCCTTTTTACAAACAGTGGCAGCTAAAGTCGCTCCGGTCGTTGCAACAGGCCGATTTACAGCGACGTCGGCAACGCTTTCGAGACACCAACGTCATGTTTGTCGCGCGCCAAGTCGTGGCCGCCGACGAAGCCGACTATAAAAAGACTCCCATCTTGCTGGACTTGCAGTCGGTTGAAAATCGTTCGTCGTTGCCTTCGTCCGCCGACTATTGCCGCGGCCCGGTACTGGGCTTTGTGGAAGTCACGCAACGACCCTACGGCTTGGGCGACGAGACGGCCGAGTTGGACGACGCTTCCAAAATCACGCGCCGCAAGTCCAAGTGCTACCAATCGCGCGCCATTCTCACTAATTTGTCCGTGCAAAAGGCCGCCCGCCAGTCGGGCTTGGGTAGCAAGCTGGTGGAGCGGTGCGAGCAGTACGTGCAACAGGATTGGAACATGCGCGAAATGATTTTGGAAGTCGAAGACGACAACCTAGTGGCAGAGCGATTTTATGAAAAGCGCGGGTACAATGTGCTGTTTGAAGATCCCGCCAGTCGCCGCTACATGGTGGACGGATTTTGGATTCAACAAGTCCGGTGTACGCGCAAGATTATGCGCAAGGATTTGGTCATGTGGTCCTTGCCAGCACTGTCCGCCGTCGCAACACCATCCGCAGCCGACGTCAATTCGGCCGTCACGGCGGCACTGGCCAGAATGCAGCAGCGATGGCGCGACAGCATCTGTTCCTTGACGAACAGCAAGAATGCCACCACGCTCGTGCAATAACATGATTTCGAACTACTATTATTGCATTTATTTAGCTATGATATGTATGATACTACTTGTGTCATTATATTTAGCAATTGTCCGTGAGGTCAGTGTATGCACAAGTAGAGGGTGTGTCATCAGTGTCGGCGCTTGTCGTCTGCTGCGACGCTTCTTGTTGTTGACGTTGTCGCTGGGCTGCCTTGCGTCGTTCCAGCGTGGCCGCGAGGGGCACCAAATCAATATCACTATCGGAGTCCGAGTCTTGGTAGACGCGACGGTAGGGTCGTGCTGGTGGTGATGGTGTCAAAGGCACCTTAATGGGCGTCACAGGAACGATTGCCTCCTCTGTGCAAGTTTCGTCGGCTTGCTCCAACGTCGTCGAGGAAGGAACGTCCACAGCAGTTGACTCGTCTTGACTCGGTCCACCACCATCTAGATTGAGTGCCATGAGAGCCCGTTCAAAGGCTTCATCATCGTCTCGAAGAACCGTGTCTTGCTGCTGATAATGATGATGATGATGATGATTCACTTGTGCAGCAACCGGTTGTGCCCGAGCCTGTTGGAGAAGAGCGTCTTCGTCCAAACACGCCAACTGCTCTTCAAAGAGTGCGTCCTCCACAATTTCGCGTACACTGGCAGGAACTGGAATGGGCGTCCCTCGAAAGCGCATGGAACGACACTCGGGATCGTGACAACTCTGGACACATTGCCACGAGACCAAGTCAATGGTCCACATGATATTGTTGCTCTTGTGCTCTCGACGCACACATTCGCACCAACGATTGCGACTCATTTGAAAAGTAATGGACACGGTCGCAGGACCTTGGACATCCACCGACCACGCTCGTATCGATCCTTGGGTACCCCCACGAGTCGCCAAGTGATCATGCACAAAACGCTCCAGAGCAGGATAGGGAGAGACACCCGTGGACGGGGAGGCTGCGTTACCACAACTACTACTTGTCCGTATCGTTGCTGTTTTCGTTGCAAGACCCTTGTCCGTGGCAACAGCGTCTTGGGTGGCAGCGTACGGCAAAATTGGAAAATCAATCTTGGAAACGTTGAGTGGTACGACCAGCGTCTGCGCCAAGGCTTCGGCATGGAGTGTCCAGTCGGTGGCCGCCACAAACTTGTTCACCAGTCCATCCAAGTCATCCTCCTCATCGAGGTCCTGGGCATTCTTGCCTCGACCATTGTCCGCTTGTTGCTGTAAATGCGCTTGCATGGCTGGCATGTAAAAGCATTCGTTGGCAAACCCGGCCGGGAAGGGAAATTCGTTGCTGTCGGCAATGCGCAACGCGGCCGACGCGGGCTTGCCAAACTTGCTCGATCCCAGCAGTCGGAACAGCCGATTGCGCGTGTAGACACCCAAATCCACAATGCACGTGGTCTTTGGTGGTGGTTGCTGTTGAGTACTGGTACTAGTACCGGTATCGTCAAGAGTCGGTGCCGGATTGGACTTGCCATTGGCCGCTTGGACAAACAGGTACTGCTGCAGCAGCGGATACTGCGCACCCAACTGGTTGGTCGCTTGCAAGTCGGCCAATCGACCAATCCACTCTTGCACGAAGCGACCCGCCGTGACGGCGTCGGCAAACAAGTTTCCGCGGGGCAAGTGCAGGATCCAGTGGCGCGAAAATTTCGTGGCCGTGCTCGAATCCAAATCCACCACGCAGGATCGTTGCAACTGCGGTACTACTGCCACTGGCTGTTGCTGCTGTTGCTCTTGTTTCGTGCAGTCGTAGTCGTTGTCGTTGCCGTCATTGTTACTAGTACTACTGTCCTTCAATTGCAGCAGCAGCGCAAGTTCAGCCGCCAAGGTCGCCCACAACTCGTCCAACAAGGCTTGCGCGAGAGCGTTGGTGATATTGGGATTGGTGCGCTTGCTGAATTCCAAGTCCAGATAGAGCCGCACGGGCGTGGCAGTGGGAATCAGTTCGTAGCCGTGCCGCGCTTCCGCGCACGTTTTCCGCCAGTAGAGGTCCATCCAGCGCCCCGCGTGTCCCGAAACGTATTTGCGCTGTCCCGTGGCGGATTTTTCGGTGGAAAACAGGCGGGGTTCCATGCACCACAGTGCGGCCGCCGTGGGGAATACCGTGCCAGCGTCCTGGACGGAAACGGGTCGTTGAACGGCCTGTTCGTCCACAAAGGCTTGTCGGCATGATACCTTGTGACGACTTTGTGTGGGACTGAGTGCCGTGTCGCGCACCAAGCGTTTGGGTTCGGGGTCCGAGATACCGGAAGAACTAGCAGAAGAAGAGGAGGAGGATGAAGATTCTGGCAAGGTGGAGGTTGTTGTTGGAGTACTACTAGCGGTAGTGGAACTCGGACTACTACTACTACTACTACTACTATTCCTACTCCAAGCAGTGTCTTGGTGCTCCGCAAGATGCAAGTGCTCTCGCATCAGCTCGTTCCAATGGCGCAACGCCCGTTGCTGCAGGGGCCACGTGCGACAGGCAGTGACTTGCTTGTAGGCGGCCAGCTGCACTTTTTGTTGCTTGTCCACCTTGTGCTTTTCTTGCTGTAACAAGACTGTTTGCACTTGACTGTGCAGTGCTTGTACCTGAAGTTGTCCCGGTCGGGCGCGTCGACGTGCTGTAGTAGTTGTTGTTGTTGTAGAAGTAGTAGAAGCTGTAGTAGAAGCTGTAGTAGAAGCTGAAGCTGAAGCTGAAGTATGAAAGCGGCGCGCCGAAATACCCTTGGAGACGGCGACCTTTTTTGGTTCTCCGGGACTTCTCCAGTCCAAATTGGGGTCTCCGCTAGTCATGCTTTCGTTCTCCTTGTCCCATTGACTGGCCAAGGACTGCAGTGCCGACTGTGGCTCCCGTGGTGGTGGTAGTGGTGGTGGTAGTGGTAGTGCCCCAGACGAATCTTCGGTCATGCTGGGTAGTGTGTGTGATTATTTTTTGTGCCTGTGATATTTGATTTTTGGCGGGTTGGGATGGTCGCCAAACCGTTTTCCAGATTTGGCGCGCTTTTTCAAAATTCTAAATAATCCAAACGAAGAAGATATTCGAACCTGCTCCACCCATTCTTCATTCGTTCATATTCATCCATATTCATATTCATATTCATCTCATCTCTCGGTACGGTAGACTAGTCTAGTCTACAAGTACAGAATATAGATAGATAGATAGATAGATAGATAGATAGATAGATAGATAGAAGGATAAATATACAACCATGACGACGCCAACGACGACCCAACCTGCTGCATCCGCATCCGATGCCACTGCGGCAGCGGCAGCTGCATCGACACTGCTGCAGCAACAGGATCCCACCGAGGTCGAGCTGGGCATTGCCACGTACCTTTCGCCGGATACTCCCGGCTTTGCGGCCGTTCTCAAGGCGAGGTATTCCGACTTTGTCGTGCACGAAGGTACGTGGAATACAATACAGTACCGTACCGTACAGTACAGTACAATAGATTACACTACAGTACAGTACAGTACTGCTGACACTCTGTTCGACTTGGAATGGACGCAATCGTGTACCAAAAAAAAAAGGGGGAAAACTCACTTTTGAACCCCTCGTGCTACCTCTATTTGTTCGCACTGGTACCGATGCAACAGTGGGCCTGGATGGATCCGTCGCTCGGCTCGATTCGCTAGATCCCGTGGTCAAGAATGCGCTCGCACCAGCAATAGCTGTTGTCGACGCTGTTGAGACGAAACCTCCTCCTGCTGCTGCTGCAGTTGCTGCTGCTGCTGCTGCCTCTACTAGCACGGACGCACCAGCAGTCTCGCGCAAACGCAAGGACCCTCCGGACGCTGCACCTGCCAACAGCGAGCCACCCGTTGCCCAGGCGACCGATTGGACCGCGATTCAGTCGGAATTGCAACTGCTGACTGGCAACGTTGCGACCGCGCAACAGGTCGTGCAGCTCTTGGATCCGTCAGCAGTGCCAGGCGACGAGGAGCAACACTGCAAGTACGTGGCGTTGCCCAAACTGGCCGACAAGCAGGCCCGCCGCAAGCTTCACGAATGGATTCGGGCCCGATTAAAGGGAGTGGGTGTGGCGGACACGGCCGAGGGCGCCGTGCGCATTTGGGCCGTGGCGTACGAGAAGGAAATGCCCAATTACGGAAAGTTTGACGGCCGCGGCGCTGGCAGTGGTGGTGGCGGTGGCAGTAGTGGTGGTGGTCGATCCTCGCAGGTCCCCGCCGGAATGAAGTTTCTCAAGTTTGTCCTGTACAAGGAAAATATGGATACCGGCTCGGCCATTGGTCAGATTCAAAAGCGCAGTGGCGGTGGAGGCGGCGGCAGTAGGAACGGTCAGCGTTTCCAGAGCAAGTTGCGCATGGGCTTTTGCGGCATGAAGGACAAGCGCGGTATTACCAGTCAGTTTGTCACGGTACCAGCGTCCACGCCAATCCACACTTTGTGTTCTTGGAATCGACCGGGAGAGACCGGGGGTGGACACACGGCCCGGGGTGGTGTCGGTGTGGTACGGACGGGAAATTTTGAGTATTCCGACACGGAACTGCGACTGGGTCGCTTGCAAGGCAATCGGTTTGATGTGGCGCTCCGCAACGTGCGATTGGCGGGACAAGACAAGGCAACGACGCAAGCGTCCTTGCAAAAGGCGGCGACGGCCTTTCGCAAGGCTGGTTTCATCAACTATTTTGGCGTGCAGAGGTTTGGCAAGTACCACGATACTCATTTGACGGGCGTGGCTGTTTTGCAGGGCGACTACGAAAAGGCTATTGATATTATCATGAGCCCCAAGCCGGAAGAACGAGAGCAGATTGCCATTGCTCGCAAAGCATGGGCGGAACGATTCGAGGGTGCCACTGATCGCGCGGCTGCGGAAAAGAGCTGCGCCAATAAGGTATCGAGAGACTTTGGTCGGTTCATGGCTAGCGAGTCTGCAGTATTGCAGAGCTTGGCTCGCACCCCTTTGGACTACAAGCGTGCGTTCTCTTGTATCTCCAAGACGATGCGAATGATGTTTATTCATGCCGTGCAGAGCTATCTCTGGAATCACGTGGCTTCCTTGCGCATTGACACGTTTGGTCAAAAGGTCGTCGAGGGTGATCTCGTCCTGGACAAAGAGAATGGTAAAATCGAAAATAGCGCTGATGAACGTTCATCCAGTATTCCAGCAGTCAAACTGGTCTCCGCAGACGATGTTGTTGTCGACCGCTACTCTGTAGAAGATATCGTGTTGCCCTTGATTGGCTCAGGCACAAGAGACCCCGACAACGAGTGCAGTAAGCTCTTCGACGAGCTCTTGGAGAAGCAAGGAATCACACGCAAAATGCTCAAACGACTAGAGGATCGCGACTTTAACTGCACAGGCGACTACCGAAAAGTGCTGTGCCGGCCGTCGGATGTCGACTTTGAAATTCTTGAGTACAAGAACGCGCTAACGCCCTTGATGCAGACGGATCTGATGAAAGTGAGTGGTATTGAATTGGATTTGGGCATGGAAAAAGAGGGCGGGGAAGATACAGAGCCTTTGCTTGCCATGGTAGTGGGATTCACTCTCCCGTCTTCCTCGTACGCTACGATTGCCCTCCGGGAGCTCATGAAGCAACCGACTAATAGTGAGTACCAACGCGAACTCAAGCTTGATGATAGTGTCAAGGCTGTCTAATAATATTTTGCGGAAAAACGTGTTTGCTATATGCAGTATTAACATAGTAGGATGTCTGCTCAACTCAAAATTGCTTGGCTATCAAAGACAAGACAGCGATAGTTCCATAACGTAGTTCACCATATATACCTTGTACGCCAGCTTGGGCGCCCGTTTCGAGATGAAACCAGCGAACAAGTAACCCACAAGAGAGTACACAGGCATGCTAGTCAAGCAAAAGAACGACACGGCCATGAGAGCGAAAAACAGCCGAAAGTGCTTTCCAAGGACGATCGGAAGCGTCACGCGACCAATGGCAGAGTCGCCTTTCATGTCGCGCACGTCTTGAATGCACAAGCACATGGCAATACGCAAGATCGTCATTAGTTCCAGTGGGAGACCAAGAGCGTGAAAGTGTACATAGATACCGGAAAACATGAGCATCTCCTTGATAGGTGTATGGTTCTTGGTGAGATAAGCGACCGGACACAAGAGCAGCCACGCCCTGACGGGATTGCTGGCCACGAGCAGACTGACAACCCAAGCACTCAACGTGAGTCGCTTGTCGAGAATCGGTCGATTCTTGCCGGACAACGTATCCTCTTGCTCTGAATCGAATTGGTTCCAAGTCTCGAAGCCGACGTAGTATGCAATGGCACTGACGAGCTTGAGGGTTGAGAATTGGAAATCCAGAAAGAAGGGGAGTATTGAAATCATTGCATTGTGGTTCACATAGGCAAGAACGTCCGTTAGAGAGGTGGTGGT
>Ga0307981_1003931_pt1 | contig 10818 bp, 8 predicted proteins | sample OrgLakmetagen987_FD_201849 | JGI IMG/M metagenome (GOLD analysis project Ga0307981, IMG submission 201849) | Saline water microbial communities from Organic Lake, Antarctica - #987 | ecosystem: Environmental > Aquatic > Non-marine Saline and Alkaline > Saline | place: Antarctica: Organic Lake... | reverse complement strand
ATATGTGGAGATCCCAGCGTAACAACTCCTGCAACATTTTTCAAATCAATCCTTTTTTCAATACCCTCCACTTCTTCAGATAAGAAGCCAATCGCAGCCCGGGCTAACCACCCTCCAGCCGAATGGCCAATTAAAATCACCTTCACATCTTTGTTCTCTATTCTAAACTTTCGCATTTCTTCCGCAACGAGCTCAAGGTACCATCGAAAGGCTGGTCGTATTGGAGAAGCCCTTCCCTTCCAGAACAAGACATCTGTCACCCCCCGGAGGAATACGTTCAACCAATCCGAAGTGTTGACATTTAGTACGTGAATCTGTGAACGATCCCATCCTTGTTGAATTAAGGATGGAACTAGATCATTTTGACCATTGTAGTCATTTGCTATGTGACCGAACCCTGGGCAAATGAGGATTTTATTCTTTTCTAGATGCGGTCTTATTGGGTGTAATTCAGGACGATGAGGGGCGGATTGACGAAAGGATGCAAGCACAAGAGTGAGTGCAGCTTGCCAGAGTAAGATCTTGTTTAAAGTTAAAGCAGGAAACATGATTCTGTGTTAAACTTAGTTAGTTTAATAAGATGTTGACATGTAAGCTTGATTTTCTCAGATGTCACAAGCCATCACATCTCATTCCCTCCTCACGACCCCCACCACGCTAGCACGCGTCGATGATTCGGCTTTCAGTCAATTGTTTTCTGTTCATTTTTTAGATTTTCTTAGATGTCATTGATGGCAAGAAAGAGTTCTCAAGAAAAGATGAGAAGCTGATTTCTATGAGGAGCTAAATTATTGGTAAAAGAGAATAGTTGTTTCGGATAGACGAAGAGACATTCATTGAATGCCAGGTTATGTCATGATCGTAAGACAAGGAATGCTCATTTTAATCTGTGTGTACCTACTTCTTTATCATTGACTTTACGATACGTTCTACGATACGATCTAGCGGAGGAGTACGTTTTGATAGGATACTTTATCAGACCCAGCTGGTTCTACCAGTTGTGCCACATGTTATTATGATGCGTTGATAGAAAGGTTATATTATTTCGATGAGCGCTGATTATGTTTATCCAACCACATTTTTCCCACCCCGCACTCAAAATTGTTCTCTTACTTCTTTTCCATTCATGAACCGATGCAAGCAAACAAGAATAATTGTACTTGCCAGAGAAAGATCTTAGGTACGTTCCGAATTATGTATGTTTGTTCACAAAACATAGCTAAAGTATTTTGAGAAGCAACGGAAGGTTATATCTCTCATAACTCTTGGACTTTTATACAATCTTTTCCAAACGAGTTAACAACTTCCTTCATTTGCCACCCATCATGGACCCATCTGTCTTCCCCTGAATCCTCGCCAACACGGACTCCATCGCATCCTTGTACCGATCCATCACACCTGCACTCTCCAAATTTCTCAAAGTTTGTTCGTTCAATCCACCCGGCGTCTGTTCCTCAATCAGTACATCTAAACTATCAATTTCCCTTCCTTCCTCTTGACTCCTGACCAATGCATCTTTTGTCATTCCCCAATACTGTCTCGCAACGACATTATTTGCATCTTTGGCAGGGACTCCCTTTTCAATCAAGAAATCACGATTGGCCTTCAAGAGACCATAAACGGGCCCCATCATGCACGTGGACACCATCATTGCCTCCATGATATCTTCGTTTTCACATTGTATGCAAGAATCCTTTGAGCCACCGAGTGTGGATATCAGTGAGGGTAGATTGCTAGTGGATGGCGCGGTGGGTACGAGGAGGGGTGTGCCTTCGAGATCTGCCACGGCTGGGAGACATATCATTTTGTAGACGTTGGAGGGTGGTAGTTTTGAATTTTGGATGAGAGTAAATAGTTTCGATGTCGACTAACATGTTTAGAGAGAATGGGTGAGAAATTTACGTTGCAAAGCAAACAATGGTCCATGATGGTACGTGATCTATTTATAGCACAAGGAGGATGGAACACCAATCTTGATGGCTGTAGATAGATTAAATTGAGATGGACATACAATACTACAAACAAACTTACAATGAGCGAAATTAGAGTCTTGTCATGTGGAATATCCAATGCTTTCAAGACACTTTCTTCATGTTGAGGCAATACGCAAAGAAACAAGATATCAGAGTGATCCACGATATTCTGATTATCTTCCGTCACAACAATTTTCTGACCAAATCGATTGCTCAATGCAGCAGACTTTGCTTCAGATCGTTTAGTGACGTAAACTTTGTGTATGATGTGATCAGGATTTTGTTGTGTGAGGAGACCAGTGGCTATTGCCGATGCAATTGTTCCACATCCAATGAACCCGATAGTTTGTCCTTGTGAGATATTATCGTTTTGATTCTGTGAAGAATCTGACATGGCCAATGCTGAAGACAATGTATTGTCAGTGGAAGGAGTGCTAATGCTAGTTACACTTGAGCTGTAGCTTGTGGTGGTGCTGAACGAAGAGGAGATGGTTGCAGCAGTTGTTGGCGTAAGGAATGGATAGACTGAATGTATGAGAGCGAAAAGGATCGCTAGCTTGAATGATGAGTGCCTTGGATTTATTGCTGTCATGTGCAATGGTTATGGTAGGCTCTTGAAATTCACAATCAGATCTTAATTATATCAATCCGAGAACAATTAGGAACAAGGGTTTATTACGTTTTAGGTGATCTGCGATCTGCATACTGCATCAGCACCAATGAACACATCATCCAGGTACGAGGTACGACCACCAACCTTGCACCAACAACGACAACAACCAATCCCAGCCAGCCAGGCCAACCAAGAAGTCGTCGATCGTCGATGGACTTCATTTATATATAGGTTAATAACCTATACTATAGTAAGATACGCACACAGGGGAGGCCCAACCGCTCGCGACTGAACCTCGCCTCTCCTTTCCCCCCACCAAACAAAGCAAGAAAGCAAGCAATCTCTCCTATCGAATTATGAAACGACATCCCATAACCCTGCATAAGGTCAGCACACTACTGTCAGTACCCACAATTGAAAGACGGTGCATCACAGTATAGTACGATAGTCACCATCGAACTGACCTTGTAAAGCATCAATTAATCAATCAAAGCATATCAAATTTAATCCAATGAGAGAAACAGAGATACCGTCAAGTTCAGAAGAGTACCAAGCAATCCTCACACAACGATCCGTCGCACGTGCTGCACTCCACCTCGGCATCGACACCCTGCCCAGTAACACACTCATCGTGCTGCAAGATTCACTCACTCAATATTTAGAAAGGGTAGGGAGAGTACTTGGCAATAATGTTGAGAGCTCTGGAAGATCCACTGATCACGTTAATGTACTCGATGCAATTCGTGCCATAGAGGATTGTGCCTTGGTCAACGGCCACGGTCTTCACGGGACTTATGCAACTAACATTGCAACGACTGTCAACGGTAGTGGTAGTGGTAACGGTAACACTATTAGCAATGTTAATGGCAATGGTATTAGTAATGGTCATGGTCATTCATTCGCTACAACGGGAGAATGGGGAGATCTTGCTAGATTTTTATATGGGGATGGTTTCGACGAGAATATTAGTAATGACATTGGTCACGATACCAATAACAGCATACCTGCAGCAGGGGGGATAAATCAACAGAATCAGGGAAAAGGAGGAACTGATAATAGTCAGGTCAAAAATCTATGCTGGAACGCTCCTCTTGACGATTATGATTCCATTCCTTCATTTCCTGTTCAAAAAGGCAGGAATGCTGCTGCTGGATCTTCTAGTGCTAGCACCCATGATTCATTCAAGGATCCAACGATTGGAACTGCTGGATGGATAACTGGGCCTGTAGCAGGAACTAACTCTGCAAATACACAGGCTGGTGACCTTGCACGGAAAGCCGATAATGTCGCTGGAAATGCGATCCGCACGGATGGGATAGCAAAGTCTGTATCTGCTAATGCACCACAAAGGGTTGGCGATACTGCTGCTGAAACTGCTACGACTACTGTGACTGGAACTGGAGCTGGTGCGGTAATCAGCCAACAACCCAATGACCAAGATACCTCTTCAAATAAAACCAAATCATCCGCAAAACGAAAACGAGAAGATGATGCTAACACAACCTCTGATGCACCCTCCAATTCCAAACGGTCGAAATCTCAAAAAGATGATTCAAAAGAAGCGAATAGCAAGGAGACGGTCAATGGCGGCAGTAACAATAATGGTAATATCAAGGAGAAACCAAATGATTTCGATGAGCATACAAATGATCTGAATTCACTTGAAAATGATAAGATGCTCGCACAGCCATTGCCATCCTACATTCCTAAATTTCTACCATCCTTTCCGCCCAAGCATACATATACGAAATCATCTAGACCCGTACCTCCACCTGTCGAAATGTTCCAGTCGCAAGATATTCGATCGTCGCTTGTGCAACTTGGTCAATCTTATTGGGGTGCAATGCCACTAGCAGACACAAGAGAACAAAAGGCTGATGCGTCAAAGGGGGTATTTGTCAAGGTGAAAACTGGTTCGGTAGATATGAGTGTCATGGGGGTGGGAACAGGCATTGCGGCTGCTGGTAAAGCTAGCGAGATGGAGGGAGTGAAACCGGTGGCGCGGGCTAGTAATGCGAGAGTCAGTAGGATCTTGGAAGGGAGTATGGATGTTCATTCATAATGCTAGTGGGAATATGGATTCAAGATGTTGTTACATGATAAATTGATGGAATAGACACATGATCTTGGAGTCTGATGTTCAGATTCAAGGAGAACATGGACATACATAGACATGAATATTTGGATGCTGATTTTTCATAGGTACTGATTGGATGGATCCTCAGCGTTCTGGGTTCTGGCTTGACTTTTTGCCTTTTTCAGAAAATCACAAAAATAAAAACATAAATCTAATAGGTTGCGAACCTTCTAAGGCCTTTTGTCTCATCCACACATCATCAAAAAGCTACGATACCGTACCTTCGGTATGTAAAGCCACGAGTGACATCAAATTAAAAACAAAATTCGGAACATATCTATTGTGCTAGAGCTCTCTAGAGTAGCAATCGCAAGCCTCATCGTTAATCGTATTGTCTTTATACATTATACATAGCCTTTTCTATTATCTGTTGCAACCTAGAATGACAAGCCATGATTATTCATCTGCACAAGGCGCTTCTAATATGTACAACTTTCTTCCCCGCAATCCTGTCGTTCGCACCTCAAAATCTTGCACTACGACATCACTCACAACAGACTCCTCGGCATCTTCAAAGCGCTGGCGGCAGTGATGAATCAGTAGATTCGCTATGGCTCTTGGATGACGACGATGATGATGATGATGATGACGTCAGTGGGGAGGAGACTGAGATCGACTTGGATCAGGCTTTGGCACTGTTACCGCCGATAAAATCTCGGGGTAAATCTCAGAACCAAATCTTTGACGATGAGGACGATGACGAAGAGGAGGCAGCAAATTCAAACAAGGACGTTTTCACGTCAGATGATGGAAGCATAACCGAGAAGCTGGAGGAAAATTCTATTGATACTCGGCCAACACTAGTGCAAGCGCAAACCTCGCCATCATCCAACAGGATAGCTAAGAATGAGACTATTCGTGACGGAAAAGAAAATCTTCTCGCATCTATTCAAACTGTAGGCGTGGGGAGATATGGCTATAATATGACGACGCTTCACAATGTAGGATATGATATCAAACTGTACTTTCCTGCTAATGAGAGGATTACATATCAAACCAGAATGGATCTCCTTCGAGATTATCACAATGAACACGAGGATTGCAATGTAAAATTCCGATATACTTGCCACACATATGACTATGGGTTTGGAGGAGAGAAAAAAGAATTATACGAGGTCGCATTAGGTAGATGGTTACATAATTTACGCAAAAAATATCAAAGGGACCCACAAAAAATTCCAGAAGAATTTAGGCTTGAATTTGATTCTTTGGGGATGAATTGGGAAGGTGTAGGCGCAGGTGCTAGGCCAGAGACATTTCGATTGCGGTGTAAGGACCTTAAAACATTTGTAGGCCAGAATGGTCACGATCACGTTCCTTCAATTGGAAAAACCAAGACTTTAGGTATATGGGTAGAAAGACAACGAGCTCTGTATAGAAAGTTTTTAGATGGAGGAGATTGTGGGGAACAATTGACGAATGCTAGAGTTGAAATGCTTCGAGATTCAGGTTTTGATCTACATAAACTAGTGGACAAGAGCCAGAACGGAAAATTTAGCGTGCGGCAAAAAATGTTTGACGAAGAATGGGATCGAATGTTTTCGATTTTAAAAGAATACAAAGATGAACATGGCACCTTTGATCCAACTGTGAAGTGGGACTCGGAAGACTTTGGTTCGTTGCTCTACTTTGTTGCTGAACAAAGACATCAACATGAACTAGTTAGAGATGCTTATTTTGCAGGACATCGCAATTTTAAGAGCACTCTAACACCTGACAGATTTCGAGCGCTTGCTGAAATCAATTTTGAGTTTGCAGTGGATACATCTTTGCCTTCACCATGGCAAGATGTTGCAAATTATAAGTTTGATGTCAGGATCGCAATGGAATTATTGCAGGAACATTGTAAAAAAGCTGGTCGATGCGAAGTCACTTTGGACGATGTATATCAGAGCGAAAATTGTGCAAATCTGTTGATGCTGTTTATTTTTCAACAAAGATTACGGTGGGAATATAGGCATGAACACGATTGGCTTCCTGTTGACAATGAACGGCTTCTAGATAGTGAAGTATTTGATCTTCAAGGAGATTTAAACCGGCTTGGATTTGTCTGGGCTACTACTGCCTCCCAAAATGCACGTAGTCCACATACAGCCGAATTGAAAGACGAATACGAATGGTGGGAGATGTATCACGATTTACTGAGGTATCGTAAAGCGAATGGTGACTTTCATCTAGAACCAAAATTTCGTTGGTTTTCTGAAATGCTCGATAATTGGCTGGAAGAACAGAAATTGAAGTGTCTTCAGCTATCAGAAGGTAACTTATCAATAGAGGAAGGCTCTGGCAGCTACATAACCGAATGGCATTACCTTGCACTGAATACTGTTGGCTTCGAGAGAGAGATAGGAGATGAGCCACTGCCACTTATGGCAGGGCGAATGCCTGCCGTCTTAGGATTAGAATCTGATCTTTTCAAGGAAATAGGCACCTTACCCAGCGATCTACGTGATGTAGCAGTACACGGTACACGAATCGATAAAGCAGAACAGTTAGCATGGCTTGTGCGCTTTGCTTCTCTTCGACGATATTACTCGAAAGGAGGTCCCGGAGTTTTGTCAAATATTAGTTCAGATGACGTCAGCGGCCAGAGACTTGCTCTTTGGGCCAATAATCAAAGGAAGCAATACGCAGCATTCATGCAAGGAAAGAAGTCAACTATGACAAAGCGAAGGATGGACATGCTTGACGATATTGAGTTTGATTGGAAGCTTCAATCGCCAGGAAGCAAAGAGGAATGGGAAGAAATAAAGCAAGACCTGATCCATTTTAAGGAAACCTATGGGCATTGTTTCGTCCCATCTGCATACCCTCGAAATAAGAAATTAGGTCAATGGATTTTGTTACAGCGTCAACTATATCAGCAAGCAAGAACAAGTTACAGGCATGGGCTCGTGCTACCAGTGCTGCCGACTGATGTGGCAAAGAAACGAGAGAATGAGTTACTGAAGATTGGTCTCGACTTGAGGATGGATAATTTATCGTTCGGAAATATGGCATTTGAAATAGTGAGTGTATTTGAACCCCATTGATTTGATCGAAAGTGTATTTTTATCTAACGTTCGTTTTTTTACTCAAAGATGTGGATGTGCAGGCTTAAAGAATTGGCATCATTTAAAGAGGTACACGGGCATTGTGATGTTTCTATTGATTACACTAGTCCTCATTATGACTTAGGTGTGTGGGCAAGAGAACAGAGAATTCTCTTCCAACGATACAACGAGGAGGGTACTCCTTCTCAATTGGACAAGGGGCGCATGGCCGATCTGGAACGACTTGGGTTTTCATGGGACTTTGAATTTACTAATGAAGCGCATTAATTATTGAAATACCAACAAAGAGAAATAGCAAGGCAAGACCTGTCAGAAACGATAAGAATGCAACTACGAAAAAGAGTAGACATAGCTACTCCCCTCCTAGTGTATACTCGAGTAGACCAGCTTCAAATTCAACGATGTTTGAACGCATGAATCAAAACAAGCTACGTAGAAATTCAATCAAGTACAGATTAATGTATTCGCATTCAAATGCAGAGCATTCTTTTGACAACAAAAATGGGAAGAACAACCGCGAAGTACACATCAATGAATATCGAGAGAAAACAAATTGTTTTTTTAAAATCATGAGACAAAGATGGTATTTATTTTGAATGGAAACATGATCAGCATTGAACAAGAAGTAATTTCTAGCTTTTGTTACGATCTCAGAGCATCTTTGGCACGAGGCAAGCAGCAACGTTGTTTTTTTTCTGTTGGCAAACTGCCTGAGTCATAGTCCGAGATCTATATCCGTGTTCACAAATGCAAGCACGTCAAACTATCACGTACAAAGTTCTTCGAAGGATGACCAAAGAAGTAAAGTAGATAGTAATGACACATAATATCTTGCCATGCTTCATGAAGTGTATAGCAGTGTAGATGTTTACTTTGTTAGTAAACGAATAGACCGAGTTACAAAAGATCTTGCCCACACAGGTAAAGCCGTCTTTCCAACTTTCATCCTCCCCGTCTTTGCACCTTCAATACAATCATTAATGGATCCAAATCGCATATTCCTGTTTGTCAGAGCAGGGCCATAATGAGCGTACTTTCCGCTATTAGTCAATATCCTTGCATTTGGATCTTTCGGTATTATAGGCGGGTCTAGAAGCATACACCAACATGTGTCATTGATAAATTCAACACCAAAGTTTTCAAGTTCTTTTACATAGCCATGATCTTTGCCTTTCTCCAAAACTTCCCTGCTAAGTGTTGCAATGACCTTCGTACCTTCCTTTTTCGGTCTTTCGTCCACGTTCACCCCGTCCGCCAAGATTTTTAGCTCGCTAATGCTCAAGTGAGGATTTCCGAGCGCGACAAGGTCGATATCACCACTATTGTTATCAATATTTCCACTGTCAAGAGTTGTGTAAGCATCTCTAACATCATCTATAGTAACCTCTACAGTGCCTTCCTCACAATTATGCAACATCAATTCAACCTCGGAATCAGAATTCGCCTCTGGTGTAATGAATGCCATATGAAATAGCGGTGTCGACCCAGTGGTGCCATACGCAGCACAAAACGCTTTCAAATTATCTGTTGTCACTTCCAAAGCATCAAATCCCAGTATGATTGGAACATGCCCATTTGCTAGATTACCGCATAGCCAACCCATGACAGGAAAGAACGAATCAATAGTCGAATAGTCACCACTGTTGATATTAGGAAGTATGCGTTGATCAATGAATGATGTGGCATCAATCACGACCTTCGGCTGCCTATTGGCATCCAGGTGAACACCAATATTAGGTACTTTACCGATTATTGCAGCGCAGATGTCAAAGTAATCAGCATACTTTTCAGTTCTGGCGCCGAGGACAGAGTTTGCATACACAACAGCATTCGATTCCCCCCACATTATGTGATCATTGAATGAAGGCTTTGTTGGTAACAGATACGGTGCACAGGTAAAACTCATCTCACAGCCCAGTTTCAAGTAAGCGTCTCCAACTGCATTCGCATTTTTTGCAAGATCTCCATCTACACCCAACTCCATCCACCTTCTCCGATCTACAGATTGCGAATTTAACGTCGTTGGAACGGACACTTTCCCACCAAGTTCTGCAAGCTTTTGTGCGAACCTCAGTCCTCCTTGACCAATGAAGGTCACTGCGTCGATGTGTGCACAAGTAATGGGGAGCAGTTTAGTTGCATTTGAGATGGCAGCTACTCGCTTTACAGTTTGAAAGGCCATCCTTGTCGCTTCGGATTGGTGATCCATATTATTTTCAGAATCTATCTCAAGGGTATCGCTCAGTTCCATCAGGTTCCTTGTTGAATACGAATATTCCTTGTCACTGCTGCTGATCGTAACTCTGCTCTGCTGTTGGCCAGATAAACTGTTACTATGGATGCACATCATCGACGATGAATATTCCTTCAGCTTGTCAAATTGTTCCTGCTTGACTGCACAAATGATTGGAATAGAAGGGCATTCATCCCTAAAGAATTCCTCTGCCACTATTGCTCCTGTACATAATATCGCATCTGCATCTCTTAATATAATAGCTTTGGGGCCTTTTCCATTGAGTAGTAATTCCAGCATTACTTGAGACCCTGTGCAACTCCCTCGGCCACTAGGAATGCATAGAATCTTGTCAGTAATACATTGCCCGTAAAGTGAATGCGTGTGGTCAATGATTGTGCCTGTGATCGGACAGACTCCGCCCCAGAAGGAGATTCCGACGTTGGAATAGAGAACTTCACCTTTGATTTCCATCGTATCGTGTCTTGATAGAAATGGGAAATGGGGAATGGTCGGTGTCTACTAGTGTCTAGATAAGAGATTGTTGCGTAAGATTTTAAACTAGCCTAATAACAGAGAGAAACATAAAACATACCAAACAATCGTAGAGTGGAGGCGAAGATGCGAGTCGTCGCGAGGTGACCAAAATTCTATCTATTCCAATAGGGATTGTATTCATCCTACGTACTTCTACATACATGACTGACGATAATATTCTCTGTTAAATAAAGTGACTCCACTTCGCTGCATCACTTATGTCGCTCGTACGTGCTTCCATAGCCTTGCTGCTACTACTAGATAGTTAATAT
>Ga0307981_1003929_pt1 | contig 10822 bp, 11 predicted proteins | sample OrgLakmetagen987_FD_201849 | JGI IMG/M metagenome (GOLD analysis project Ga0307981, IMG submission 201849) | Saline water microbial communities from Organic Lake, Antarctica - #987 | ecosystem: Environmental > Aquatic > Non-marine Saline and Alkaline > Saline | place: Antarctica: Organic Lake... | reverse complement strand
ACTAAAGAAACATTCGCACATTTTCGGCCGTCTGAGCCGGGACGCGCTGAGGCCAAAAATGCCTTCGTTCGCGTAGCCTATCGACACCGAAACCTAGACCTAGCAAAATGGCTCGATACAACTCCATCAGGATGGGAAGGCCACGTCAACAAGACGATCAGGCGATTACGGTTCTGTAGTGCCTACTCAATTGTCAAAGCTGGCCAGGAAGGTGCGGAGATCGAAAGTTCTTCTAAGTCGTGCAAGTCTCCTCATTGTGCGATTTGTTCACGTCGCCGGAGTACACAGATTTCTAAAAGAGTAGTTGCAGCGATTCAGGATCCTAAGAATGAAAAGAGGTTCAAGGAAAAGCACTTCTACTTTTTGACCTTGACTCTCAAACATGACAAGAAAACTCGAAACGGTGTCTATCTGAACGAGTTGAAGGATTACACTAAGAAGCTCTACAGGTCGAAATTGTGGAAGGAACAATTCCCCTACTCAAAAGAAAGTCTGTCCTCTGGCTGGATTACATGCATGGAGACTACGCTGAGCGAAGAACTTGGTTATCACATTCATGCTCACATCATGATCTGTGGTCCGAAACTGAAAAAGAAAGTGAAGGCTTTCCAGGGTGAAATACGAGACAAGTGGAGGAAGGTTACCGGGGACAGTTTTATCGTCGATTTCAAGTTGCTGAACCTTGACAAAACTTCTGATCCGCTGGCCAGTGCCGCGGACAAGCAAAAGCAAGTTCACAATGCTGTAGCGGAACTAATAAAGTACGGGACGAAGGCAGGCAATTTCAAGTCCTGGAATTCTGTAAAAGCAGAGTTGTATGCTGATTGGGTAGAGAAGACGAAGGGAGCAAATTTTGTTACTTGTTCAGGGCTGTTTCGAGGTCTCGAATTAGCTGGAGCAAAGAGCAGGTACGACGAAGCAAGGGAAGAGGGCGACGACGTCGGCGAATGGGTCCAAGATGATGACGCAAGCTACTTAATGGGGCCAACGTCTTCGATCAGATTCAATTCTGGAACGTCAGCTGTATCACCTGAACTAAGAGCCAAGATCATGAAGACTGTACAGATTCGGACAGCGTCAGGATTTCAGGATATCACGAATGTCGTCAGCCAGCTGAGGCACCTACAGAATTACGGATTCGGTGAGGAAGAAAGGGAGACTGTACACAGACTGATCGAGGAAGCTAGAGAAGGCGTAATAGTTGAGATTCCAATGAGAATGACGACGGAAGATCACGAAGAGAGAGCAAAGCAAATGCAGCTATGGCAATTCAAGATGCCGGAATTTAATGGCTCGATGATGTCAGATTGGTAAGGGCTGTTTTTAGCACCATCCATCAAAAACAAAAAAAAAATTTTGCCTTCGGCAAGTGAAGTTTTTTCAATCGCGCGGGGGGGCCGGTCCGCAACTAAGCTTTTAGCAAATGTTCTACACAACGAGGTTTAACCAGGATGACGAAAGAATCTGGATTGGCCACTTAGATGACGGAGAAGGAGCTGAGTTCTCAACTACTGAAATTATGACGTTCCTGGAAGGGTTAGACCAAAAAGGAAAAACGATTCACGAATTTGAAAAGGACCAAGATTTAATCGCTGAGTTCTACCAACTAAATTTCTGATAAGATGAGCTTCAAGAAGTATCGAGTGATTGCAAAGGTTCCCTGCACCGCAAAATGTTTTGACAAAGAATGTCCGGAATGTAAAGCCAGAGGATTCAAGAAATGGAATTGTAATGACCTTATGAAATTTACAGCGTTCCTAGATTCTCAGCATCCTGATTGGCGTTGGTTCAACGTCTATGCCTACATCAAAAAGCAACCGGGACGGCAGGTAGGAAACTTTTCCAGGAACAGCCGTCCAACTAGTAGATTTATCTGCTAATCAAATTTTTTTCCCCTATCTTGCGAGTGCTAAAAGCAGACCACGGTTCCGGCCGAAGACCTGTTTAACGCGCTCCTTCCTTCTGGATCGAGCGCGTTTTTTTTTGCCTTGCTACAATCAATATTTATTATGCTTAGAATTATGTTTTTACTGCTGGCCATCAACGCCGGTGTTTGCTCCGCTCAGGAGACTTTTATAATCGGTGAGTACCAAGTGACTGACCGCGACCCGATGCGGGATATCATCCACGTAGAGAACATTGGCGTTTATCCCGTTCCAGCTGGGGAAATGACAATCAGCCCAGGAGCTGGAATGGTTCGATGGAATGAGACGAAAAGTTGGTTAGGTAGTGACTTGACCAGGAGAAACGAAATGACTATCCTTTATCAAAATCCGAAGGATGGAAAATGGTATGTAGTCGCAAAGGGATTTGTTGCCGGTTACGGTGTCAGGTTCTGGACAAAGTGGGAGGGTAAGTACCTGGTGGAGTTAAAAAATCCTGATCATCCGATTGTTCTGGAAGTAGAAAGGCTAGGGGATCAAATTAAGGCTCAAGCAAATGTTGTTTATGATTGAAGCCGAGCCGGTCACTGTTTTTAGCACCATTCATCAAATATCAAATATGCGTCTCTTCATACTAGTTTTTAGCTGCTTTTTTTCTTTCGTCCTGGTCGGTCAATCTTCCGGGTATTACAACTATCGAGAGCCGTTTGCGACGGTCGACACTCTTGCCATTCATGCTGACTATTTCGAAGACGGAATATTTCAGGATTACAAACCGCTACAGATGATATGTACAGGTGATGTCATTCCGGCATTGATGGATAATATTTGGGGGTCAACAAGATGTTACAAAGACATCCGATATCTAAAACCAGATGGCGAGTTCATCAAGCATGATCAGTTGGTTATGATTTACGGGATCGATGAGAATTATGCTCGTTGGAGGCCAGATGATTAGGGCGGGGCCGCAGGTGCAAAGGTGGTTTTTTAAGAAGCATTGTTTGACCTACCGTCAGAAGATTTATCAGTAAGTTATTGTTGCTCCTTTCGACCTAGTCGGAAGGGGCTTTTTTGTTCCAGGTAATCACCGATCGAAGGAGCTGGCGCCGGTCCACAAATCCGGCCGTCACCGTCCGGCTAAGGCCAGGCCGGTATCGTCCGGCATTGTTGCCCGGCTCAGCTTTGTTTTTCATGTCTCAGCTACAGTTTTGTTTTTCAAGTTCGGGAGGTGGCCAGCTGTTCAGGTGCCGACGCCGGCATCCGTCGTCCGGCGCGTCCTGTCCGCCGTCCGTCCGGATGCTCGTCCGTGCTCCTTCGTCCGCGCGGACGATCATCCGGGCGTACGTCAGGCCAGGCCACGGCGGACGCCAGGCTGTCGGCGTCGGCACCTGCTCAGCAGCCCATCGGGAAGTTGCCGCCGCCCGTCCGCGCACCTTCTAAGGTCGGCACGCGGCCAGGTCGTCGGCATCTTGTGTTCTACTGCGAAAGCTACTGAAGCTGGTTTTTTTCAAGTTGAAGTTTGGAGGGTAGTTGACGCTTTGGGGATTTGCTCCGATGTCCGGTTATATCGTTCCGTTCGGGTCTCGGGTGCAGCACATCCCGCGCCAGTTTTTTCCCGGCTAAGGCCAGGGAAAAAAACTGTCACGGCATGTGCGGCACCGCTCGGCCTCACTATCCCAGCTCCCGGCCCCGTCAGCGGCGCGGGCGGCATCGGCCTAAGGGCCGCTGCCGCCCGCACCACTGCCGGTTCCTCCGCTGGGCCACATTTGGCGGGCCGGCCGGCGCACCCCGGCCCCGTCGTCGGTGGCGGTCGGGTCCGGCTAACGCCAGGCCCCGCCCACCACCGCCGCCAGGTGCCGTGGCACTCCGCCCGTCCGCGCCCGGCGGACGCCGCCGAACGCCACCGGTCCGGCTAAGGCCAGGCCCGGCGTCGTCGGACGACTCCGCCGTCGGAATCGCGGGCTAACGCCCGCTCGCCGCCGGACGGCCACCGGTCGCGGCCGGGCTCCCGTGCCCCTTCGGGGTGCGCGCCCGCTGGCCTCCCGCCGGGTAGAACGTGGCAGCCTTGTGACGTCTCGGCTGACAGCTGGACGAGGCAGACGTGACGGAAGTCGGCTCAGCATAAAATTTCCGCGTCGACGCTTTGGGACTTGCCTTCTGGGTCTGTCGCCGGAAATTTTAGCATTTCAGCCCAAAGCAGCCGTTTTAAAGCCTTCTGAGCTTGTTTGTGGGGCTTTGGGTCGGGGAACCTGCGTCCTTGGCCTTTCGTGGAGCCGAGGCGGCTGCTTTGGGCTGAAACGCCATTTTTTAAGCCTTTCGCAAAGAGCCGTTGCAGACGTGACCGGAAACGCTCAGCGAATTTCTGTACTCTTTTTGTGGTTTCCCAGGGTGTACAAAATTGGTATTGTGTACCCCCCCACACCCCCCCGAGTGAAAAAGAATTTCATCCCGCTCATAGCGGAATAAAATTCTGTTCCGGCTGCGCCGGGCAGGGCGTTCCCCCCTAGCACCCCCCGTACTGAGCAAGCGTGTTTGATATGCTTTATGTATAAAAGATGATGAGAGAAGGGAAGAGGAGGGAAGAGGAGGGAAGAGGAGGGAAGAGGGGAGGGAAGAGGAGGGAAGTGTGAACTCTAATTAGTCTTAAAAAAAGTTATGCTTATTTTACCCTAGAAAAGTTTTATTATGATTGTTCAGTATGGTGATGTGAAGTTTTTGTCTTTAGCTGGGCAAAAGTATCTGTTAGAAAAGGAGAAGAATCAAAAGTATCGAGTTGCATGGTTGATCATGCTGGATTGCGGTTTGCGCGTGTCTGAAATGCTAGATGTGAGATGGGAAGACTTGGACTTTTCTGCTAAGATCTTAAACGTTCGGAAGTCCCTCAAGAAACGAGGTCGAGTCATACGGCGGGTAGTCCCAATGACTGCCCGCCTACTAGAAGAACTCGCTGAATGGTACCGAGTAACTAAGTTCAGAGAGGCCGGGGCAATAATCGTCCACGGTAGAGGATCAGGGACTAAAAAAATGAATCGTAGTGCGGTCGATAAGCACATAAAACGAAAGCATCCTGATCTATCAGCGCACGTACTTCGCCACACATACGCAACTGACCAGGTACAGGCAGGAACACCCCTAAATGTGGTTCAGAAGCTACTAGGCCACAAAGACCAAGCCACTACTCAAATTTATGTCCACGTGCCGCCTGAGGTCATGAGACAGGTAGTTGAGCACAAGAATAAAGAAGCGATATCTACAAAGGTTCTGCGAGGGCTTTTCGGTGAGCGAAAGAAGCTCACTATCCTACCGATGCAATCCGGGCAAACTAACTTTCACGTTGGGCGTACATCTGAAATGTTGAAGTTGGCAGAGCTAAAAGAGAAGAATGTAAACACACTGATAATCGCAGGGCAAGGGATGGGGAAAAGTCATTTGCTGGATAACTTGAAGACCGAAAAGACTATGATGCTAGACGAGGTAGGAAGTATCAAAGCAACAATTACAGGAATGGTTGGGAGACTAAAAGAGGATGAAACCACAAGTGCTCGATTAAACCTTGCTGTAAATGGAGCTGAGGTAGATCGGTGGCTGTTGAAAGCAAATATTACCTCGATGATTGAAATTTTGATAGCTGTTACTAAAAAGAATGAATGGACCATCATTATCCATGATGTAAGTAGGATTTCCCCGACTGGAGTCAAGTTTATAGAAAAGATCAAAAATCACTTCCATTTGATTGCTGCTGCACGTCAAATAAAGGTCGATAAGGAGTCCGCGTTTTCCAATTTTCAGGTCATAAGATTAGAGCCGCTCAGCCGGAAAGAAACTGTTGTCCTGGTCGATGAAGTTACAAAGGACTTTCGCCATAAGATTCACGACTACGAAGCTTTAAAAAATCACATCTACACCCAGACGAACGGGGTTCCTTTATTCATAATTGAAATGATAGATCGTTATCGATCAGAGCCAGAGGTGACCACGGAAGGGATAACAGAGATTCGGCACAACACCGCTAGTAAAGAGATCGATATGACATTGGTCGTGCTGTTGGGGGTAGGTTTCCTAGCAGTATTTCGGTACATCGGAGGTGAGATCGGTAGTGACAAAGGTGCTTTCAAATTAATAGGTGGTGCGTCGATTATCGTGCTGCTGTTCGTCCGTCCCTTGCTTACCTCCATGAAAAGAAAGTTTATCTAAAATAAGTTATTTATTCACTTTTTAAAAAAGATGTTATATGCGTTTTTCAATATGTTGTGTCCTCCTTATATGGGCCTTCCTTTCTTCCTTTCAGTCCTGTGAGGACCCTACTTACCAGGCAGAGCCTCCGGCATTGGAGAAAATCCCTCTCCTGGAAAAAGCGATCGATACTACTAAGATCGATACTACTAAGGTTACCACTCCCGAAACTGACCCTTGGACTAGGATTAATCGCCTTTTTCCCTTTAGATAATTAGACTTGAAATTTGAAAAGCCATGACGTTACCTGTTCATCTTATTGGCGGCATTTTTCTTACTGGCGTAGCCGCTGCACTAGCGGGCGTATCTATATTAGACCCAATCGGACTAGTCGTTACCGCGATTGGTTCTGTTTTGCCTGACATCGACCATACAAAGTCTCCAGTAGGGCGAATAGTCCCTCCGCTATCGAGATATCTGAATAGGCGTCATGGTCACAGGAACCTGACTCACAGTGCAGTCTTTACGGCTGCACTGTGTTTTGTTCTAGCGTTATTTGAAAATGCTATATCTGGATCGACTAAGTACACAATGATCTTCGGTCTAGCTTATAGCTCTCACATCTTACTTGATATGTTCACTCTGCATGGCGTAGGGATATTCTACCCTTTTATCCGGAATATGGCAGTACTTCCGGGAAATGCGAAGTACAGAGTAAGGACAGGAAACCCGAAAACAGAAGCGGGGATATTTTTTGCTTTTTGTATCGTAACAGTGGGAGCTTTACCACTCCTCCAGCAAGGCTTTTGGACGAGTTATAATAGGACGTTTTCAACCCCTATGCACCTGGTTAGCGAGTTTGAAAAGTCATCTGATTTGTTACTAGCTAATTATCATTTACGCAGAGGGTCCCTGGAGGAGAAAGGAAAAGGATTCGTAGTGAACCCCGGCCCCGCTGTAATCACTCTTTTTGCGGATGGCCGTTTTAAGCAGATCGACACCAAAAAGGAGAAGATTTTGAACATTACCCCAAACCATACCGGGGAAGAAGTCTATTTTAAAACTGTCCGGTTTTCTGAAATATCAGCGGATTCTTTAGGGCGTTTTACCAGGGAAATGAAGGTGATACGAGGAGAGGTCACAGGGTCGAGAGAGTTCTTTGCCGCCGGAGAATTGCGAAAGTCTTGGAAAGTGTTTTTGCTGGTTGGGCTAACTGTTCGTGATGACTACCAGGAGGAAGAATTCAAAAGGCCTACCTACATAGAGCCAGCAAGGTTATCTTCAATAATCAAGCAGATGTCGAGGCTCGAACGCGAAGGTTTGAAACGGCAAAAAGAATACTTCGCCGCAATAGAAAACAAGGCCCGATTAGAAGTATTGATAATGGGAACAACCGATCTAGTAAATAGGCAAAGGCTGCAAGGTGAGTTGTCTAAACTTCGTACTCCTGAGTATAAAAGTGTAGATGCTAAAATGGCTTTGTTGCGAGCTGAAGCAAAGGAGGTACAGCAGTCCGCCGCCATCGATCATAATGAAAAAGTGAGAATCGAAAAAGTCAAATGGGAAGAGTCTAAATCTGGACCACTGCGGTTGTCTGGATATCTTGAAATTGTAGAGTTCAATAACTAATTATGCAAAGCCTGTTTCTCGTCCTGGTCACTGTTTTTAGCACCATGCATCCTCTTGTATGTGCTGACCTTCCTGCGCCCGCTGAATTGTTCCAGAGCGTACGTGATCACTGGATAAAGCTTGCTGAGGTAGAAGCAAAAGCCTATCGAGCAGATTGGAAAAAAGACCGTTGGGCCGACTACATGCCTTCTGTTGGTGTCGCTTACACTCCGTCAGGAGCTCCTCGACCAGGTGTATCCTTTTCGCTTGGTTCGTTAATCGCTTCCAGGAAGAAAAAAAGAGAGGCCGTCAGGATCGAATTAAGAATATTTGAAGCCTACAAAGTGAAGGCTGATGATGAGGTTAGGGCTTTGAAGGCCCGCATCAATGTAATTGAAAAAAGAGAGTCGGCCAGGTCGCTCGATGCTCAATTATTAGAAATTGAAAAACTGGTGTTTGATATCGCCCAGGATGAATTTGACAGGGCGGAACTTGATCCTAAATCTTATCTGATGGCAAAGCGAAAGTGGCTAATTGTTCAAGCTGATTATAAGAGAGAAGATATCGAGATAGCCAGGCTGAAAAGTGATTTGCTAGTTGCTGCTTACTGGGGCTAGAAGTCATCTTTTCTTTATGCTCTATTCTTTGCGGCTCCACTTCTCAGAAGTGGAGCCGCTTTCTGATTTCTGACAAGCAGCTTTGAAAATAAATTTGCAAGTGTACTCTACAAAGAGTACATTTGTAATATGGAACAAAATAAATACCCTCTCACTTTTACCGCTATCGAGGAAGCTCGATTTGATGACGAAATTGGTTCAAAGGTCATCCGATGGTTCGACCTTTATTGCATGGAGGTAATGGGTGATCTGACCAACGAGGAGTTTGACGAATTGCGCAGCTTGAAGTTTCAGCTGCAAGCTATTAAGGCCGAGAATGATCCAGAGGCTTACGAGAACTTTTAGAAAGTAAAATCAAAAGACCCGGCAGGCGTGGAGGCCGTACCGAGTCTGAACAATCGTAAAAATAAAGTACAAAGATGAAGGTTTTCAAGTCATTACCCGAAGCGGGTGAAGGCGAGGTATTCTACACCCGCTACGCTTCACTAATTCCCAGCATCCGCCGAACGGGGTTTCTCTCCCAGGTTGTAAGCGGATTAACTGAGTTCGGTATCGTCTATGCAATCGCACTAGGTAATTTTATCATCATGTTTCCCGCTGCTGCTGTCGGTCTCGCTATCGCAGTTGCTTTCGGTGCTGTAGGTATCATCGAAGGTGGTTTGCGGAAGGTCTTACCGTTTGCTGTTCGTGCGTGTATTAGAAGGCGTTTCAAGGGCTGGGATTTGCCGATAACTGTCTTTGTTTTAGTCGTCGCGATTGTGTTGATGGGGTTTTCAGGACTTCTTTCTTTCCAGGGAAGCCAGGACTTAGTTGAACGCTTCGCTCCTCCACCACCCATCCAGTTAGCCACCATCGCCGATAGTAGCCGAACAGCATCGCTCGATCTCATTTCCCGACGCTTCGCGGCTGATACGTCCGCTGCTGGGAGATCCGCAGCTGCTGACCTTGTCCCCCTTCGTCGTGATTTCCGAAAGTGGACTGCTCGAGCAGAAAAGACCGGCCGGGATTACTCGTCCCGAATTGCACGATCTGCGGGTAAGATTGAAGTAAGAGAAAGCCAACTGGCTGATCAGTTAGGGAAACTTGAATCTGAATACTTCGCCGCGATCACCGAAACAGAGAATGTGCATACCGGAAAGGTGGCCGACGTCGACGGGGAAAATGATGTAGCTGCCGATGAGGCTAAAGACAAGATTGCTGGGTACGGAAAGGGATTCGCTTGGTTCACTGTCATTTGCTTGTTTTTGCTGCTGGCTGCTGTTGTCCTGGAAGAGTTGCACGAGGTAGGAGCAGGTGTTGCTGAGCAAGTAGAGCCAGGTGCATTTGATTTCGAGCCGGGCGCAGTATCTGCGTTCCTTACTGCCGTTGGTGGACGATGGAGCCGGTTTGTTTACGGATTGGTGCACAGTATTGAAAAGGAAACTAAAGAAGCTCCTAAGCCAGTTGTTGCACCTGCATTGTGGGAGCATGGGAAAGAGGGATTGAGGGTAGTTGAATCAGAAGAATTGGTAGAAAGGAAAAAGAGCAAATTCGCTCCCGCTGCAACTGATCAGAAAAGACGACAAATCGGCTTCGGGAAAAGGGATGATGCGGGCAACCTGAGCAATGCGTTAACGCATTGCGTTAGCGACGACAAAAAAGAAGCTCCACCAGCTGCGCCGGCAGCAAAGCCAAAAGGCCTGAAAGTGGGGAACTGCGTACAGTGTGGAACCGAGTTTGTCAAGAATACAACTTGGCAAAAGTATTGTGATAAAGACTGCCGGTCAGATGCAAATGCAGAGAAGCACGGAGGCACTAAATTTGATCCACAATTCAAGTACCGGAAAGATGAAAAGTAGACTCTGGTACTGGTACGATACTGTGATCGTCTTGGTGATGATTATCGTTATCATCGCGCTAAGTTCTGCCTAAGTCGGGTACGATTCCTAAATTACACCCAAATGAAAGATGTTTCTACAGCCATCGAGGAAGAGCGTTTGAAGGTAATTCGACAGATTACATCGGCAATGGCCGGGTCTAAGTTGAGCCTTCGTAAATGGGCAGAAGTCATAGGGATTCGTCCTAGTGCCTTGTCTGAAATTCTTCGCGGTGAGCGTGATCCACTATTCTCAACCTACCTCAAAATTAGCGTCGCTGTCCAGCGCAAACGAGAGGAAGAGTAACCCCATTAAAAGAGGGCAGACCGTTGTCGCGGTCTACCCCCATCATCAGTCCCGGTCGGCGGGCTTGACATTCTTAATTGTTCAACAAAGGTAAGGTCCTCAAAAGTTGTTTGGTCGCAACTTGGTCTTTTACTTCGCCGCTAGGGACTACAGGTTTTCGTCTAAATGTCCTCTCAAACAAGGTCTGGCCCAGTGCCAAAAACGAGCCCCATCAGGCCTCCGAATTACGTCGGTCAGGTGTCGGTACTTGATACTAAAGAAACATTCGCACATTTTCGGCCGTCTGAGCCGGGACGCGCTGAGGCCAAAAATGCCTTCGTTCGCGTAGCCTATCGACACCGAAACCTAGACCTAGCAAAATGGCTCGATACAACTCCAT
>Ga0307981_1003928_pt1 | contig 10823 bp, 12 predicted proteins | sample OrgLakmetagen987_FD_201849 | JGI IMG/M metagenome (GOLD analysis project Ga0307981, IMG submission 201849) | Saline water microbial communities from Organic Lake, Antarctica - #987 | ecosystem: Environmental > Aquatic > Non-marine Saline and Alkaline > Saline | place: Antarctica: Organic Lake... | reverse complement strand
AGGTAACTGCAAATTCTCGCCGCGTCTACTTCACGCTTTTTAACCACATCATTAAAGACTTTGAATATAGCGTTAGCTCTTTCTTTACCGTAAGAACTAACAAAATACTGCCTTACGTAATCCAGTTCATTTTGGGTAATTTTCCCATCTGCCTTTATAACTAAAGAAGTAAGAGAAAGTAAATTCAATTCAAAATCCTGCGGACTTACCGTAGTACTCCGTCTCTGAAAAGGACTTCCTGATTGGGTTCTACTTTGCTGTGAACTTCCATTACTAAGAAAAGCAGTGTAAATCCATCTAAGAACAAAAAATATAGCGATATAGCCGAAAAATGACATATGTTGTAAGTCTGGTTATTAGGATACCTAATAAATCTTTAAATAGCAATCATTTTAAAATTTACTAGGCAGGCCGAGATCATTCTCGGTTACGGCTTTTTGTTTTCAATGAATGTGCCACAGCGTTTTTATAACTTTTAGGTGACAAAATGGCTACGGGACTTTTTTCTTACGTTTAAAAACAGGAACAGCAGAGCATGCCTCACCGTACATTATAGAACGAGCTACGTTTTGTAATTTATCGGTAATCATAGTATAAGCTGCTACAGGAACAGGTTTGTTAGAGCAGCCTTTTACAATCATTGATATGTCTTGAAATTCACTCACATCAAGAAGGGCTATCGCTTCTCTGTAAATTTCTGTTTCTAATTGTTCTAGAGAACCATAGACTACTTTTTTAGCAATTCCGTGAAGCTGGCTCTGCACGAGCATCCATGCCCATTGTGGTACAATTGCGTCTGTACTGCATCTTATGGCTACGTAATGATCTTTATATGCAGTAAAATCGGTTGTTTTTAAGCTTTCGCGAAAGCGGGATTCTACCAGCACAATTCCTTCTAACAGCCATTGAGAAATATCAATGACGGTACGTGGTCCAGGTGCATAAAAATCTTCTAAATCAAATGTTATTAACTTAGAGTTTGCGAGGCGATTGATGATTTCTTCGGCCATATTTAAAGCATTCCTAGTTCAAGTTTTGCCTCTTCACTCATCAAATCTTTGTTCCATGGTGGGTCAAAAGTGATCTCTACTTCAGCATCATTTACTTCTTTGAGGGTCTTTACTTTTTCTTCTACTTCTACTGGCAACGTTTCGGCCACTGGGCAATTAGGCGAAGTTAACGTCATGAGTATTTTTACGTCAGCATCGCTGCTTACCATAACATCGTAGATCAATCCTAGTTCGTATATATCTACAGGTATTTCTGGATCGTAAATGGTCTTGAGAACTTTTACTACTTTTTCTCCTATTTCTTGTCCGTTGATTTCTTCCATCTTAGTTGACTTGAGTTTGGTATGCTATGGCATACATTTTTAATTGTTTGATCATGGAAACAAGTCCATTTGCTCTGGTAGGGGAAAGGTGTTCTTTGAGCCCTATCTCGTCTATAAAATTGGTATTAGCCGCGATAATATCTGCTGGTTTTTGACCCGACCAAGCTCTTATGAGAATGGCGATGATACCTTTGGTAATAATGGCATCACTGTCTGCGGTAAAGGCAATTTTATCAGATTCTAGCTCTGCATTTACCCATACTTTAGACTGGCAACCTTTTATAATACGATCTTCTGTTTTTAAATTTGCATCAATTAAAGGAAGGCTTTTCCCTAAATCGATCATGTATTCATAACGCTGCATCCAGTCGTCAAACATGGAAAATTCATCAACTATTTCTTCTTGTATTTCTTGAATGCTCGCCATTATTTATCTTCTTTTTTTACTGCAACTATAATTACTTTTCCTTCTTTATCAATAAGGTTGAGGCCTGTGTTGGTGACTTCTACAGAGGCTACTTTTAACAAGTGAATCTTATACTCTTTTTCTATTTCGTCAAGGTCGCTACAGTACATTTTTGTTCCTGCGAGCACTCCCATTTCTATTTTATTTTTTTCAGGGTTTTTAAAGCTTCCAAAATATTGATTACAAGCAGATTTTCCTGAAATTTTATTTTCTTTACCCATTTCTATAGACATGGTGATATCGTACTCTGAATAGTCGTTGCTTCCTACTGTAGTAATTTCATAATCTCCGTCTATACCTTCCAAGTCTTTGCAGTTTGTGATCATCAAAGACATTAAAGTTAATAGTATTGTTGTTAGTTTCATAATACTTAATTTTAACTACCCCAGAGTTAAGATAACATATTTACAGCTCGTTGCAAAGCTTGTACCATAACATCTATTTCTTCTTTAGTATTGTAAAAAGCAAAGCTGGCCCTAATGGTTCCTGGAATTTCAAAACGTTCCATAACAGGTTGTGCACAGTGGTGCCCTGTTCTCACGGCCACACCTAATTTATCTACAATAGTTCCTATGTCATAAGGATGCAGGCTAGCGACATTAAAACTAATGACCGCAGCTTTGTTAGTGACATCACCATAAATTTTAGCGCCAGGTATACTTTTGATTTGCTCTGTTCCATAAACCAGCAGTTCATGTTCATAAGCAGCGATGTTTTCCATACCTACTTCATTCAAGTAATCGATAGCTGCTCCTAATGCAATACCACCGCAAATGTTAGGCGTTCCTGCTTCAAATTTATGAGGTAATCCAGCATAAGTTGTTTTTTCAAAACTAACTTGATCAATCATTTCGCCGCCACCTTGATAGGGTGGTAAAGTATTCAAAGCTTCTTCTTTTCCATAAAGAATTCCTATCCCAGTTGGTCCACACATCTTATGTCCAGATATGGTGTAGAAGTCAGCATCGAGCGCTTGCATATCTAATTTCATATGCCCACAAGATTGTGCCCCATCAATCAGTGTCATAGCACCATATTCATGCGCGGCATCTATGATTTCTTTAACTGGGTTTTCAACTCCTAAAGCGTTAGAAATATGATTGACAACTACAAATGCTGTTTTAGAATTGAGAAGGTTGTGATAAGTATCCATATCTAGCGTTCCATTATCTAAAACTGGAATCACTTTTAAAGTTGCTCCTATTCGTTCACAAAGCATTTGCCAAGGCACTATGTTAGAGTGATGTTCTACTGCGCTAACAATCACTTCATCTCCTTTTTTTACAAAGACATGTGCACCACTTGCTACGGCATTAATAGAATGGGTGTTGCCAGAAGTAAAGATGACTTGTTTGGTAAGAGGAATATTAAAAAAAGCTCTTGCTTTCTCGCGAGCACTTTCAAAATGGTCTGTTGCTTCCTGACTCAAGGCATGCACACCACGGTGTATGTTTGCGTTGTATAGGGTATAATACTCTACGATTTTATCAATCACCTGTAAAGGTTTTTGAGAAGTCGCGGCATTATCAAAATAGATCAATGGCTGTCCGTTTACTTTACGGTTTAAAATAGGGAAATCAGCTCTTATTTTCTTGATGTCTAGCATAGTTGCAAAGGTAAGCTCTAGGCGTGAAGACAATGTTAAATCGGTGCTAGATAATTGATCTCATCACCACCTTTTCTTTTGCCTACAACTAATCATCCATTATACACTCTAACTTCATGATTTTTTTGTTTCCGTAGCTTTTGCTATGCGAACAAAAAATACGTTCATTAAAGTACAAAAGCCATGATTTGCGGTTTAAAGCAAAAAGTAAAGATGAGTTCATTCTATAGGATTCAGTACTGGAATTAGAGTGTTTTTGAACCTTTTTTTGATAAAAAATAGTTGACAGTTGCCAAAGGTATACGCGATACCAATATAATTACTGGCTTTTTTCGGTTAGGAAGGCAATTTTTGCTCTAGATTCACAAAATAATTTTCTCTTACCTAAAAAGTCTGGTATTAGGTTAGTGTTTATAAAATGGCTGCTTTCCACTTGTATTTTTTATTTAAGTAATCTTCATATTCCTTTTTTATATCAACATTGTTAGAAATAGAAAATGCAGTAGAAATACTTGAGACAAAAGGAGTTATTTCTAAATCATCTATCTTATTTTTTAGTAGTAATTTATTTTAAATAGTTTTCTATAATACGAGAAATGCTTTTTTGATGTTCTTGCACATATTTTTATTGTCTTCAATGACGCCTTGGTTGAGTTTGAGTTTCTGTTCCATGACTTACTTTATACGTATAAATTAGGATGGTATTTGATCAAGGTAAAGACTCTTGTTTTTAGAAATTTAAAACGCTAGATCTTTAGATCTAGCGTTAATAAGTTATAAAATAAAGGAATTCTAAAATTAAAACTAATCTTTTAAAAGATGTCGTCATACTGATGGGCTCGACAATAGGTCACCTCTGTGATAATTAGATGAGTTTAAGCGTCACTGTGAAGGACTCTTCTGTGATTATGATAGGATAGGTCCCTGTTGTTATGGTAGTAAGATTTTGAGGAAAATTTAAGGCTTTTCTTGTTTCTTCGTCGGGCTCAAGCGTTTCTTCCATTATAAAAGTAAAGTTCTCGAACTCTGTGTTGAGATTGATTTCTTTACCTAATATTTTAAGCTCCTCTTCCTTGGTAAGTTGATCTCTTTCAAAAATTAAAGTCAAGGTGTTGTCTTCATTAATGATGGTTTGAGTGTTGGACTTGCTGTTATCAATACTTGCTTTAACCGCACAAAGACCTCGCCTAGTACAGTTGCTATACGATCCAAAAGTGGAGGTTGCATATATAGAGGTAATAAAGGTTTCTACTTGAGAAAATGCATTTAAGGAAAGAAAGAGAAGCGCTATGGTGGTGATTTTTTTCATGGTTTGTTGATTTTCTGAGTTCAATGAAATTTGAAAACGAATTAAAGATAATAGTATTCTTACTTACTTCTCTCTTTATCAGGGAGGTATTTTTTAAATTTACTATTTTATGGCGACTTGAAAACTTTTTTAATTATCAAAAAGAGATCGTTTTCACTTGCAGAGAGTTATGATCGTATGTATATGTTGGGTAACAAGTACATAAAAACGGAGTCCAAAACAATTCCGGCAGCACCCTAAAACGAATTTAATCAAAGCTTTTATTAATCTTTATTAGGTTGGAATCAATTCTTTTTAAGGTGGCGCTTAACGCTGTAAAGTTGGATGTACTTTTATAAAGGTTTTCTAATTGAAAGGTCATAAGATTTCGCAGCTCCTGGTCGTGTAAGAGTTTATCTAAGTCTGTTTTTGTCCCGCCTGTTTGAATATAATCTTGATTAATAGCAATTTCTGAATAATTAATGTGTTTTCCGATATAGGGTTTTATTAATTTAATTTGATATTCTCTAGATAGTTCATTAGAAATTTTACACTGACTTCTAAAATAATTTAAATTTTCAAATTGACGGTTGAGTACTTCATTATCTATTTTAGACAAGTAACCTTGATTTATAAATTCGTCAATTATAGGAAGGTAGAAAGTAAGAGATTCCCCTTCGGTTAATTCTCCTAGGGCTATTTTAAACTCATTTAAGGAATCTTTTTGATGGGTTGACATGACTTTTAATCCACGTCTTAATTGAGGAATCATGTATTCCTTTGTATATGCTGAGCTGTAGTCAATGACCTGAGTGGTAGAATTAATTTCATCATGCATTTTACTGAAATAGGATTTCATAACTTCATTTTCCGTTCTCCTGTCATTCCAATTGTTAATTTGAAGTGCAAAAAACACACCGATAATTACAATTAAGATCTCTCCCAAACCATATTTTACATAAACCTTTAAAGATTTTGATAAAATAGCATTCCTTCTTATTTTATTGAAAACCCCCATTTTATAACTTTTGCTCTCTCAAAAATAGTTTAAACTATCCACTTTAGGTTATGTTGATGCAGCTTATAGATCCTTTAGACGTAATTAGGAGTATAATGTAAAATTAATTTCCATTTTCTTTAGCCATCCATAGGAACTAAATATCGACTAAATATTCCTAGCTTCATTTTCAGTTGTTGAGATTTCGGTAGTGCTAAATCATTAGCCTTTTCTTTTATGAATTATAAAGATGTGGTAAAGTGAAAGTTTCTCCTGAATGCGCAGAATAACCTGAAGGTATCTATTTCCTTAAAAACAGTCACAAAAAAACGCTAGATCTTTTGGATCTAGCGTTAGTAACTAATAGTGAAAGATGTTTTTATAAATCAAACCCAATCTCCACACTTAGCTTAGTCGCAATAAGCTTTGTAATACGAGATTTAATTTCTGGAATTCTTACGGTTTCTAGTACGCTGTTTGCAAAAGCAAACATCAATAAGGCACGAGCTTCTTTTTTAGGGATTCCTCGAGCTCTCATATAAAATAGCGCTTCGTCATCTAGTTGTCCTATGGTACAACCATGGGAGCATCTTACATCGTCAGCAAAAATCTCTAATTGAGGTTTTGCATTGATGGTTGACGTATCGCTTACTAAAATATTGTTGTTTTGTTGGTAGGCATTGATTTTTTGAGCTATTCTGTCTACTAGTACTTTACCGTGAAATACACCAACGGAACGATCGTCAAAAATCTGTTTGTATTCTTGAAAACTTTCACAATTGGGAGCTGTATGATGTACCAGCGTAGAATGATCTACATGTTGTTTTCCTTGTATAATAGTAACGCCATTAAGAACAGAATTACAGTGTTCACCTCGTTGGTAAAAGTTCAAGTTATTACGAGTGAGCTTTCCACCGAAAGAGAAGGTATGAACACGCACCTCAGAATTGTCTTTTTGCTCCACAAAGGTATGATCAATTAAAGAAGCGCTTAGACGGTCGTTTTGGATTTTATACCAGTCTACCAGGGAACGCTTATCAGCATAAATTTCTGTAACGCTATTTGTCAATACAGCATTATCGCTAAGACTTTGATGTCTTTCAATAATTTGTACTTGAGAATTTTCTCCCACTACAACTAGGTTGCGCGGCTGTATCATTAATTCGGCTTCATTTCCAGTAGAGAAATAAACAATCTCGATAGGTTTTTCTACCGCGATATTTTTACCTATATGAATGTAAGCACCTTCTTTTGCAAAAGCGGTGTTTAAAGAAGTTAGTCCGTTTTTAGCAGCGAGTTTATTGTAATAATTTTCTATTACAGGAGCATATTTGGGGTCGTTTAAGGTACTGGACATTAAACAAACGTCAAATTTATCATGCGTTGTTTGTGAAAGATGCGAACTGTAAATACCGTCTATAAAAATAACGCGATAGGCATCGATTTGATGTACTAAGTACTTCTTAATATCTCCATAAGAAATATCAGTTTCCTTTTTAGGAAAAAGGCTGTAATCTTTATTGAATAAAGATTTTAATGAAGTGTACTTATAGGCTTCTTCTCTGCGTTGAGGAATTCCTAGATGTTCAAAATCTGTCAATGCTTCACTACGCAAATTATGTACGTAGCTATTGGTATCGACTTCATTTTCTAGGGCAATAAAAGAAGAAAGGATATGGTCTTTAAAACTCATAGTTAATTTTTTTCTCGCTTTCGCAAAAGCGAACTTAAAAGTTCATTAATGAAAAAATAAACGCAATACAGATAGCTCTAGAAATTCTAAAGCAATTTGTTTAAGCTTCTACCTCTTCTTTGATCCAGTCGTAACCGCGTTTTTCTAGCTCTGACGCCAGTTCTTTGCCACCAGATTTTACGATGCGACCGTTATATAAAACGTGGACAAAGTCTGGAACGATGTATTCTAAAAGACGCTGGTAGTGAGTAATAACAATAGTAGCGTTATCTTTACTTCTAAGTTTATTCACTCCATTTGCAACGATGCGCAAGGCATCGATGTCTAGTCCAGAATCTGTTTCATCAAGAATAGCCAGTTTAGGCTCTAACATCGCCATCTGGAATATTTCGTTACGTTTCTTTTCTCCTCCAGAAAATCCTTCATTCAAAGAACGAGAAAGAAATTTACGGTCTATTTCTAGCATTTCAGATTTCTCACGTATCATTTTTAACATGTCCTTTGCGGTCATGTCATCTTTACCTTGAGCTTTGCGAGTCTCATTGATAGCGGTTTTCATAAAATTAGTAACCGATACTCCTGGAATTTCTACGGGATATTGAAAAGAAAGAAAAATACCTCTGTGGGCTCTTTCTTCTGGATCCAACTCCCCAATATTTTCTCCTTCTAGAGTAATTTCTCCTCCTGTTACCTCATATTCCTCACGTCCTGCAATAATATTTGCAAGTGTAGATTTGCCAGAACCATTAGGTCCCATTATTGCGTGTACTTCTCCTGCTTTTACCTCTAGATTGATTCCATTGAGGATTTCTTTTCCTTCAATAGTTGCTGTAAGGTCTTTTATCTTTAACATAGCTGTTATTTAACGTCTTTAATATCTAATGTTTTTCCAGTCTTAATTATATCTGCATTTGTTGCTGGAGTAACTTCTATAATTTTTGTAATCGTAATCATTTCATCCCATCCTTCACCTATCTCTGCTTTTATAGGGTTAGGCTTTACAGTACCGTGAATTACCACGTTCACCATATCGAATTCCGTTTTTTTTAAGGCTTCTGCGACCTTATTTAGCTCGTGCATTTTATGATCGATTTCCACGGCATAAATGTCGTTTCTTGCAGTAAGTACCGCAGCATCTTCGATAAAGATAAATTCACCTCTAAAAAGTTGTTGTCCTTCTGGAAGAACTTCCTCTTGCATCTTCTTTATGACATCAGCTCCCTCCTTAGATTCCTTATTGTTTTTACAAGAAACCATAGCTAAGGCTAAAAAACTTAAAACGATCAATCGCTTCATATTTATGGTGTTAAATGGTTGATGGTGCTTTTTTATCCTACGGATCCTTCTAGACTTATTTCTAGTAGTTTTTGAGCCTCTACTGCAAACTCCATAGGCAAATTATTCAATACTTGTTTTGAGAAACCATTTACTATAAGGGCAATTGCTTTTTCTGTTTCAATACCACGCTGGTTGCAATAAAAAATTTGGTCTTCACCTATTTTGCTAGTGGTAGCTTCGTGCTCTACTTTTGAAGTACTGTTGCTATTTTCTATATATGGAAACGTGTGCGCGCCACAATCATTACCCATTAATAAGCTATCACATTGTGAGAAGTTACGGGCATTTGTTGCCCTAGAACCTATTTTCACAAGACCACGATAAGAGTTTTGGGACTTCCCAGCACTTATCCCTTTTGAAATAATGGTCGACTTGGTATTTTTTCCTAAGTGGATCATTTTAGTTCCCGTATCTGCTTGCTGGTAATTATTAGTTACTGCTATGGAATAAAATTCTCCAACTGAGTTATCACCCTTAAGGATACAACTAGGATATTTCCATGTAACGGCACTACCAGTTTCTACTTGTGTCCATGATATTTTTGCGTTTTTCTCACAGATTCCACGTTTGGTTACAAAATTAAAAACACCACCTTTTCCTTCAGCATTTCCTGGATACCAGTTTTGTACGGTGGAGTATTTGATCTCTGCATCATCCATAGCGATTAACTCAACACAAGCGGCGTGTAGTTGATTTTCGTCACGGCTAGGTGCTGTGCAACCTTCAAGGTAAGATACAAAACTACCTTCGTCTGCAATAACGAGTGTTCTTTCAAACTGTCCCGTTCCTCCTTCATTGATACGGAAGTAGGTAGATAGTTCCATAGGACACTTGACGCCTTTAGGAATATAACAAAAAGACCCATCAGAGAACACAGCGCTATTAAGAGCTGCATAATAATTATCATTTTGCGGAATTACTGTTCCTAAGTGTTTTTTTACTAATTCTGGATGTTCTTGAATAGCTTCAGAAATAGGACAGAAGATAATTCCCTTCTCACCAAGTGTTTTCTTAAATGTGGTTGCTACAGATACGGAGTCGATAACAACATCCATCGCAACTCCACTAAGTTTCTTTTGCTCATCAATAGAAATCCCTAACTTTTTAAAAGTCTCTAACAACTCTGGATCTACTTCGTCCAAGCTATCTAATTTGGGTTTAGAACCAGGAGCAGAATAATAAGATATCGCTTGCAAGTCAGGCTTGTTATAGGTCACATTTGCCCATTCTGGCTCTTCCATTTCTATAAAAACTCGGTAGGCTTGCAGCCTCCATTCCAGCATCCATTCTGGTTCATTTTTCTTTGCAGAAATAATACGTATCACCTCTTCACTAAGACCTACAGGAATAGTGTCTGACTTCATATCGGTGTAGAAGCCGTACTCGTACTCTTTATTCTTGAGTTCTTTTTCTAATTGTTCTTCTGTATATTTTGACATATTTTTTTTCTTAAGATCGCTTTCGCGAAAGCGTCATTCAAATCATCTTACTAGAGAGAGAAAGACTCTCCACAGCCACAAGTTCTTTGCGCATTAGGGTTGTTGAAAACAAATCCCTTACCGTTTAAACCACCGCTAAATTCTAACACGGTTCCCACTAGATACAAAAAGCTTTTTTTATCCACAGCGATTTTTACCTCGTTTGCTTCAAACACCTTGTCAGTTTCTACGGTTTCCTTATCAAAGTTGAGATCGTAAGAAAGACCGCTACAGCCACCACTTTTTACACCAACGCGTACAAAGTCTTTACCGATAGTATAGCCTTCTTCACTCATTAGTTGAGCGAGTTTGGCTTTTGCAGTTTCTGATACACTTATCATATAAATAGCTTATTTAAAATGGTTACAAATATAACACACATGGATCGGTAAACACTGTGTAACTATGATATTCTCGTATAGCGTTATTGAAACAGTTGATGAGTAGAGGTTTCTCAAATATTAAGTCGTTTTTATGCGGTCATTCTTACCTAAATCGTAATTTTGCGAGATGATAGAAGATAAGTCTCCACAACGTACACCAATAGAAAACTTAGGCGAGTTCGGCCTGATAGATTTTATAACAAAGAATTTTGAGATCGAACAAGACTCTACCATCACTGGA
>Ga0307981_1003925_pt1 | contig 10827 bp, 8 predicted proteins | sample OrgLakmetagen987_FD_201849 | JGI IMG/M metagenome (GOLD analysis project Ga0307981, IMG submission 201849) | Saline water microbial communities from Organic Lake, Antarctica - #987 | ecosystem: Environmental > Aquatic > Non-marine Saline and Alkaline > Saline | place: Antarctica: Organic Lake... | reverse complement strand
ATCCAGCCGCTGCACTGGCACGCATTGACAATCCCGTCCTTTCGTATCTGCTAGATATACAGCCAGACTTTACGTGTCCTCATCCGGTTAGATTGGATGCGACACACTCTGTGAGTGGTAATAATGCTGACAATGGACAAGAGCACGGTGGTACCGTGTCTCCGACTTGGGTCTGTAACGTCCACCGGCTGGCCGAGCGACCCGCCTGTTTGATATATTCCTTTGGCAGCAGCCTGAGCCTGACTGCCGAGAACAAGTGGCACGACGGATTACTGCAAGAGTTGAACGATAACAACAACTCGTCCACCGCGTGTGAGATTCACTTCTTTGACGAAGGCAATACAGCGCGTCGTGACAATGTCGGTGGCGGTGTCGACTCCTTGCAGGTCCACAACATTCACTACCACTCCAACTGGGCTCTCAAGAGCAGTTACCACGACCATTTCAACGCCGAACAGACTCGCAGCGCTCGTCGGCTGAACCGCGAACCAGCTGCTGCCTGGACATTCCAAGAGACTCGAAGAATACTGGGGCATGAGAATCGAACGATTGATGTCTTGCTCGTAGATTGTCACGTGACAAGGTGTGAATGGTAAGTATTCCAATTGTGACGCGAGGGGGTTATGGACTGACGACGTAAACAAACACTCACGCACAAGTCTCTCCTTGCCCCCTTTTTTCCTTCCTTCAGGGCAACGTACAAAGATTGGGTATCCGCAGATGCACGCCAGATTTTAGTTTCGACCCATGGCCCTCCCTTTTCACGGGGAACGACGGTGGACAGTGGCAAGCTGCGATTTCTAGCCAGTGACTTTTTCCACGCCTTTACGGCCAACAAGTACGCCATGTTTAGCAAAGAGGCACGGGACGGCGGCTTTGACTTTGGCTTTGTCAAGTTGCATCCAGACTTTTGGGAGAGCGGTAACGGCGTCGACTTCTCCCAAGTGCGACAACTGTACTTGCCCACAGTCGATATTCCGGGCCCAAAAACGGCAGTTTCGCCTCGGATACCAAGGAGAATCGTTTATGTGAATGACGGGAATCTGTTGGACTTGGAATACCCTGTTGAATCTTACTTTACCACTTGGCGTACAATCGAAAAGTACCGAACGGCGTGGAACATGTCCGAGGTTGACGTGTGGTTCGTCGACGAGTACACATGTTTGGCGGCGCTGTTGCAAGAGAAACCAGAGCTTTTGTGGTTCTTTCGGGCAGAAACGAATGAGCATCGCAAGACGGACATTTGCAAAGCGGTCGCCATGTACGTTTCTGGCGGCTTTTACTTTGACGTTGATTTTGAAGTCCGTTCTTTCAGTGACAAGCCAACAGACGGCACGGAGCTCATGTTGGCAACGGAAGACGACGGGCGTCTTTCTCGGAGATTCATGGCATGTGAAGCTAAAAGCAGCGTCTTGAAACTGGCCTTGGATAACATTTTGGAGGCGTACAAGCAGAACATGACTGGTCATGTCGAATTCGAGTTGGGTACGGAAGCACTGGCAGGGTCCGTTCGCGCTCATGGCTCATCAGTACAAATAGAGTACGTGGTGCGAGAGTGGCTGGGAGGTAATGCAACGGTTCCTTGGATCGCTCCCGTCCCACTGGCCGGGTATTTTGTCAATGCAATACCGACAGACATGCGTGGGCCGCCATCGACTGATCATAAAATTCCCCATCGACTGATTTTCACGTACACGCACAACATCCTGGAAACGAAAGAGCCTGCTGTGCTGTACACGAATGTTCAGAAGACCATTGGTCTATATCGCAAGGCCTGGGGAGAGCCAACAGCGCCCGTGTGGTTCATGAACGACACAGATTGCCAGTCGGCCATTTACGCGGCCAAGCCTGGACTCGTCACCTACTTTGATAGAGAACCAAAAGGCTCTTGGAAGGCGGATATCTGCCGCGTGGCTGCCTTGTATCTCACGGGCGGCTATTACTTTGACGTTGACATGGAGACTGTGAATCCTTGGATTCCAGACGGCAACGTCTCTTTCGTCACGGCCATTGAAGAAACCAAGACCATGTACTTTCAGTCGTTTCTGGCCACCACACGACACAGTCCCATTCTCGCACGTGCCCTGGATGAGATGCTGCTCTATTATGAGAATCGCATCCTTCGCACTGACTCTCTCTTGGGACCCGAAACTCTGAAATGGGCCGTAGATTCCTTGCCACAGTCGGAACAGGACGGTGAAATGATCGTCTTGGAGGAGATTAGCTTCAACGTGTCGGAATCCAAGCCTCTGCGCCGAGAAGCGGTCGGCACGAGTTGCCATTTCAAAGTGGTGACGCCCGGCACGACCAATATTTTGTTCTACTCGAGAGCAGTCGACGCCAATTACAAGTGTGTTTCTCGTGATTCGCCCGAGGGTCAAGCCTTTCTCCTCAAGGGTTTACAAAAAGGAGCAATCGAAATGTTCGCCAGATAGATGAGGATCGAGTGAGCAGGGGCTCGCTCATCAACATGCTTGATGCTATCACTACCCAAACGAGTTGCATATAATAACTATAAGGTACTATGCATACCGTACCGGTACACCGGCCCTGTAGAGATAGAGATAGATATAGTCCTGCAATTTTGAGACGACTTTTCGTTTTTCACAATTTCCTATTCCTCAATCGAGTTGTCTTTTTCATAACACCATGGGATTCGCCTCCGTATCTCGTCCAGTAGTAGACTTGGACGCATCGCCAAGGTCCAATGATGCAGGATCTTCTACTCCATTCGATTATTCGGTTTGATTATCTCGACTAGCATTAGCGTTCGCACTCAAGACGACGGCTCGAGAAGCTTCGCACCGAACGCACGACGAGGCGATAAGTTCGCTTTTCAAAGAGACGCTGCCATGATGCCATGATTCGTTGGCACCGGTTCGCTTTTCAGCATGGGAAAGTCAACTTATCCAGGACCGTGAACCGGGACTATAAGGCAGATGTCATTTCACAAAAATGAATAGGATACAAATGAGCACCATACCCAATCATTACAAATCACATCTCTTTTAAAGCAGGCGTGTTGCAACCATGCGCCTCCTTATACCCACCACGACAACGTTGGCGCTTATCCTGGTTGCCAGCTTTCCTAATTTTCGTGCACAGATTTGCATTAGCCTTGTCGATATGAGATGAATCCTTCGCTTTTCCAAAGGGTGTTGGCTAACACACAATGTTTTATGCTTCTCAAACGTTTTCTCAGCAGGAAGCGACAATGTCGGCGCGAACTCTGTCGTCGTCATCCCCGACTATCTAGCCGATACTGACTCGCTTAGGCTTTTCGACCTTCTCTTTGACTCTGAAGGCACCTTGAGGTACCAGGCTATCTACAACTCTGAGGACTTTCCGGCGGGTGGACCATGGATTGTCGAGCGTATATGCTTTCGGGAAGCAAGAGGATTCGAAGTCGTCGATGCGTTCATACCAAACGTACACATTAGGCTTTCCGAAACGTCAGTTCCCCCCAGTGATATGAGTCCATATTTTGCGGATAATAAGGAAGATCCCCTCGCTGGACTGTTCTTCACAGGCTCCAAAACCTGGTCGAGCTCCGTTGGTATCGACCCGACAGTGTTTGACTTGTGCTTTGACAAAATTCTCGGTACCACCAACATCTACGACCCAGCAAAGGGACACCTCTTGATGAGAGTCACCATGTTTTCCGGGGTTGATCATCTCGTCGTCCTTGATGCAGTACCCTTCGTCCCTCTCGACAAGGATAATCAAGTGCTGTATGCATTTGATGACACGGCTGCGGAAAAAGTGTTCTTGACGAGCGGACACTCGTCACCATGTTTGACCTTGCGTGTGTCGAGGACCCTCGTAATAACTGCACCAAGATTGTCGCTCCTAAAAGCAAGACCGATATGAGTACTGGAACTGGAGCTTTGACAGGAATTCCTTTTGGCTGGACCACGACGTTCAGGTACCAGGCTATCTACAACTTTGACGAGCACAATAACCTGGGGACATCGTCGTGGACTGTGAATGAACTGTGTGTTCGGGAGGGAAAAGGTGCAGAGGTTGTCGATGCTCAACTTCCCGCTATACGAATCAAGCTTTCGAATACCACCGCTGCTCCGGACAGCCTCAGTACGACTTACGCGAACAACGTGAAAACCACCGAGGTGACTTTCTTTGAGGGCTCTGCGACTTGGTCGAGTTCCGCCGGTACCGATCCGACTGTGTTTGATTTGTGCTTTGTTGCAAACGGCAACCAAGACTTTACCTTCAAGCCGAGTGAAGAAAATATCTTAATGGAGGTTCAGATGTTTCAAGGATCCAGTTTGCTGTTGTTCTTGGAAGCTGATACCGAGCATGATGGACTGTGGTCCACGGACAGTGCTGACGCGCCTGAAGGCTCTATTAATCCAAGGAATCCGGTCACCAAATTCGACATGTGCGAGACGGACACTGACCCAGATCCAGACTCCTGCACTTACTTTGTCAATCCTAAAATGTTCACTGATCAGGATTCTACGTTTCCGTCCCAGCCGTTCCCCTTCAGCGCAACTGAGCCGTTCAGGTACCAGACCATTCACGGTTTTGACGAATATGCATTCAACAACAACCCCTATGCGTACATGAACGTACAAGAGTTGTGTTTCCGCGAAGCAGATGGCGCTTGGATTGTTGTGTGCTGACATCCCCAGCGTGAGAATTAAACTTTCGGTAGCTACGGCTGCTCCCAATTTCATGAGTGGAACGTTCGCTGACAACGGGGACAGTGCGACTGAGGTGACGTACTATGAGGGCTCTGCAACCTGGTCTAGTCCTCCCGGTATCGACCCGGCAGTGTTTGATTTGTGCTTTACACCGAACGATCCCAACTACCCCTTGGGCTTTGCCTTCAAGCCGTGGAACAATGCGAGGATTCTACTTGACGTTGAGATGCTGGAAGGAGCTATTCACCCACCCGATGTCAATGACAATGGTACTTCCGTTATTATCCCGTGCTTTGACTCCTATTCGGTGGCAGCCGGCTGGCCCGCCATAGTTCGCCCTGATTACAATGGAGAGGCCGAGGGTGGAGACTACCGCTATGCTTTGATCGCGAGGTTCAAGCCATTTGAACTTATTCTTCCTTGATTCCGTCCGAGTATTGCACAAGTGTAGCGTTCTCGCATCTCTACTAGTGTTGCGTTGTTCCGCATCAAGTTTCTATTGTCGCTTTGGTTCACAAGAATTCGTTCATGGGTCGATGAGTAACTCTTCACAACTATATCATTATGATATATGAAAGTCTTTCTTTACATGCCTTGGACGGAATATTGGTAAACTAGGACACTCTCGACGAGTATACCGAGGTTCTCTATAGTCTAGTAGAATAGAACTCTCTACTAGCGAATAATCTTTTGACCACACAAATATATCTATAGCACAAATTCATGCATTGTGTCCACAAGTAGAACGCTTCGATAGCTCAGTTGGGAGAGCGCAAGACTGAAGATCTTGAGGCCCCGTGTTCGATTCACGGTCGAAGCAAGTTTCCTTTTATTTTTGATGTTATCTATCGAGTTTTCCATTTTATTAAATCCATTGATACCGGTGCCATACCATGAGGGTTGGTGTGTTGGTTGTGTATCGCTTTGTAGTTTAGGATACCGTACGGTACCCAACTGGTACCGGGATGGTAGAGGCACCCACTAGACTACTGTACTTTTTGCCATTTACCGAAATAAAAGGCGACGACGCACGTACGCACACACGCACGATTCTACGATTATCGTCCGTCATTCACCGGTCAGGAGAAAGGTTTCTCTGAACCCGGAAAATGGTATCTTTTGGTTTGGTTTGGACCCATCGACTCCTCCAAATTACTCCGTTAGTCCATCACTCTTCTCGTCTTGGCGTCGAAACTAGCACATCTTGACTCACCAAAGGCCCACGCTCTCACACCGCTACGCGCTACTGAACGGTAGAAACACCTTCGAAGAATGATGCTCTTGTCTGCGCAATTCGCTCGACTATCATTCTTAGCGTTGGCGCTTCGTTTGACGACGATGACTGTTCGAGGGGCTACCAAGGACTATTCCAATAGGAAGCCTTGGTGGAAGGCTGCGACTGCCAACTTCGAAGCCGTCGACGAGGACTATAGCTGGCGCAATCGTCAGACAGGTGTTACTGACACTTGGAAGTCGGCCCTGGGTGTTTGGTCGCACTACAATCGGACCGCGCTCGAAACAGCACACCACACTCACTCGGCACCCATTCCCTGGACGGACGGTCGCATGCTCAAGAGCCTGCGCCAAATCAACGCCACCACCTTTGAACTGCACAGTATCTACGAACCGAGCGCAGTGGGACACTGGCTAAAAGGCTTTTTGCGCACGCGGCCACAAGATGGCTTGGAGGAACACTCCTACGTGTTTCACAAAACACCGTACCGAGTCGCGCACTTGCCTCGGCAGCGACTGCCGGACCGTTGGCCCACGGACGCGTCGACGTCTCGCGTTACCATCGTGCAGCCGAATGCTGCCACAGTGTCGTGTCCCCGATGGCTGCCGGATGATGCCAAGCAGTCCGAACAGTTGGTGACGGGCGGCAAATACGAGAAAAGTCCCACGTTTGCGGAACTGTGGTTGGGCGAAACGTCCGAAGGTATAGCGGAAGGGTCCAAGATTGGACTCTTTGTCGAGTACAATGGCGTAACGGGAGAACTCATTCAAGTGTTTTTGATGCGTCAAGGTGCCATGCCAGCCGACTTGCATGTGCTAGACCCGGCCACTGCAACTTTGGACTTGGCCCAGCTCGATGCCACGCTCCAAGAACGCCAGTGGCGCCCTTGGACGGATCAATCGCATCTACGCACAGCCGCGGCTTGGAAACTCGCCAGTGGAGCTCCCATTGATGCAGTGGTAACGACAGGTGGATGGAAGCGAGTGACGGGGCGTGTTGTGCAAACTGAATCCCCGGCTGGCCCCGAAAGTGCGTGCGCCGTCCGAAATCTGGTACTGCCCAATAACGCTGCTGATGCGGAACACTATTACTCACCCATTCCCGCCAACGAGCGAGACTTGTACTGGGACATTCGATGTCCGGAACAGGGCGTCTACTTTTACATACCCAAGACCTTTCATCCCACGCATTTGTCCGAAGACGTGTGTCTCGAGTTGGGATGTTTGACTCCAGCCGGTGGTTTGCACCGCGTCATGGTATATGGCAGTCGCAGTCAAGGGGCGTTGCACACGACTGTATACGAGCGTTGGCACGACGCTGGAGAGAAAGAGTAAAAGCCGTTGCTCGCTACAAAATCTATCGTGTCACATAGCTGCAGGCTAGTAGGTCAGTCTTCTAATGATTATATAAATACAGAGAAAGCCCGCCGCATACCTTGTCATGTTGCTTAAATAACAGCCAACTAGCGATTTCTAAAGGCGTCCCCTTCCGTAACGCGTCTACCCCTACCGTCAGTATTGCTCCCTACGGCTCTGGTAGCGCGACCGACTGCACTGGCGGTTTTGGCAGACACTTTTTGATCGCCCTTGCGAAATTGGGCCAAACTCGGACGAGACGAATCGCGGCGAAGGTCCACTTCGGCCAGCACTTCAGTACTCGCCAACCAAACCTCCATGGTTTCAGCGTCGGCCAAGGCGGCCAACAGCGGGGAAAAGAGACCGTGGAATTCGAATGGACTCAAGTCGTAGAGAGCGTCGGCGCCGCGGGTAATGAGACCATGTTCACCAACAAAGTACAATGCCTCAAAAGCAACTGCTCGAAAGGCTTTGCGGGCCCGTCGGGGTACCAGCCACTTGTCCGCAGTTCCCTTGAGTGTATCAATGGTGACGGAAAGGGTGTTTTCTTTAATCTCAATGCTGCTTTGGTAGCCAGCAATGTCAGTCGCGATGATTTCAGAGAACCGCTCTTGCACCAGCACCCTCAGAGCAAAGGATGGCTTGCGAATATGGTCATGCCGCAACGAATGATGATCGACCTTGACGGTGGACGATCGGATCGAGAGAAACTTGTCTTCAGGCGCTGATGAGCGAAACGAGTCGGAGCCACCTTCAGAGTCGCTATTGTTACCGTGGACTGCTCGGAGGATCTCCTTCATGCTCCTCATGATCGATTCTTGCGATCTCGGTTCGGTACTACCCGCGGATCGCTCCGATATACTGTTCATCATGATCCGGTCTCGGCGACTCTTCAAAAGACTGCCAGTGTTCTCCGGAGAGCCAAACAATTTTCTCGATGCGCGCGGGCTCGGGCTTACAGCTGTTTCTGGGTCATCCACCATGGGAATGGTGTCAAAGCCGTTCCTCCGTTTTAGAGTTGCTTTCGGGCGAGGTTCCCCCGAGCTCCCTTCTGATGCTTGCTGCGAGGACGTTTCGATATTCCCCATTTCAATCGAGGCAGCATATTGCTGACCCCGCATGGCTCTTCGTAGAGCTTCCTCTCGTTCCTTTTCTGCCCGCTCCTTGGCTCGCTGAATTCGTCTTCGCAAGTGTCGCTCGATGCGAGCGATATTCTGGTCGCTTAGCCGAATGTAAAAGGCTGCCACGTTACCAAGAAACAAAGACATGAAACCGACAGAAAAGGGTAGCCATAGAATGGTAAACCAAACGCTGGCCGTTCGCGTCGGAAAGTAGTCCCCAAACCCCACCGTCGTGAGCGACACAACCGAAAAGTACAGGGATTCTACGACAGTCCATCCTTCAATGGACCCAATCACGGCCGCGCCAATGGTAATCAAGCCCGCAAAGGGAAATAGCACCGACAAGCCTCGTCCAAACTCACTGTCTCGTAAAAACACCTTGGCTCGTTCCCAAAAGTGAAACAGTTGATCGATCATGGCTGCCTGTATAGAAATGCTCATCATGATATCGTCCGAAGTGTTGTTGTCGTTGTTTTGACGCTGCGCCGTATTCGCAGCGGAACGAGATCCTCCTTGACGACGATCTTGTTCCGACTTCATTAATATTTCCAATCCCCGGCGTGCCATTTCCGAATTGTCGCGACTGTGCTGGGCCCGACTCGCTTCCAGCGCAATGCACTGATAGACTTGGGCCACCATAATGGTCAAGGTGGCAATGCCAATGAAGATAAAGAAAATCGTGTAGAGTTGAAAGAGTGGCGTGTCGGGATATTCCAGATTGCCGTATCCCACCGTGGTAATGGTGTAAATGCTAAAGAGCAACGAATCTGCCACATCCCAACCGGCTTGTCGCATAAAAAAGACAGTACCCAGCGTCAAGTAGACGGACATGAATCCCACGGCGAAACAAGCCGACTGTCGAACACTGTTGTAACGGGCCGTGTAACCGACTTGTCGTTCTTCCAGGGCGCGATCGTATTCTTCGTCGAGACGCTGACAAATGGCAATGTCTTCTTGCGACATGATTGTCACCGAGGGTCTGTTGTTGCTGTTACTACTATTGTTGCGTCGACTGCCCGATCGTCGTTCTTGTCGCTGTCGTCGGGCCGAAGCCGAGGTGGAGAGCGGATCACTACTACCGTTGGCCGAATCTTCTTCCTCCTCTTCTTCCAAGCTCCAGTTGCCCGTGACAGTGTCTTCGTCAAAACTGCCTTCAGTCAGGGGGTCGCTAGTAGTAGATACAGATGAAAACACTGCTGCTGGTGGTGGTGGTAGTACTCCAGCAAGCATGGAAGTAGCGGTAGCGGTAGCACTTGTGATTGGTCGTTGACGTCGCCGAAAACTGCGTCGTTTGCTTTTGCGCAAGGCTGGTACTGTTCCTGTTGCTGATTTTGCTGCTTGAGTAGTGCTCCGGCCATGATCATGCTCATAGTCGCTGTCTGATTCTTCATTGTCGTCGTGTTCGTTTTCAAAGGGCGGCTCCAAGCTTTCGTCATCTTCTGAAGCGTTCCAAGCCGTAGTTACCGAATCCACCATGGGATTCCTTACTGGTAGTAGTAGCGGTACGGAAATTACGGTATTGGTACTCTGGGTGGCGGTTCTGGGCAGCGGATTCGTGGGAAGCGTCTCTGGTGGCATTGCCACGGGTGGAAGCGTTGTTGCTGCTGTTTTTGTGGTCGTTGTCGTTGACTGCTCTAGTGGTGTTGGTGGTGGTGTTGGCAAAGACCCGTTCATACCACCGCTCGTGCTACTGTTGCTTCTGCAAAGACCGTTGGTACTGCAAGTGTGAATGCTGTGGAACGATTGATCCTCCGAGTCGAAGGAAGGCTGTGATGATGGAGGCAATGGCGTTTCTAGAACACTCGTTCTTGCTGCTGCCGTTGCTACTGAATCGCTCCTTTCTGCTCTCTTTTCAGATGACGCCAGTGATACAGTTCCACTCATTCACGCATAGAGCCCAATGCAAGGAGATGAACACTACCGGCACTGTTATGTGCTGTGCTGTGCTGTGCTGTACTGTACTGTACTGTACTGTACTATAGGAATGCCTTGCTACACAAAGAGACCTCTTTGTCTTTGATTGACTCTTCAGCTCTCTCTCTCTTTCCTATGGTCTGGTACTGGTACTGTAGTTGTGTCTAGTGTCGTGATTGTGTCGTGATGGCTCGCCGTGGCTCGTCGTTCATCCGTTGAACTGTGCTTGCCACGTATATACCACGTGCTATCTATAAATAGTACTACTTTACAGTATCGTGCTTCTATTATATATTGAATCCTGATACGACATTATTTACTGTAAGTCATATAGAAGTTAGAATTTTGATATTTTTTGTTCAGTACAGTAAAATAGAACAGTACTGTAAACTGTACCTATTAAACTACGAATGTACATGAACTGCTTGAGTTCGCTATTTACTATTATTGTATGCCAACAGCCTACTTAACTTTGCTTGAGGCGTTGCGGTCACGAGTCGGAGCCTGACCTCGTGGCACGCTGGGAATAGAATAGTGCA
>Ga0307981_1003923_pt1 | contig 10827 bp, 9 predicted proteins | sample OrgLakmetagen987_FD_201849 | JGI IMG/M metagenome (GOLD analysis project Ga0307981, IMG submission 201849) | Saline water microbial communities from Organic Lake, Antarctica - #987 | ecosystem: Environmental > Aquatic > Non-marine Saline and Alkaline > Saline | place: Antarctica: Organic Lake... | reverse complement strand
CCGACCAACCCAGTCTCATGCCATCTGACGAGCCTAGTCTCTCTCCATCCGAAGAACCTTCATCATTACCGTCGGCATTACCATCCGACGAGCCTAGTCTCTTGCCATCCGACGAGCCCAGTATCTTGCCATCCGACGAACCTTCATCATTACCGTCAGCATTGCCATCCGATGAGCCTAGTCTCTTGCCATCCGACGAGCCTAGTCTCATGCCATCCGACGAGCCTAGTCTCTTGCCATCCGACGAACCTTCGTCATTACCGTCTGCATTGCCATCCGACGAGCCTAGTCTCGTGCCATCTGACGAACCTAGTCTCATACCATCCGACGAGCCTAGTCTCTTCCCATCTGACGAGCCCAGTCTATTGCCATCCGATGAGCCTAGTATCTTCCCATCTGACGAGCCTAGTGTCATGCCATCCGACGAACCAAGTCTCATGCCATCCGACGAGCCTAGTCTCTTCCCATCCGACGAGCCTAGTCTCTTTCCATCTGACGAGCCTTCATCATTACCTTCGGCATTACCATCTGATGAGCCTAGTTTCATGCCATCTGACGAGCCTAGTCTCTTGCCATCTGACGAGCCTAGTCACTTCCCTTCCGACGAGCCCAGCGTCATGCCATCCGACGAACCTTCATCATTACCGTCAGTATTGCCATCCGACGAGCCCAGTCTCTCCCCATCCGACGAGCCTAGTATCTTACCATCTGACGAGCCCAGTCTCTTCCCATCCGACGAACCCAGTGTCTTACCATCCGACGAACCTTCATCATTACCGTCAGCAATGCCATCCGACGAGCCCAGTCTCTTACCATCCGACGAACCTAGTCTCTCTCCATCCGACGAGCCCAGTCTATTGCCATCCGACGAGCCTAGTATCTTGCCATCTGACGAGCCTAGTCTCTTCCCATCCGACGAGCCCAGTCTTATGCCATCTGATGTACCTTCATTATTACCGTCGACATTGCCATCCTGTAATCCGTCTATCTCTCCATCTCCCACATACGCATCGAAATCAGGCAAATCCTCTAAAAGCCGCAGATTAAAGGGCGGCAAGAGCACCAAGGCATGCGACGGTAAGAGCTCTAAATCTGCCAAGAGTTCTAAATCTGCCAAGAGTTCTAAATCTGCCAAGAGTTCTAAATCTGCCAAATCTGCCAAGAGTCCTAAATCTTCCAAAGCTGGGAAGGCTTCTAAAGCTGGGAAGGCTTCTAAATCTGCCAAGACTGCTAAATCTTCCAAATCTTCTAAGACTCCCAAAAATTCCAAAGCTGGGAAGGCTTCTAAGTCTAACCCCCTTGTACCGGACGCATTATCAGATACTGCTGACCAATCAGTACCGACGACTTCATCTTTGCTAGGCTCTTCTTCTAGTGGAACAAATAATGTTGTAGGAATCACTTCTATAGCTCTTGTTCTTGCAACGTTGATTTTGGCGTAAGAAGGAGTGTTTCTTGTATGACGCAGAGGGCAGCCGCGCCAGTAAATGAAATACACCGAGGTGGTGCGGCGCCAATTAAGTTATAATACACGTATCAATGATTTCTTTTTCTCGTGTTGAAGCCTCTTCACAACTGACAAACATATCTGGATAATCGTTCAGTGAGGGCGTGCGATTTAGTACTAATACGCGACGGACGATTGACGTGATGGACCATGATCCGTGATGAACGTGAGGCTTGATGGGCGTGATAGTAGAAGGCATTTTTACAAAGAGTTTTCTAAAATGCGTGGCTAGCTTACAGGTATTTCGTCCATCCAACCAAGGTCCAACAGCTACGTTTATTTGGACTGCTGGCATTATCAAGGGCTCAGTATCCAGCGAATGCAATTCACGTGGCAAATGCTGCCTCCAATGTCGTTGTTGCATTTTCAAAGGAGTGTTTCAGCACTTCAATTGTTCGCTTTTTGCACGAAAGAAATTTGATTGTCCACATCCTAGATGATGTAAAAGAATTATGTGGATTGTCATCCGTTTCGACAACTGTTGCTCAAAGCACTTTGTGTCTATTTGGTACGGACGCAGAGTCCAGCGGACTATGGTTGTCTTCATTGACTGCAATCGTGAGTATGGTGAGAGAAGCATCTGAGTTCAGTTGTGTCGCACTTCTTCGCGATTTTGAAGCAGCGGGAGGGTATCACATTCTATGTTATGCTATTGGATATTCCAGTGAAGAGAATCTGAAAAGCCACCGTGTTGTAAGCTGATATTCGAAGCACAGCAAGCAGGACGGATCATCAGCTGAATCGTGGGTGGAAATTGCATCACCTCCAATAGCTATATGTGAGCAATTGATGCATAGTAATGATGTACATCATGCCTATCATACTATAGGGAAACCACTTGAGGAGCCGTGCATACAAAATTTATCCATAAGCACTTCGTGTGGACAGCAAGAAGTTATTGGAAGCATCGGCGTGTGAAGATCACATTACCTGAAACAACTGCAGATATGCAATCGGTGCATTGTAATGGTGTACAGCATGCTGATTATGCTACATCGCATCTTTATGGGTGATATGAAGCTCTCAAGCTTCAGAACTCGGCTACTGGAGATGAACCAGTACTTATTGTACTTCCCATGCCAAATGACATCGAGGAAGTCGACCGAGCAAAGCCAATTGAATGGCAGTACATCGCATCGACCGTCAACATCGATCCGTTCAATATGTTGTTGGACAACTACGTATGATATCTCGAAAAGCTCGAGCTTAAACATCGCATTGACAAGCCAATGCATAAACGTAAAAGATCGTCTGATGAAAGGAAAGCAAGGAAAGCGGCAAAGGAAAACAAGACTGAACCCAAAAAGGGAACAGCAGAAAAAACGCTAGCAGAAATAGAAGTTTAAAGAGTAAGCCTTGCACACACTATGACAAGCCTGGTCATTTCAACACCGGGTTAGAATGGTGCTAGCACACAAACGGAACAATGGGGTCAATGGTGGAGCACAGAATGCGAATGCCTAGGAGTGTATAATTTATGGATAGGTGCAGTTAGTGACACAGATTACTACAGGGACGAGCAGGATATGTGCAGCAACAAAAAAAATTCCAAAACATTGATTTAGTGGAAGATCAGGTCTTACCTTTTCTGAATATTTACGACAAGGGTTACCGAGCCAAGATGGTTGCATGGAAGAATGGTAAACAGAAAGTTCTGCAACCAGACTGTGCAAATAGCGACCGTCGTTTCAATCGAATAGAAACCCTTGCATCTGCGTCTGTTGCATCTGACCGTGGAGGTAACGAGCGATCTGTCAATGTCAGTAAGAGGGCAGGGTTCACTTGCAGGGGATCAGGCCAAACATGAGTCCAGTTCATTTTAACAAAGTATGGCGCACATGGGCATTTCAATCAAACTTTATGTTCAAACCAGTATCGTAAATATAAATGAAACTCACTTAACACTAACCAATCTCCATTTATTCATAGACGGTAGTTATACATTCGACGAGTATCCAGATGGCAGCGCTATTGCATGGCCAGTGACAGTGCCTTGTCTACCGTTTTATGGCCGCATCATCCGGAGATTAACAAATCATCTGCCAAAATCGAGGGTGGTGGCAATAAGACACCATACAATGTAATAAATCAATTCAGCGTAAAAAAGGGACTAGTGTGTATGCTGGTAGATTATAAACATCTTCATTCATAGTACTAGGTTGACAGGAGACGCCAGCATTGAGAGGTTAATGGTCGTGCTAGCATTTTTCTTTTTTGATTTTTTTTGGGTTTGGGATTTATTTTGGATCGGCGCAGATCGGCGTGCAAAAATAATATGGAAAACTTACATGCACCCGTTACGCACTATTATTACCTGCTCTTGGATGCAAAACTACCGCCAACGCCGTATCCATGGACTTTGACGACACTCGTGAAACTCCTGATTGATCAATTGATCTTTGCGCCATGCTTCACAGTGCTGACATTTGCACTCTTGGATACTCTCGTAGGCGTTAACCTTCTTCAGCATTTACGAGAAGGGAAGTTATGGGTTCCTGCGATCCTGATTAATATCGCCTATTGTCCACCCGAATTCCGAGTCCTCTTTAGCAATGCAGTATTTTTTGTGTGGAGCATCGTGTTGTCAATTTCATTTGATGCTCAAAATTATGGGAATGGTGAAGCTGTCCAACCTTGATCTTGGTCATTGTGGGTGGTTCAAAATTTTTTTTGGGCTTGGCTATACTTATAATCAACTAGAGTTATTCAATATACAATATTCATACAGTCGATGTGTTGGTACCATTAGTTGTTAATATATCAAAGACACTGACATTCTTGCCATTGTGATGATGGCCATTTCGTTTCACTACCAATCAAATTGGAACATACTGTGGAATTATCATGTAAGCCAAACACACCCACGATAACCTTGTGAGACAAGTAGCCACATTTTATATTTGTCCGTATCATACATTGGCAATACTTCAATTGCCACTAGTCTTGACTAGTCCATCTTCTAGTAGAATCATGCTTGTGTATTGCAGTCTTACCATCAATTTTAGTATTGTTGCATCATCTGTAGTCGTCTGGGCAAGCGTTCAAGTGAGGAACATGATTTCATACAACTGACTCTTGGCTCGTTATATTCCATGTTCGTGTCAAAGTTTAATCCTGTTGGAAATACAGTATCTGAAAGGACGTAGCAATTTCTCGTCTTTGTCAAAACATAGGCACTGTCAAAACTGTTCATTGTTCGCATTATCGCACTAGCACAGCAAGTTGTTTGATTCATATTTGAGCATTTCTGGTCTTGAAGACAACGGGGCATATATGCAGTCGACGGTACTTTTGAAGTCAATTTGTCTACTTTCAAATATTTTACCAATCCCTTCTTACTACTGATAATAGGAAGCAATTTCTTCTGGTGCGATGAGTAAGCTACGATTAATACAAGTGACTTCCGAATTCGTATTGGAGCGTTCAATCTGATCATGCCGTCCAAGTTTGAGTCTACTCATACATCTCCTAGCTAGTAGCTGTGTCAATTAAACCTTGTCAAAGCATTCGTCACCATTATTTACTGCCATTCTATTCAATTCGGAGTTCCCTTTCAAAGTCCTTAAGTTCCAGTCAGCACCTAAGACACTCACCCATCCTTGTGCCATGACATGATCCAATTGACGAGCATCGCATGTCGGGATCCCTACATCTTTGCAGGTGAATCTGGCCATTCGAACTTGTCGATCACACTCGCCTTCTCTGATATTAATTGTTTTACTTTTGAGCCATATCCGTCTATTCGGGATGTTGGTAGGCTTCCTCCCTCCAAACGGCATGATAATAGCACCAATTATTATCTTTCTTTCGGGCATCATCCTGTTGTGGACGGTTCGAAAGATTGTTGGGCTAATTTACGTACAAATGGTAAATAAAGTGATCCGGGAGGCATGCATATATATATATATATATATATATATATATGTTCATCCGGTCGATAATTGCGTAGCACTACTCTATCCCAACCAAGTCACCATTTGTCACATCGAAAAAACTGATAACAGGGATCATCAATAAAACCTATCAAATAGGCTTGTCAATATACTTCATAGGATGCCCCATCGTGCTTCCGCTTGTTTGCAGGATCCTTAGTGCTTTCGCGTGCTTGTGGGACGCTCTAGAGCTTTATGGTTTGGAACTCTTATTAGCAAGGCAATATATTTCATTCACAAAGGCTGGAATCTCATGGTTTATTCACAAAGGCTGGAATCTCAAAAATCAACATTAGATACATGATATTGCTATTCTTTATTATATTTCTTTGCCCCCGACTTTAAGTTTGTATGGATTAGAATCAGCTGCAATTCCTGCTAATTCTAGGATTGACACCAAATCTCAATCTCAAAGTCGACAACCTCTCCGATTCATTTCATATTGTTTGGCTTGTGTCGCTTGCAGGAGACGGCATTCGCCTTAATTGCGCCAGCGTGGATATCGATCACGAGGTTATCTCTTTGATCTTGATCCAACGGACCCCTATCCTGACACAGTCGTATCTCGTCAGATGGAAGTTGCATAGAAGTGAACGTTCTCATTTGCAACAACACTAGGTGCACCAGTTCCCAGGCGTACACTCGTTGACGATGATTTGTGATGCTTTCCAAAGGCGAAAGGAAAGCCGAAGCGATGAATTACTCCTGTGTTCCATGGGACAGTTCAGATGCCAAATCTATTATGGATACAGGAGACAATTCTAGACCTGGGAGCTTCCTGTACGGTGTCTAATGGTGTGGAATGTAACAACTACACATACGCCTCGGGACTGCAAATGGAGGATGACACACGAATATCTTCTACTCCTCACAATAGTCACTACCAGCTTGAGGAAATACGGCGACTCCATTGTCCTCGTTTGATTCATCAAACGAGGCATTGGATGGTTCCCTTGACATTTAGAAAATAACGCAAGCAGACATCTCATATCCAGTCTATCTACACTACAGGCTTCAATTTAAAGAAAAATGAGGTACTCTTATTCTTAATCTTACTCTCTTATACATATCCTCGGCTATACACAGTAGACTGAAAATCGTTCAACAGACTCCAAGACAGGCCAGTGATCGTTTAAGAAGTGCACTCTTATCGGCAGTAATCCATTTTGCCATGACTTCTTCGCATTTCGCAGGGATTTTGCATCGCTGAGCCTCCATGCCTTAAAATTATAAGTTGATATGTTCGTGTTTTCCTTCGACGTTCTCGTTTTTATGCTTCCTATCTGAGAGAGCCTGTAATCCTATCTAATAGAGCCTGTAATCTCTCACGACATTTGTATTCATATAAATTGAGATAGATTGTACGAGGAAGAGATGCACATTCTTTGTAAACTGGAATGTTCGAGAAATTTTCAAACTATGTGGAACTTCTATCCAAAGACCGTTCTCGCCTGGCACACGTCTCTGGAATCCGCAATTTCTGTGATATTGAATATCATCAAGACAGAAAGAATGATGCAATTGTAGATGAGTACATTACTAATACTGCTCGGGAGATGAATATACTAATAACAAATTTTGAAGGACCACATGGGCTTCCCAATACCGTGTATGAACTCATTCTGTGAATGCCATTGCTATTACCACTACTGTTCCTGCTGAATCCATATCTACTGAATCCATATCTACCCAATTCGTTGTTCAAGATATCCGTTGTATCAATGACAACCTTGGTAGCGCATGTTCTCCCTATTGCTTTCGAAGCTGGAGCGGAATCTGTTCTCTTTTCCAAACCCCGCGACCTTTATTGCTGTCATTCCGTGATTATAACAAATGCATGTTCATTTATTAAGAATGAGGAAGAGGAAGATAGGGATTATACAACTGACAATTCGATTCATCTTTGAGTCTGGCGTTGATCCAAGTCTATCCTCTTCGTCTATTGATGAACTTACTCGTTGAAACATGCGGATCATAGAAAGGCAGATCATTCATATCGCAAAGAGGCAGTTTGCCGAGGTAGCAATTGAATTAGCAATACTGTAGCTAGTTGCTACATACCATCATCCAGATGTATGCTGGAATGATTTCAGGCCATGGAGATGGTTGAAATCGTGGAACACAGCAAATTGTTTGATAATTGTTGGAAGACCACCACCATCGAGGTCAAGTTTGTGAAGGATGTGAATGGTCACGACGGTAAAAAATAAGATGGTTTTGATGTTGATATTAGATTATTGTATTTGGTATAAATAAGAGAACGGTACATGTTGTGACCTTCCCACATTCGAATTGGTGCTTTAGATGGAACAAATAAGGAAACCTTCAGAGAGATTGCTCTTGAATCAGAATACAGCATGCTACGTAAATGCAATTGTGGTGTAAAATACAATACCAATACACGTCGACCTCATCACGACCCAATCAAATTTCTATTATACAATTATATAGCGCTATATCCCATCCTGCACTACATATTCTTCTCAAAGTTACTTATTTGGAAGGGATGATTGTGAATGAAACGCGAAGTCCTCATCTTGTGACAGTTGCTCCTACGTGGCTGAAATCCCAACCGGCGAACAAGAAGACTGCACTTTCTTTTCAAATTGAATCACTTTCGGAACCGTTTTCATCCCCACTTGATTGCTGCTCTTTTCTGAACGAAGGTTTGCAATATAATTGAATTTCCTTGTTAAAAATAAGATGGTTTTGATGTTGATATTAGATTATTGTATTTGGTATAAATAAGAGAACGGTACATGTGACCTTCCCACATTCGAATTGGTGCTGTAGATGGAACAAATAAGGAAACCTTCAGAGAGATTGCTCTTGAATCAGAATACAGCATGCTACGTAAATGCAATTGTGGTGTAAAATACAATACCAATACACGTCGACCTCATAACGACCCAATCAAATTTCTATTATACAATTATATAGCGCTATATCCCATCCTGCACTAGATATTCTTCTCAAAGTTACTTATTTGGAAGGGATGATTGTGAATGAAACGCGAAGTCCTCATCTTGTGACAGTTGCTCCTACGTGGCTGAAATCCCAACCGGCGAACAAGAAGACTTGCTCTTGTCTGAACGAAGGTTTGCAATATAATTGAATTTCCTTGTTGCCGCCGTTGCGCCGTATCTCTTTCTCTTTCTCTTGCGGCGAGAGTGCGGAGTTGATTTGGAAAGCCATGCTCTTCCTCCTAGTGCATTGCGCTGAATCATTTTGGGGGTGAAGTTACTATCGCTATTGCCAGGCATGGAAATCTCATAATTAGGTGGCGTCTTTATCAGTGATGATGATTTGCGAATAGCAACTTCTAGTTGTTGTGAGTGCAAGTCTATCAATTGTTGCATTGCAGAGAGGAGGGATGGGGAAGGGAGATAGCTTTGAATAGATGAATCAGGATCGGTCTCAAGCGTTTCAAACAGTGCAAGTGCTTCATTCAATTCTCCAACATCCTTCAGTATTGGTTTCCTAGAGGTTGGAAAGGAAGCCGTGGATAGTTGATGGCTGTTGGGAGCTCAGGAGGGTTGGCAGTGGTGGTCATGTTGGTGGAAGAAAAGGTGTGTCGCTTTAATTGGCCGTCGTTCGTCGATATTATAATTCGTTTTTTATCGTTTTTTTTCCTATTCTTTGTTTGCATTCTTGTTCAAATGCCTATTGACGCACTACATAAGATATTTAATAAACGTACTATTGTCCACAAATGAAGAGAACGATTGCCATCAGACACCATATCATGCGTTTTTTCTCATCTTGAAGTAGTGAAGGTTGATGAAACATATCAAATTTTCGGTTTCACAAAATTCGAGATTAATTTTCATTCATTGCAATAACGTGTTCCATTTTTTTAACTGTTTTCTAATTCCATTGCTGTTGAATGAACGTTTGCTACGAACACATTCTATTTATATCTCTTTGAACTTCAAAGACCCAGAAAATAGATTCATAATTCAAAAAGTCTTTCTCTGTAGTTGGACACTTTTAGCGTTATTACCAGTTATTTCAAAGAAAAAGCGGTTAAATCTTGAGAGAAAGACCTTCAAGAAGGTAGTTCGAATCCAGCTTTGTCTAACTCTGATTACTTCAGTGGTATCTCAGAGGACTAATCGATCAACGATAAGATAATGATAGGAACGAGCTGTTGGGCTGATCACGATCATTTCGAATGCATTTTCGAATCATCATTCCGAATAGCTAATAAGCCTCTTATTAATTTAGCTAAATTCGTTCCATAATCTTATTGTGTTGATTGGCGCTTTGGAGCCAGATCCACCGAAATCTCTCTAGAAAATCTGTGTCTTAAAAAGGTAAAAATAGCTGTTCAAAAGAAATGTGCCTACAAATCTGTACCAAAATAAACGGTATAACAAAGAATTGGACTTGTTATTGTCTTTATTTGTATTGTCCTTGACCATAATCATATCAATCTATATTAAAGTAAGATACAGAAAATATGTAATAAATAGCAGGAACTACAACTAGATAGCTGAACATTAAGATCATTCTCCCATTCTTGGTGTTGTCATCGGCGGCATTTGCTATGAGTGAGTTGTGCAATCCCAGTTTTTCTTCTGGTATCGATGACATCTCTAATTGCGCAAAAAAACATCACCCTTTCAAGTTCCTTTCAATCCGACGAGCCTAGTCTTTTGCAATCCGACGAGCCTAGTCCGACGAGCCTAGTCCGACGAGCCTAGTCTCTTGCTATCCGACGAGCCCAGTCTCTCCCCACCCGACAAAGTTAGTCTCTTGCCATCTGACGAGCCCAGCCTCTTGCAATCCGATGTGCCCAGTCTCTTGGAACCCAACGAGCCTAGCCTCTTGCCATCCGACGAGCCCAGTCTCTTGCCTTCCAACAAGCCCAGTAATTTGTCATCCGATGAGCCTAGTACATCGCCATTCGATGAGCTTAGTGTCTTGCCATCCGACGAGCCTAGTATCTTCCCATCCGACGAGCCTAGTCTATTGCCATCCGATGAGCCCAGTATCTTCCCATCCGACGAACCTTCAACATTACCGTCTGCATTGCCATCCTATAGTCCGTCTATCTCTCCATCTCCCACATACGCATCGAAATCAGGCAAATCTACTAAAAGCCGTAGGTTAAAGGAGGCAAGAGTACCAAGGCATGTGACGATAAGAGCTCTAAATCTACCAAGGCTTCTAAATCTGCCAAGCCTCGTAAAGAATCCAAAATCTTCCAAATCTACCAAGTGTCCTTAATCTTCCACGGGGTCTATTCATGGCACAAATATTACAAATAAAGGAAACATCAATGCTCAACTCGATGTTGCATACTCTGCTTTCAGAATTTTTGCCAAAGATTCTTCCCTCAAAAACCGTTTGGATACAGACTGGGAACTGAATCAAGTCCAATTC
>Ga0307981_1003920_pt1 | contig 10829 bp, 7 predicted proteins | sample OrgLakmetagen987_FD_201849 | JGI IMG/M metagenome (GOLD analysis project Ga0307981, IMG submission 201849) | Saline water microbial communities from Organic Lake, Antarctica - #987 | ecosystem: Environmental > Aquatic > Non-marine Saline and Alkaline > Saline | place: Antarctica: Organic Lake... | reverse complement strand
AGATCTGCTTTTGGCAGAGTCCTCGCTAATGCCTCTTGAATCACAGTTGATGCACAAAATTGGATGTAAGGCAATAGTTGATGTATCGGGGCCATGAGATGTTCGGGACCAATCGCCCATCCTACTTGCCAACCTGTTGCCGAAAACGTTTTTCCCGCTGAAGAAATGGTCAATGTTCTCTCTCCCATCCCGGGTAATGATGCGAAGTGGACGTGTCCTTGAGTAATTGTTGGCTGATAATTTATGCCATGATCTCCGTCATTCTCAATCATCTCTTCCAATTCCTTGGGTTCGCCCTTTTCCATTACTGTATCCTTGGGTGGAGCATGGACGATATACTTGTACACTTCATCTGACAAGACCACGCAATCATCGTTCGCAAGTTCTGTCACTGCATCAGCAATACTTTGCATTTCATCCATTGAGAAAATCTTTCCTGTCGGATTGTGCGGAGAGTTGAGGATGATGGCTCTGGTTTTATCCGAAATTGCTTTGTTTAAATTTTCCGGTTCAAGGATCCAATCTCCTCCCGAAATGACATCGGGCGATTCATCGTATGGTTTGAAAGTGAGTGGGACAAATTTAGGTATTCCACCTGCGAGTTTGATTTGATTCACGTAAAGATCAAAATAGGGTTCGAAGAGAATTACTTCATCGCCTGGAGTTTGAATAGGGTGGATATGTAATGTATTGTGGGTGAGTACAGTACTCGTAATGGAAACAAAGATCATGCTTGAATTGAGTCATTTTGTTGATCGACTTACCTGGCTTGATCAATGTTTGAAGCGCTAAATAAAGTGCCTGGCTCGCTCCAACAGTCACAGCAACTTCTTTAAAAGGATCTACTTCCCTATTCAGATGTCTACTGTACCTTCCTGCTAGCTGCTTCACCAAATGTGGATGTCCTGCAGTGCGAGTATACTGATGTGGAGAATTATGTGCAACATCCGTGGCTCCCTCTACCAAGGCATCAATTGCAAATTGTGGAGGAAGCCAATCAGGAAATCCCTGTCCAAGGTTTGCAATGGATGGGTTTTCCATTGAAAGGCGACCGAATTCTGTCCATACAGTTGGACCCGACTTGATTCCCAGACGCTGGGTTGCTTCTCCCATGGCTTGGGATCCGGGGACACCATCGGGATCAGGATCTGAGGAACACATGGAATCGAAGCAAGGTGCTTTATCGATCAGGTCTATATTAAATGCTTCATTGGATCCGTATATTTGTGAGATGTGCTTTGTAAAGGCAGACTTTCCAATTGGATGAGAGGGACGACTGACAAATGCACTTGACTGCGACTGGCTCAACAGAAGTGCTACGCATATTGTAGAATATTTCATTGTTGCTTGTTGATTAGTATTTTAATTTGTGCAACAGCTATGGTATCAATATCAATATCTAGATGTGAGAACAAAGTGGTAGCAGCACGTAAGATGTTGCTGAAAATAAAGATGATGATCACCAACACAGACAATTCTTCTGTGATCTGTGATATCTTTCTTCTGTGTTGTTGTCGTAAATTAGGAAGAAAAAGTGATGAATGATGAATGATGAGTCTTCACTGACTGACGCGTTATCTTTGCTCAATACCCTACTCGATACCCTACTCGATACGGAAATATCTTAACCTTCTAGGGTTTAGGGATTTTTATGGGTTTAAGGTTTAAGGAGGTTTGAGGGGGTGGATGACATGAATTTTGACAAGACTAAAACGCGCGTTGGAAACGTTGAAACTCACTCGCCGAACAAATTGAAAATGACAGAATTCAACAACAGTACCTAGTACCTATCATGATGTATCATATCATACCTACATACCGACATAATAGCGCTACTTACTTTATTCCAACCAATGTAAGTGCATCAAAAACCCTAAATATTATTGCACAACATGCAAGCCATATTCTATTCATTATTTCTGATCTAACGCTATCAAGGGTGCACCTCTCAACACCATAGAAAACATCATTATGGCAAAGAATAATAAAATCCTTTTCTCCATCCTCTGGATTATCCTTCTCGTTTTTCTTGCATGGCCAATAGCTGCTTTCTGTGCAGCATGGTGGGTAGTGTTCCTGCCATTTGAGGGCCTTCACAAGATTTTTGTCCAAATCACTGGGTTCCTTGAGAAGTAAGTATATACTAGCGATCCTCTGACGAACTAAAGCCAATCGTATTCTTTCTCCTTCGTACATGCTGCTTTATGATGTCACTCATGTTCTTGTCTTCATTATCTCATACTCCTTATTCTTTACATTGAAGGATCATGACTTGGCCAAGAGATGTGGGCAAAGCAATTATCGATGGTGAATCTAAATTCCCTGCGCCGATGTAAGGGGTGGGGTGGTATCTTCATCATTGAGAGAAGCTTATAAGTAAGAAGTTGTGAGGAAGATTGATTTGATTGAACATAATGTTTGGAATGTCGATTGCTTTACTTGAAGAGCTTGGTTTGTATTATCTTCCGCCTTAATCTTTCAGTGGCAATTATTACAAGGGGAAAGCAAATATCACCCGGGGACTGTGCTTTTCTGGTGCTGAAATTCTCTGTCCTATTCTGGTGCTGAAGTTCTATGAATAGAGAAAGTGCACGAAAGCAATGAATGAAGATACAAGATGTGAAATAAATATGTTCGATGAGCACATGTATGGTAGGCTGGGAACTATACTTCGCTGTGCAACGAATTGAAAGAGTATCAATGATAATGTAATTTAGAATGCAAGAGAAAAAGAAGTGTGTCCAATTTTTGTGGCACAGTATTTATTATTGTCTGAAGATGAGAGAGTTCGTTTGCAACTCATCCTCTCCCATCTTCCTTCATGTCTTTTCAGAATGCATGACTCGTAGTTTCTGCTTTAGGAAATCACAACACATGAAGTGCGATGAGTGATTGATATTATTAAACATGCAAATTCAAATGCGCCGCTATTTACGCCATGTTCATGTGATGCCTCTTTCATACAATTCATCTGTTTTTCCACAATTCTTGAGGGAACATATTTTCTTTATTACATATTTAGCATGAAAATTAGTAATCTCCGCCAGCATCATCTCCTCCTCCGAACATATCAACAGCATCACCAGGACCAGCCTCTTCTTCTTCCTCCTCCTCTTCCACGACTTCGACAGCAGAAGCTCCGTCTGCGGAAGCACCTCCTCCTCCTCCGCCACCTCCCATGGGTACATCCTTCAATTTTTCCATGCCCTCAGAAAACAAGTCGTTGACAGATTTTCCCTCCATATCTCCAACCAAGGTTGCGATACTTTCGTCATTAGCTTCAGCTCCGGTAGCGGTAATTACCTTCTTCACATCGTCTGGGGAAGGGGTTGAGTTTCCTCCGAGAACTAGTAGAATGTATGCAGCTGCTTCTTGCATTTTATATAAATTAAATTAATAGATGGGCTGCGGGAAAAGAGAAAATGATGAGTTAGTTCCGAGTTCCATTCATTTTTAGTATTGCATTGCATCGCATCGTTCAAAATATAATCTTGTTGACATGGTCCATGGTCAGTCATGTCACAGATAAAATGTTGCTTGATACGCTGCATCACGCTCGCGATAGATGAGGGCGCCCCTAGAAGCCACGACTGCTCGTGGAATGAAGATTCCATGTAGTCCAAATTGAAAAGACTGTGTCTTTAATCTGATGAATTTGGATTACTTGGCCATGCTGGTTCACGACGATATTGCGTCAACAGGATGCAAGCAGAATAGATCCACTAGACCGGCTCTTGCTGTCGTGCTGCTAAAACATCATTTTCTTCATGGATTTTCTTCATCCCAATTACCCCCAACCCAATTCCATGGAGATTATTAATATCATTCAGTCAAAAAGGGCATGCAGAGGCACCCAGATCCAGTTCCAATCGGGTTGGTAACGCACCTCTTTCGATGAGTTAGATACCAAAGGTGAAACACAAAAATGGCCTAGTTTGTTGTGGAGCACAAGTAAGAGGTAACAACTCCTTACACAACAAAATATAGTATAACTCTTAACCTATGATTTTAGAACTCTATCTAAGAAAGCTGTCCAAACCGAGCCAAACCAAAGATCCGCCCGCCGCCCGCCATCCATCATAGAACATAAAATTTTATAAATAAACATGAAACAAGACATTAAAATAAACATTGAACATCATCAACAGCTGGTGAATCATCAATCAACATGACTGATTCCTCCTTTGATGTCGATGCAGCCGCTTACTACGCTAGTATTGGTGCTGTACTAATTGGGATGTCACTTACTCTGCTGCAATCTGATGCAATCTCGCAAAAGATATTATCACCATTCAGACTTTACCTCAAAAGAAGGCAAGAACAGCTGCACAAACTAGACAACGCCATTGCAGATTCTATCCTATCTATCCGAACCCACGTCAACGAGGGTAACGATTTTGAATCCAAAGTAGAGAGAAATGTCACAGATTTCGTTCTCGAAGAGGATCAAATCAAGCAATTGGTTTCAGATATTTGTGAAAAGAAGAATGATACGGTTGAAGTGGCACCCATCATAGTGGGTATATCCAAAGATCTCACCATCGCAAAGGTTCAATGGTACACATACCTTGCATTCCCTGAATCAAAATCTTTGCAAATTGATGGGGTTAGTCCACGCTATTGTCGTCGAGTTCAAGTTCCCCTTGTTGAATTTTGCAAAGAACTGGGATCAGTATTCCAGTCCATGCTCACCAGTAATGCAATGTGTTTCGTTGCTGATGCCAGTAGCTCCCTCTCGTCCCATGTCTTTGCAACCCTATTTACAAAGTGCCAGTCAGAATTTGAAATTCCAATCATTCAAGAACCGGCGTGGATGGTAACAATGGCACTGCTTATTCGTAGAAAAGCCATTTCGATGGAAGATGCAGAATGCATCTTGTTTGCCTTGTGCAGGCTCGAAGCTTATAGGCTGCAGTTGGAACATAAAATTGGGATACACCACAAAACGGTTGTTTTCCATCTCCCTGGCCAGGGTTGCACAAAGATTTTGCTTCCAATCTTGCAAAAGCTCTTTCCTTGCGAGCGGCATGTGTTTGCATATGATGGATGCGTGGCTTCTGTCCAGAGGGGTTTGATGCATTTGAAATGTGGTGATGCTGCCGAATTGCCAGTCATGGCTATGTCAAGGAGTATAACTACGACGATACCAATTATCCCAATGATGAAAGATTTGAACGCATTGCCAGAAGTTTTAGCAAAGCTTCCCCATCGTGTTGCTGGAATTGTAGAGGCTTGGATTAGTAGTGTTGATGCGCTAATTGCACTGAAAGAGAACGAGCGCAAGAACATGTACACACCTTTTGTGTGTCGCATGGAATACCTGCTTGGAGAAGATCCAAAAATGGAGAAAGATGGAGTGGATGAAAGAAGTAGACTAGCTCTCACAAACATCTTGCAGTACATTACAGGTTCTCGCTCGAGACCTCTCGACGAGACAATCCTTGATGCAGCCCAATCTGTTTTGGTGGATTTGAGGACTGAATATCGGAGCGAAACTAAGAAATATTCAAAGATTGATCAGAAAATGAGAACCGAAATTGAAGACTGCGCGTTTGTTCATAGAATGATCTTGCTTGGTGACAAGACTCTTCCTGATACGGTTGCTCCAAAGAAGGAATGGTCTTTGAAAGCTGCGAAGAAGCTGACATCATGCGCGTGTTGCTTTCCAGGTGAAGATGAAGAAGAAGAAGGGAGCGAGGTCGGTGATGAACCTGCTTCATTTACTTCTTCATTTGGCAACGAAAATAATAACTTTGTAGATGGAAAAATGAAGTTCGCGTTTGATCCTACTGCTTTTACGGGTATGAAATAATTGATATGATGGTACCTTGGTATGCATCTATCGGCCTACAATCACCGAAGTAATCTGCGATCAATGGTTTCAAAGTTGTGCCTTTTACTTTGTATTCTACTCTACGTCTTTCCTAATAATCGATCTGCGCGAAAGAATAAATATCTACTATTGCTGGATCTGCGCGAAAGAATAAACATCTTCTATTTCTGTCTTTGCATATTATTGTACTATCTTAGATCGTAGCTAGAGCTAGCGACTAGCTACTAGCTAGAAACGAGAATAAGAGTATTATTCTATCATTGCATATGCTTCCAACCGATGTGATTAAGCCGGATGGTTGACCAACATCTGCATCATAGCCCAAATCATAAATAATGCACTTTATGCACCACAGCAGTAATCCACCACACAGCCAAAGATCCTAACTATTTCGACATTTTTGTTTCAAGGAATCACATCCTATGAACACACGATGCGTTCATTTCTTTAAAATAAAAGAGAATCAGAATGAGTTATACCTACTCCCTATGGGAAATATCATAATTGCTAAGATCCAAGACCTTGGCGATCTGCACTTCTTTTGGTCTCTCTATTCGGTCAATTTCACATGTCATATATCAGAAAGTCTCATAGCTGCGCACGGTAGAGATTGCTGATGGGATCTATTATCATTCAATATGAGGAAAGCTAATTCCAACTTACCTCTCAAGAATATTCAAATTAAAAATGGAAAATAGCACTAAACTTTATATATTTAGAACTCCTTCGAGGATAAAGTATATCTCATGGTTGCTGGACATTCTTTTGCATCCATTTTCCAGTCAAGTGCTTATCTAAAGCGAAATTTTACGTAGGGAATTTCAACTTCCTCGTCAGTATCCAAATCGTTTGCAATCAATTCCAAAATAATGAACAACTGGTTAGGAGGAAATTCCTTCTTTGTGATACTCGTAATGATCTTTGACATGGGCATTGGAAGACGTTCTGCAACCTTCTTTTTGTTTGCAAAGAAAGAATACAAAATGCTCACTCCCTGGCTAAGCATCGAAATCTCAAGATTATACTCAGTCTTAAAATGTTCCATAAGCTCCGCCAAAGTAATGTCTCCCTTGCTAATGTCAATACTGTCCCAGGCGGTCCAATCCCATTCCTTTCCCTTGATGATGGCCTTGGTTTTGGCAGGAGGTGTAGGTTCACTGAGAGTGATGAAGGGGATTGCCAAGTTAATAAATCCATTCTTAAATGCATCAACCCCAAGCTCCTTTCTAGGAGTGCCGACAATCTTGTAGAGTTCCAGACATACAAGACCGGTGACAAGAGCAGTGGTCGTTGCAATGGCAGGAATGATCTTTCCCGCGATAGCCCTAGATCTATGATTATCCTCGGTAGGGATAGAATAGTTCATTGCACGCAAGTTAGAGCACGCAGTGACAAAAAGCATGTGGGCGTCAATATCCTTATCGAATTCGATAGGGGTTAACTTGAAGCCTGCCAGCTCACTTGGTTTTGGCAAGTTGTTGATAATATCATCAGCCTCTTCTTCCTCATCATCGATACCACTTGATTGCTTCTCTGCCTCTGCATCATTCGCGGCAATCTTAACACCTTCCTTAGGTGAAAAGTCGGGAACAATGACGTTATTCAACGCGTTCACAAAATATTCTTCTTCTGTGCGTCCCTTGATGCCGTACATTGAGGCGCGAAGATTGGCAGTAGCTACAACAAAATCAAAATGGTTCCTCATCTCTGCGTCCTCGCACTTCGAATTAATGTCAAAACTGACAGGAATAGGGCACCTCTTGCTTCCAGACCAAAACTTGGAACCAGTGGATGTTACTTGATCCTCTGGAAAGTTGTGAAGCAACTGCTGAATCTGATTTACAAACAATTCCTCAAATTTCAACCGAGCCCAAACAACGCAATCTTCGAAACTACGAGGTCTTTCGTCGACCAATGTGTTCTGGATGGACTTCAAAGTGTCCATTTTGGTGTTTTGTTGACCCTTCAGCTGACTTGCAAAATCAGGAGAACTAAGGTACGCATTCACATCCTCTGCATTTTGAGTAAAAATTCCAGCAAAATAATCACGAGCCCACTGCAAGGTGTGCTGAATCTGATTGGGAAAGTTCTTCAACGTACAGACAGGAATGGACTTCTCAGGGGGATCACGAGTAGCGCCATAGTTTTCGGTCAGATGAGGTACAACGACTTGGGTATTTCCCTTTGTTCCGAGAGTTCCAGATTCCAACATGGGAAGGCGGTAGAATAGACATTTTTGATCTACATAGAGGCGAGCTTCTACATTATCCAATGCAGTACAAACACCAGTAAGGTTGTCATAGAAGTCATCTCCAAAGATATTTTCTGTCTCAACAGCGACCTTTTCCTGGTAGGAAGTGATGTTGATGTCCGGGTTCATGTCCGTTGCAGCTTCAGCAGCACACAATGCTTTGAAGTTGTTAATGTGCTTGGTTCTGAACAAAAACTGTCTACTGAGATTCGATTTTTCAATCCTATCCATGTCAGTAATGTGAATATGTCCATCCTCTCCACATCCGACTCCCATCAATGCCCAATTCTTGAGCATTTCGCATCCAATAGCTCCAGCACCGACAAGAAATTTCTTTTGATTCATGATCTTTTCCTGCATTGATTTACCAAAAACAGCGATTTGACTATCATACCGGCTGGTGCCTGATGGAGCCACTTCGTCCATTGGTAGAAAATCATCAGGAAGCGTCTCATCTGCATCAAAATACAAAAATCCCCTGATGGGAGTAAACTTTCCGGAACAGGCCTTGAGTACCTCTTGTCCAACAATACCACCCATTGCAGCACACATGGGAGAAAGAACAGCTCTTGATCCCGAAGCAAGGTGTTTGACAAGAGACTCTAACTTGTCGTTGAACGCATCTTCCGTATCCATGCTCTTACACAATTCAACAATCTCGTTCGCCTCTTCCACATTACCAGGATTGGGGAATGCACCATCATGTTTATCCATGTATGCATCCAAAGCCTTGTAACAGAGATGAAGAAGAGGAGGTCGATCAAACTTAGCAAAATCAGACATCATGAGTTCTTCTGGCTTCTCCAGTGCTTCTTCGTAGGTCTGGAATGACAATGTTACAGGTTTCTTCACTTGAGTGATGTATCCCTGGGTCCCAGGAGCACTGCATTCAGACAAATCAATTCCATCCAATGAAAAAGTGTATGGCCCTGTAGTCGTGACTTGATACTCCTTGGACGCATCGAACTTATCATCGAGTCCCTTGACTCTGGAAAAAGTGACAAAATCACCAGTTTCGAGTCCGTGTCTTCCATGATCTTCCAATACTTTGACAGTTGCCGGATTCTCAGGGATAATCATTTCCACCTGGGATTGATGGGGTTGCTCGCCATCTTTATCGCTAACGAGAAAAGCAGGACCGAAATCACAGAATGCCTTGGCGAATACACCAGTGGTGACAGAGTAGATGAAAGAAGCTCCTACTTCCCTACACTTCTTGTTCATGGCGATAATGAGTGATTGTGAAAGCGGAATAGTGACAATAACTACGGAGATATTATCAATGAGGGACAGGATCTCATCCTGATGTTGTGTGGTGAGTGATGGAACAGCGGCAGTGTTGACAGTAACGTACTGATTCAGTTCCGCTAGTTTGTCCCTGGATATGTCAGCCCTGGATTTTCCAGATCCTAAATGCTGAGGATTGAGGTAAAAGTTTCCACCGAGATCGTAGCTAGTTGGTTCGATGGGATCACATAGTGTCATGGAGGAGATACCAGCGAGAACACAATTTTTGGCAACTTCGGCTCCAAGGCCCGAAAGACCGAAAAGGAGGGCAGAAGAGGACATCATGCGTCTTTGTGCTTCGTGACCCATTACATAAAGCTGCCGGGAATATAGCTTCTCGTCAACTGTAATTAATAACGATAGAGAGCGCTTAAGTTAGGTGATGGGGATGCGCACATACATGGATTGATTCAACAGGTAATTAACTTCGTAACTAACTAAGTAGAGTTCCTTCTTAGTTCCTTCGATCGTGGATGAATTTGCAGTTCTTACCTTCACTGGTTGATGCAACATCCATCTTCTCTTCACTCATTTTATCTTTCTTGCTTTGCCTCTGTAAATCTTTAGATCCGTTATTTCCCATTCGAGATTTCTTGGTATTCACAATTTGATCGTCTCCTTCAGACCTACGCTTCATTGAGATGAGTAAACCGTTGTTGTCGGAAGAGCGAAGAAGCAAAATCTTTGTTGTTGGAAGCGAAGAGAAATCTTTTTCTGCTTCTTGCTCTGTCTTGCTTGCTTCTTGCTTCTTTTCTATTAAATATAACCGCTAATAACCGTCGATAAATTCGTCCTGTTTCTACTTTGAACTTCTTCCATGATAGAATAGACCATCGCTTGGATAGACTAACAACAACACTATTAATATATAAATATTATTATCATCTATTAACTATCATACCGTGTCGTCAATAAAGATGTTCGTCATGTGCCATGCACAAGTTGATTGGGTTGATGAATCTACACCAATGCTGCCGCAAATACTAATTGAATCTTCATCTTCATAGTTTTGTAAAAAACGCAGGTTCTGGGTTCTGGAGCTACTTCAAAATTCTTTGATTCCATGAAAGATGCTGGATATGTCACATTTTCAAAGGAGCAAAAAACGTCCCTGACCAGTGACCTTTTTGGACTTTAGACTTGAGACCTGCTGCCTAACTTTTCTGGCACAGACTTTAATCAAGGTGGAGGGAGGGCTGTTCCAGTCCAAAAGATACAACAGCCCTTTTGCGCACCCCCGACCGTTAAGAAGAATAAGAGGCTTTTTATTCATCCTTCTATCTTCTATCTTCTATCGCTCATCCTCCTGTCATTCATCTCTTGTTTGTCCACAAATTCAAAAAGACTTTAAAGGATTTATATTTTAGACCACGATGAAGTTTCCAATGTGGTGCAGGGCAATCCTTTTCGCTGGCCTCTCCTTTAGTATATCAGCTGATGAAGAGCCGTTTTCATTCG
>Ga0307981_1003919_pt1 | contig 10831 bp, 10 predicted proteins | sample OrgLakmetagen987_FD_201849 | JGI IMG/M metagenome (GOLD analysis project Ga0307981, IMG submission 201849) | Saline water microbial communities from Organic Lake, Antarctica - #987 | ecosystem: Environmental > Aquatic > Non-marine Saline and Alkaline > Saline | place: Antarctica: Organic Lake... | reverse complement strand
CTCGCGCTCAAGCACCGACTGAATGGCGTGCCAGGTGCCTGCGCGATAGTTGACGCCCTGTCGGCCATCGGTCACGAAAGCGCGCACCTGATCGGGATCGATAACGTCGCCGGCCGGGGCCACCACCACCACAAAGCGCTCGCTGTGCAAAGGCACAAACGCCTGACTGCCCAGCGAATGGCGCTCAAGAAAGGCCAGTTCCAATGGCATCTGCACCGGTTGGCTGACGAAAATACTGATCAGTGTTCTTGCTTCTTCGCCCAAGGTTTCGACCTTGGCCAGGTCATGATAGCGGCGGGTACGCCCGTTGTTGATCATGAAAAACGTGGCGCTGCGGTGATCAATCACCTCGCCAAAGTCAGCAAAAGCCTCGGGCGTCAGCGGCTCGGCGGTTAATTGCAATAACGGCTCACTCACTTGCATACTCCTGCACGCTGTTGAAAATCCTGCTTAACGACCGTAAGTTGGCAGTTTCATATGGCGGTTGACATCCTTGTACAACAGATAGCGGAACGGACCCGGACCACCGGCGTAGCAAGCCTGAGGGCAGAAAGCGCGCAGCCACATGTAATCGCCGGCCTCTACCTCCACCCAATCTTTGTTCAGCAGGTACATAGCCTTGCCTTCGAGTACATACAGACCGTGCTCCATCACGTGCGTTTCAGCAAATGGGATCACGCCACCGGGAAGAAAGTTGACGATATTCACATGCATGTCATGGCACATGTCCTGGGTATCAACAAAGCGGGTGGTGCTCCAACAACCACCTGTATCAGGCATTACCAGCGGATCAACCACTGTTTCGTTGGTGACGAAGGCTTCTGGCATTTCAATGTCCTCAACCTTCTCATAGGCTTTACGGATCCAATGAAAGCGCACAGGCTCGCCCGAATTATTGTGCAGGACCCATTCGCTGCCCGGCGGGATGAACGCGTAGCCACCCGGCGCCATGTTGTGCTCTTTGCCGCTCAAGGTCAGGGTCAGCTCACCCTCAACAACAAACAGCACAGCTTCAGCGCCCGGGTCCGTTTCCGGCCGATCGCTGCCACCGCCCGGCTGTACTTCCATGATGTACTGAGAAAAGGTTTCAGCAAAGCCGGTTAATGGCCGTGACAGCACCCACAAGCGAGTACCGGTCCAGAATGGCAGGTGGCTGGTGACGATGTCACGCATTACACCCTTCGGAATCACGGCGTAGGCCTCGGTGAACACCGCGCGATCTGTCAGCAGTTGCGTTTGCGGCGGGTGCCCGCCGGTGGGCGCATAATAGGTTTTTGGTTCGTTCTGACGCTGGGCCATGTTGGCTCCTTATAGAAAAAGACTTATACAGGATGATGTTCGGCCCAGTGACGGGCTATGTCGATGCGACGAGTCACCCAGACGCGGTCATGGGACTCGATGTAGTCCAGAAACCGCTGCAACCCACGGAACCTGCCAGGGCGGCCAATGACACGACAATGCAGGCCCACCGAGAGCATCTTTGGATGATCGCTGCCTTCGGCATAAAGCACGTCGAAAGCATCTTTCAAATAGCTGAAGAAGTGATCGCCGGTGTTGAAACCCTGCGGTGAGGCAAAACGCATGTCGTTGGCGTCCAGAGTGTAGGGCACTATCAGGTGGTTGTGATACTCGCCATTGCTGTCGGCAGCGCGGGTCCAGAATGGCAGATCATCACCGTAGTAGTCGCTGTCATACACAAAGCTGCCCTCGTCCAGCAGCAGACGACGGGTATTGGGGCTGTCGCGACCGGTGTACCAGCCTTGGGGCTTCTCGCCGTATAGGCGCTGAAAAATTTCCACAGCGCGCTGCATATGTTCACGCTCAATCGCCTCGGGTATATCCTGGTAGTCAAGCCAGCGCCAGCCGTGACAGGCAATTTCGTGCCCCAACTCCTTGAATGCCGCAGCCACTTCAGAATGCCGTTCCAGTGCCATGGCCACACCAAAAACCGTCAGCGGCAGGCCACGTGTTTCGAACTCCTTGAGAATACGCCAAACACCGGCGCGGGAACCGTACTCGTAGATAGATTCCATGCTCATGTGACGGTCCGGGAACGCCTCGGCGCCGACAATTTCAGAGAGGAATCGTTCAGAGTGACTGTCACCATGAAGGACACAGTTCTCCCCACCCTCCTCGTAGTTGAGCACGAACTGGACGGCGATACGGGCCTTACCCGGCCATTTGGCGTGCGGCGGGTTCCTGCCGTAACCGACAAGATCCCGTGGATAAATAGCGCTGATGCTCATGGCTGCATAACCTTTTGTGCGTGTTAGAGAAGGGCGTCGTGGCATAAAAATACCCGTTAATTATTCACCTTGACTACCCAGTTTGTATTATTAGTTTTTGACAACATTAATTGTATACAGTTACACTCAAATTTTGTGTACAAATAAGTATATAGGTCATCGAAATGCACATTCGCGTCATCAATCCGAACACCACTCAAGCTATGACAGACACCATAGGTGTGGCCGCACGGGCTGTCGCCTCACCCGGCACACGCATTACGGCCAGCCAACCGGACAGCGGCCCGGTCTCTATCGAAAGCCATTTTGATGAAGCCGTGAGTGTTATCGGCGTTATAGAAGAAGTGCTCGCCGGTGAGCGCGAGGGTACCGACGCTTATGTGATTGCCTGCTTTGGCGACCCCGGTATTTACGCCGCGCGTGAGCTGACCCGCGCACCCGTGATTGGTATTGCCGAGGCCGCTTTTCACATGGCGAGCCTGATCAGCACACGTTTTTCCATCGTCACCACATTGCCTCGCACCATGATCATTGCCGAGCATCTACTGGAAAGTTATGGATTCAGTCACAACTGCCGGCGCATCCGCGCAGCAGACATCCCAGTGCTGGAACTGGAAGACAATCCAGATTTGGCACTGCAATTGATCATCGAAGAATGCTTGCGAGCCAAGCATGAGGACAACATCGGCGTCATCGTGCTGGGCTGCGGCGGCATGGCCGATTTAACCCCACACATTACCGAAGCGGTCGGGCTGCCGATCATCGAAGGCGTCACCGCAGCCATCAAACTCGCTGAAGCCTTAGTCGGCCTGGGCTTGGGCACTAGCAAATATGGCGACCTGGCCTTACCCCCAGCCAAGCCTTTTGTCGGGCGTTTTAAGAGCTACTCAAATCTGAAATCGGAATAAGCCTTACATCGGGAGTTTCACTAGGAACTTCACCAGCAATCGCAACAGCCATGGACATAAAAATGACAATTATCTACAGCAAGGGCGACTCATGAACACCAGCACAGCAAAAGCAGGACCGCTGGACAGTCAGTCAGTGAACACTAAAGCAATGGGAGATGAATCCCTGGCACCGCAGGAAACCCGGATCATGGGGCGTGTGTCTTACCTGCTAGCCTGGTTTGGCGGCTGCGTCTCTATTGGTACGTTTACCATGGGATCCAGCGTGGTCGGCAGCCTGAACCTGATCCAGGCCACCGTCGCCATCGCCATTGGTTGCTTTGTTATCGGTATTGCGTTGGCTCTCAATGGCGCTGCAGGCTATAAATACGGAATCCCTTTTATGGTTCAGGCTCGGGCCGCCTTCGGTTTTTCCGGCACACGGCTACCGGGTCTGGTGCGAGCCGTGCCAGCCATCGTCTGGTACGGTTTCCAAAGCTGGATTGGCGCCGGTGCGCTAAACATGGTGTCAGCCACGTTGTTTGGCTTCGACAATCTGGTATTTTTCTTTATTACGTTCCAATTCTTGCAAATCGGCCTTTCCGTGATGGGCTTTCAGGGCATCAAATGGCTGGAAAATATCGGCAGCGCGTTCATTCTAGCGTCGCTGGTTTACATGTTTTACAGCACGGTCCAACGCTACGGCGATGAACTGTCAACCAACCTGCTGACCATGGAAGGCTCTTGGGGGCTGCCTTTTTGGAGTGCAACCATGCTGTTTTTGGGCATCTACAGCACCATGATCCTCAACGTCAGCGACTACTCCCGCGAGCACAAACGCGGAAGTGGGCCAGGCCTGCTAACTACCCTTTACTCGATGTCGATTTTGCCTTGCACACTATTTATGGGCTTGATCAGTTACATGGTCTCAGAAGCAACCGGCGTCGCTGATCCAATTCAGGTATTCGCCAACGCAGTCGATAACACCCCCCCTACTGATGACTACGCTGTTGTTTATCGCTTTTGCCCAAGTCACCACAAACGTGCTGAACAATGTGGTGCCGCCCACCTATATCCTGATGGACGTGTTTAAGCTGTCATTCAAGCCCGCCACTATCATCGTTGGCCTGCTGGCGTTCGCAACTTTTCCTTGGAAACTGGTCAGCGCAGACTCCGCTGCTGGCTTGCAGTTATTCGTACAGACCTACTCCGCCTTCCTCGGTCCAATCTTCGCGATTCTCGTGGTCGATTACTACATTATCCGCAAGCGCACGCTGAACCTAGACCAACTGTATAATCCTCAGGGACCCTACAAAGGTTTCAACTATGCCGCGCTGGCTGCAACAGTGATAGGCGCGGTAGTGGCGCTGACGTTCTCTACCGTGTCCTGGTATGCCAGCCTGATACCGGCCGGTGTAACCTACTACCTGCTGATGAAACACTGGGCGCCCTGCCAGCGCTTCCGTCAGTAGGTCGCTGCTGCATTTGACGATGGTTGGCTTAATCGGCCGGCCTCGGCAAACCCGGGGCCGGCTACTTTAATGGCCGGAATCATTGAACCACTGCACCTCTGTGCACTCCATCCAGAGATGCTCGAAACTGTTCAGCTCTACAGGGAGTCAGACTGAATCAAAACAGCTTCATACTTTTTGGTACGTAGGTAGTAAATGATGCCGCCTAATGTGGCGCCGATAATCCAGGCATAGCCAGACAGCTCGCTCAGCATAGGCACCCACACTGTCGCTATTGAGAATGCTCCACCAATCACAAATGCAATGACTGCGTTATCGTGCCAGCCTTTTTTGTAGTGGTATTGGCCACTGGTCATGTTGTAAAGGTCTTCGCGGCTGAGTTCTTGTTTGCGTACCACGTAGTAGTCAACAATCAAAATACCAAACAGAGGAGCCAGGGTCGCGCCCAGCGTATTTACAAAGCCAGCAATACCGATCTGGCTGATCACTGCAGTCCACAAACCCCCAATGACCAGAGCGAACCCTGATGTGATCAAGCCGGCCTTGCGAAAACTGATTGTTGATGGTGACAAGTTGGCAATACCGTTAACCGCAGGAATAAAGTTAGCGACCAGGTTGATGCCGACGGTCGCTGCAAAAAAAGTAATCGCTGCGATAACGCTCAAGAGCACACTGTCCGTACGCTCCACTATTTCTGTAGGATTGATGATGGCTTCACCATAAACCACAGCCGCGCCTGCAGTCGTTAGCAGAGCCAGGGCCGAGAACAAAATCATGTTCATCGGTAAACCCCAAAGGTTGCCGCTGACCATAGCCTGTTTATTTTTTGCGAAGCGGGAGAAGTCACTGAAATTGATCATCACCGCAGCAAAATAAGCCACCATCGTGCCAAAGATGGCAACAAAACCAGATATCTCGGTTTTCCAAGTAGCTTCTGGGTTGGCGAAAATAGTTTGCGCGGCTGAAAGTAGCTGTCCGTCTGACTTGTTCCACAGCACAATCACCAGGCCAATCATCACGGCGTACACCAACGGCCCCGCCAGATTCAAAAAACCTTCAACCCAATTCATGCCGCGCCAGAAAATAACAATGTGAAATGCCCAGACGAACAAGAAGGCCACCCAGTCGACGCCGCTCAGACCCAGGAACATCGTGTCAGATTCTGCACCGGTGATGGTCTTGATCAACAGAGACAACGCAGTTGAGGCGAAGTAGACTTGCGCTCCGTACCAAAAAATAGCGACGACTGCACGCAAAATCGCAGGTAGCTTGGCACCCGCAGTACCCATACTGGCGCGAGCGAATACAGGGTAGGAGATGCCATAACGCTCGCCTGCCGCGCCAGACAAGTTGACCATGTACATCACGAACAGGCCTGCTGCGATCAAGGCGGCAAATGCAGTCCACCCGCTAGCACCAAATGAAATAAATAGGGATGCCACCAGGGTGTAGCCAAACAAAGACTGAATGTCGTTGGCCCACACATTGAATATTGCAAACGAGCCCCACGTTTTTTCTTTCTTGGTCACCGGTCGCAGTGCGCTGTCTTCGTCGCTGATTACGTTGTCGTTGGTGGGTTGCATGCCAATCCTCTGAAATTAAATGTTGTCAGTTTTAAGTTAAGAATCGAAATTCTAATGTGTATACAGAAATTGTATACAAATAATTGCAGAATTCATGCCAAATCTATTGCTTAACTTAAAAGTACTCAGACATACCTGATTGGCATTGAAATATATGAAAAAACACTGAAGAACTTCTTTTGAAGGACTCTTCCTCACCCGGACATCCAACGTCAGTCCCGGTTTTTTGAACCAAAATGGTGCACGAATGGCGTGAGCGAACGAAAAAAAGGCAACACCGACCCTGTTGTGTATCGTGTTTCTGCAGTGGTGGACCACTAGAATGGCGAATATAAGCCTCGGCAAGGCAGAGTAGGTCTGTATAAAGGGTTGTAAGCCCGCAACGGGTTTTGCGTTTCTTGATCTGGTACTCGGCTTCAAAGAATGTGACCTGGTCCATGGTCGCGGCGAATCCTGTGCGATTGACGATGGCCGTATTGCCGCTCATTTTGAGACTTATTCAGAGTCTCCTCAATAAACTCCAAACACGTCACGCAGATTCGGCGTTTCACCCGTGGTTTCCTTAATAAGCAACGAATTTTCGATCGCGTGTAGGTGCTTTTGCATGAACGCCGCGACAGCGTCACTGTCTCCGATCTCGAGCAGATCGACCAGTCGGTGATGGTCATTACAATCACAACCCAGATCACCCGAACGGCCGTACACCGCAAGAATCAATGAAGAACGCGAGCATAGTTGAGCAACAAACTGCGCCAGCGCCTGATTGCCCGCCAGCTCGGCTAGGCGCCCGTGAAAATCCGCGGATATCTTGATCGCCGCGCTCTGCTCATTTCCTTGCAAAGTCTGCTGCTCGTGCCAAGCCATAGCGCGCAGCTCACTGACCTGTGCCGTGGTAATATTGACGGCAAGGCGAGCCATAAGAGCACACTCGATAATCCGCCGCGCATCGAAAATTTCCCGTGCTTCCTCGGCTGAGGGTCGCGCCACCGTTGCGCCCTTGCCCGGCGTTAGTGTAACCAACTGTTCCAGAGCCAGCCGCTGCAGCACCTTGCGAATGCCAGTACGGCTGATGCCGAATACCTCTGCCAGGGCATCCTCACGCAAACGCGCACCAGGCTTGAGTCGATGTTCGATCACTGCATCGCTGACGGCCCGGTAGATCACGTGATGACTGGAACCCTTCAACTCAGATGCGTCCTTAACAGGAGCGTGACCGGCTTTTGTAGTGCCCGACGTTGACCGGCGTGTTTTCATAGGTAAAGGTTTCTCTATGCAGGGGTAAAATCGACGAAAAGATGGCTATATTTGGCAGCCAAACTGTCAGAAAAATAGGGATTGATCGATTGGCATATTGCACGACAAAGCGCACATAAGCCGAAGCCGTGCTTTTCGGGCATTAAGGTGGCTGGCCTTCAGCACGCCTAGCGAAACCTGCTCAGTCAGTGACCCACGGTACTCATAAGCCTCTGCAAGCCCGCCCCACTGGGTAGACGACACCACCGCCACAGGGACGCCCGCAGATCTCAGCACGCCAAGCGGTTTCATCCAGTTCGGCGGAACATGCCCACGGCCGACAGCGTCTAGCACCAGCCCCTGAGCACCGCTGGCCACGGCCGCTTCAAGCAGGGCCGGCGATGCACCAATCGCCACCGGAAGAATATCCACCCGCGGCAGCTGTTCGCCCGGCGCAATGGCGCTCAAGCGCTGCACCCGCTTGGTGAGCCTGAACTCATCGCCATCGACAAACCCCACGGGCCCGATGCCCGGTGAACCAAAGCCGTTAAGCTGATAGCTGCTGAGTTTATGCACAGAGATTGCCGCATGAATTTCCTCATTGAACACCACTAATGCGCCAGCGCCCCGTGCCTGCGGTGCATTCGCTACCTTAAGCGCATCGCGAAGATTGGGGCCAGCATCCGAGCCCACAGCGTAGGGCGCTCGCTGAGCGCCGGTGACCACAAGAGCCGTATCTGCAAGCGCCAGGCTTGTGTCGAGAAAATAGGCGGTATCTTCGAGGGTATCCGTGCCTTGAGACACCACCAACCCGGCCACATTGCTACGCTGGGACAACTTAAGACACAGCGCTCTGAGCTGCAGCAGGTCGTCCGTGGTGATAGCATTGCTGGGCTTCTGGCAAAGGGTGATCACTTCAACCGGACCGTCGCTTTTGATCTGCAAACTGTCCATCAGTTCTTTGCCCGAAAGAGCACCCGCAATCGCCCGACCTGAACTGCCCGGAAGACTGGCGATGGTACCGCCCAGTGAAATAAGTACGACAGTATTTTTCATATTCGTATCTTCAGGAGAAAATGGTCAGGATGTTTGATCACACAATACAGATTGACATCCTCCCCCACCAAACGCCTAACCGGCTTTTTGGAAAGGGGTTCCTACCTTCTTGGTATAAGGATGAAAATCGAAGACCGACAGAAACGGTCTTCTCTCCCGAATGCTGAGATGACTGAGTTCATTCACAAAATTCCACACACGGTTAACAGCCGCGGCCTGACGGCACAGCACGTTAGCGTGTTTGTCTCCAGCTCGGACTTTGAGGGTTTTGGTGAGCTCAGTCATACTGTATACAACCACAGCAATTTTGCTAAGACAAGACCTCTGTCGAGGTCGCGCTGTCCATCCCCACCCAAATGTTAGGCGCACACAGCTTCAGCAACAACCATAAAAACCCATTCACACCAACTACCTTAGAAGGCCGTTTAAAGATCGTATCCTCGAGTTTTCTCGAAAGATCTAACGCCTAACCCTTGACACACTCGATAGCGGAACTTACTATGTGCGCCGTTTCCATCGCTGATGGCGCGCTGGCAAGGTAGCTCAGTTGGTTAGAGCACAGCACTCATAATGCTGGGGTCACTGGTTCGATTCCAGTCCTTGCTACCAGATTTTAAAGACTTACAGTGAACGCTGTAGGCTTTTTTATTTGCGGGAGATTTGCAGGTACACTCCTCTTTTTGCAAACGTCACGAAGGCAACCTCGCTTACTGGGGGGACACAGCATTCGGGACGGCCCGCTGCAACGGAGTCTTGTTGATGCGCACCACATCAGACCGTATTCGCCAAGCGGTCAGTTTTGAAGTGATTGGTCTGAGTGTCGTTATCAGCTTTGGTACTCTCGTGTTGGGCCACTCCATGAAGGACTTCGGCTTGCTAGGCGCTGTTGGTGCCACCATCGCTACCGCTTGGAACTACATTTACAACCTGCTGTTTGATCGCGCCCTGCTGAAGTACACCGGCACGCCGAAAAAAACCATCAAACAAAGAGTTGTTCACGCCGTTGGTTTTGAGTTGGGGCTGATGGTTGCACTCCTGCCGATTGTGTCTCGCATATTGAATGTAAACCTGATGGAAGCCCTGATAATAGACCTTGGCTTTATAGCTTTTTATCTGGTGTACGCCTTCGTTTATACTTGGGCCTACGACACCCTCTTCCCCATCGGCCAGCCTTTTCACAAGCCGGGGGCCGAGTTCAAATAGGGGACAGGTTCGAAATCTGTCCCCTATTCCTTGTCGCCGTGCCAGCGCTTGTATAATAGCGCACCCTGCAGCATAGGAAGTGTGTGTGCTCATCTCGATTTATTTAATTGCCATCACTGCCGAAGCCATGTCTGGCGCGCTTGCTGCGGGCCGGCGCAACATGGATATGTTTGGCGTGGCGCTGATTGCCTTCGTTACGGCACTGGGTGGCGGTACGATGCGAGACATGCTGCTGGGCAACTACCCGATTAACTGGACCCAGCATCCCGGCTACATCTACATCACCGTCAGCGCCGGTTTGTTTACCATGGTGGTCGCCCGCTATATGCGGCGCCTGCGTCAGCTGTTTCTGGTTCTGGACTCCCTGGGCCTGATCGCCTTCACCATTATCGGCTGCGAGGTGGCTCTGAAGCTGGATTACGAGATCCCGGTTGTGGTTATGGCAGGCCTGGTCACCGGCATTTTTGGCGGCATACTGCGGGACATTCTTTGCAACCGGACGCCTCAGGTTTTGCGCTACGAGCTTTATGCCAGTGTGTCGTTGGTTGTGGCCCTACTCTATCTCTATCTGCAACACAAACACGTGCACGACGACATCAGTTTGCTGGCGGCGTTCAGCGTTGGCCTGGCCCTGCGCATGTCGGCCATACGCTGGCGGTGGTCACTGCCGGTGTTCTCTTATGACCCCGCGCGCTGGGACGACTGATCGCGCATTAGCTTAGACTTTCTAATTCGGAAAGCGGCTCTTTTAACCCGTTGTGACTGTGGCATAATACAAAGTACTCCATGTCCATTTTCTGTAATCAAAAAGGAATAAGCCGTTATGAAACGGGAAACCATAGCGTTGCACGCCGGGTTCAAAAGCGACCCCACCACCAGAGCGGCAACCACGCCAATTTATCAAACCGCCTCTTATACTTTTGATGACACTCAGCACGGCGCTGACCTGTTTGATCTGAAAGTGCAGGGCAATATTTACACTCGAATTATGAACCCCACCAACGCTGTATTGGAAGAGCGCATGACGCAGCTGGAAGGCGGCATTGGCGCACTGGCAGTTGCCTCGGGCATGTCTGCCATCACCTATGCCCTGCAAACCATCTGTACCGTGGGCAATAACATTATTAGCACCAGCCAGCTTTACGGCGGCA
>Ga0307981_1003918_pt1 | contig 10832 bp, 5 predicted proteins | sample OrgLakmetagen987_FD_201849 | JGI IMG/M metagenome (GOLD analysis project Ga0307981, IMG submission 201849) | Saline water microbial communities from Organic Lake, Antarctica - #987 | ecosystem: Environmental > Aquatic > Non-marine Saline and Alkaline > Saline | place: Antarctica: Organic Lake... | reverse complement strand
CGCATTCGCATGGGAGGAAATCCTGATGACATCACTAAGGAGACGGTGTTGGCAGAATTTAATCCAGTTCACACGTGGACCGAATTTATTAATCGGCTGTGTTCGCTTCCTGTAGGCTTATTTTCAGTGTTGACGATGATAATGGCTTATCAGTTTAGGCAATCAAGACCTTGGATATTTTTTGCCGCCTTTGCCGCGGTATTTTTGGTGGGGCTGAATGCTTGGATGGGGATGAGGATCGTTCACTCGGGGCTTCAACCCGGGACGATCACTACTCATATGGCGTTGGCGATATTACTAATGTGTGTGCAGGTTTATATTGTGTGGGGTAGTGGTGAGAGAAGGTGGTTAGTAGAGGTTTCTGATGGGAAGAAATCGCTTTTGAAATGGTTAGGTTTTGGTTTGTTTGCGCTGATTATATTAGAGGGCATAATGGGATCTCAGGTGCGTGAGATGACGGATTTGCTGCAGAAATCTCATGCTGATGAGCCGCGGTCAGCGTGGACTTATGAGCTAGAGCATACTTGGGTTTATATTTTACATCGTAGCTTTTCTTGGGTAATTCTTGGTGCGGCTATCTGGTGGTATGTGCTAGGAAGAAATCATCGTGTAGGCGGTGTGAAGTGGCAGGAAAAGTTAGTTCTTGGTTTGGTATTATCGCAGATGATGTTGGGTATTATTTTATCTAACGTGGGCATCTTGAAAGTAGTGCAAGTCCTACATATAGGTCTATCATCGCTGCTAGTTTGTGGGATGTTTGTATGGCTGCTAGGTGCGTTTGGAAGGCAGGTTTTGGTGCAAGATGAAACAAGCTAGAAGTAAGTTTTCTGCAGACGCAGATTTAGAAAATGGTGTGTGGCGGCGGACTTTTTTCTGGGACCTGTGCCGAGCTCTGCCGATGGGGGTGACGGAAACCGTCGTGAGTACTTTCGGGCTTCTGATTGCGATCCGCTATTTGCATGTAGACACGCTGAGTAAATCATATTTCGTGGCAGCTCCAGCTCTAGGGCTGTTGTTGAGTTTGTTCTCAGTGGCAGCGGTGCGTAGGCTAGGTTGGAGCGTGAATGCTTCAGCTGCATTGGCGTGGATGGTCTCTGCTGTTGGTTTTGCCGTAGCGGCAATGGGGCACGAGAGTGTGATTTGCTATATCATAGGAGTAGTTGTGGCGCTCGTAGCACATAGTATTTCAGCACCTTTACTTTCGCAGATTTATCGCAAGCATTATCCAGGAGAAATCCGAGGGAAGCTATTTTCTGTGGTGGGGATGGTGCGAGCCGGTGCTGCAGCGGGATTTGCCTATTTAGCGGGTGTCTGGCTAGTGGAAGGAAGAGTAGGCTATGACGTGCTGCTTTGGGTTTTTGCTGGGTGTAGTTTACTGAAATCTTTATTCACGGTGATGATGAAACCTGTGCATCTGAGAAAGAGCCACAAGTTAAGCTTGTTAGATGCCTTTGGACATTTGAAAACTGATCTTGTTTTCCGTAAACTCATTTCGACATGGATGCTTTTAGGGATCGGGAACCTGCTCTGTATGGCACTTTTTGTGGAATACATGACAAACGATTATTATGGTTTCGCATTTAATGAGGTGAAGATCAGCATGGTGACTACCACGGTGCCGATGCTAGCATTTATAGTCTCAGCATTTGTCTGGGGCGCAGTCTACGATAAGATGGAGTTTTACCGCCTTCGGATACTAGTAAACCTGTTTTTCTTTGCTGGTATCCTAGTGTTCTTTTTCGCTCCTAGCTATCTCTGGCTCTGTGTGGGTATGGCGCTGCACGGGATGGGGAAAGCTGGAGGAAATATACTTTGGAGTCTCTGGACCACCAAGTTTGCCCCCGCAGATCATGTGGGAGAATACATGAGCGTGCATACTTGTTTAACGGGATTCAGAGGTGTTATTTCGGCCTTTATTGCATTCCCGTTGATCCTTTTAGTGGGGCCGCATGTGATAGGTGCTATTGGTGCAGGACTGATCTTGCTGTCTTCACTCTGGCTGTTTCCTGAGGTGAAGAAGAACTGGGGCTCTAAAATATAATTTTTTTAAGAGTAATATAAGTGTTATAATAAACGTATACTTTTTAAGTAGACAGCAACTTAATAGAGTTTACAATTATTTCAGGAATGTCAAAAAGTTAAATGAAAATGAAGATTTCAAACAGAACAAGCAAATACAAATTATGGTTACGAGTCTCCGTAGTCTCCGTGGTAGTGACTGGATATAGTTTAGCAGAGACTGCAAAGAAGATTTTTGAGCAAAACTGTATGGCTTGTCACCAGGTCGAGAATAAGAAGGAACCAATCGTGGGGCCAAGTCTAGTAGAGATAACTCATCTTTATAAGAAGAACTTAGCGGGATTTGTGAAATGGTCAAATTCTCCAAGTAAAAAGCGAAAAGACGCGATTCAAATGCCATCAATGGCGCATGTTGGTAATGAAAATCTAGAGGCAGTTCATGCTTGGATGTTGGATGTGACTAAGGGTAAGAAATTTGTTCCTAAGAAGCCAAAGAAGGTTGACCCGTATGCTCTGAATCAAAATGAGTCATCTCAGCCTAGATTACAAAGAATCTTTATGAGTGATAGTAGCCCCGCATCCATCGCGGTGACTATTGACGGTCAGCATTCGCTCTGTTGGGATACTGTTAGCTGTAGAATGCGCTATGTCTGGAAGGGTGGATTTATCGATGGTTATCCTTATTGGGAAAGAAATGGGAATGCTTTTGCAACGCTGATTGGTGAGGTTTATTATCGTGCACCCAAGGAGCAGGAATCCAGTCTTGTGAATGAGAAGTTTAAGGATACCCCGAAATTTAAAGGTTATAAAATGGTGGATGGTCTACCGATCTTTTATTATTCGATAGGCTCTCATCATGTTAGTGAAGCGATTATGAATAGGGATGGAAACATAGTGATCAGAGTAAAAATACAGAGTGATGAGACAATCGAGGGTTCAGTTCGTTATCCTTTAGGTGATCTTGTAAAAACTCAGTTAAAGCATTCAGCAGGAAAAATTGAAAACGGTGCCTTAGTTCTGACGGCAAAAGAAGCAGCTGGATTTGAACTCACCTTTAACCTTAAAAAATAGAGAATATGTTTAAGTTATTTATAGTATCATTAGTGGCAGTCAATACATTGACCTTTTCTGCATCAGCAGGTTGGGATGATGTTTGCGAAGTAGTTGAAATCCCTAATCCCACTAACCCTAGAGTAGACTCACAAGTCGGAGCGGTTGGCACATTACCTAATGGTGATATCATTACTGCTTTCCACAGGGGAGAAGTGATGGTTTTCTCGAAAGGGAAGTGGAAACTGTGGGCATCAGGACTGCATGAGCCATTGGGGATGCATGTCGAAAATCAGCATTCAATCGTGGTGGTGCAGCGTTCTGAGTTAACCAGGATTTCTGATACTGACAAGGATGGGACGGCTGATAGCTATGAGTCGTTATGTAACAATTGGGGGATGTCTGGAAACTATCACGAGTTTGCATTTGGTGCGAGTAAAGCTGCAGATGGAGACTTCTACGTGGCTTTAGGAACCGCTTCTAGTGGTGCGGGAGTGAGAAAAGAAATCCGTGGAGAATGGAATGCTGGAGGTGTCTCGGCAGAGGAGACTCAAAAGAACTTTATCAACGCGACTGAGCGTAAAGGCTTACAACGGATGTATGGACGAGTCCCGCATCGTGGATGGGTGATCAAGATCAATCCTAAAACTGGTGAGTATAAACCAATCGCCTCAGGACTTCGCACGCCGCATGGTGTGTGTGTGACTGCTAAAGGAGATCTCTACATAAACGATAATCAGGGTGACTGGCTGGGGAGTAGTAAACTTTACAAGATAGAAGAAGGGAAATTCTACGGGCATCCGGCCAGCTTGATTTGGACGAAGGGTTGGGATCGTGGGATCCCTGCTAATCTCAAGCCATCGGATCTAGATGCGATGCGCTCAAAGTCGGTTTGTTTTCTTCCTCAAGGAGATTTAGCAAACTCACCTACTCAGATTCTAGAGTTACCTAAAAAGGGCTTTGGTCCCTATGGTGGTGACTTGATCATGGGAGACATGAACCAGCCTCGGTTAGTCAGATACTTGCCAGACACTGTGAATGGAAAAGAGCAAGGAGCTGGGGTCGCGTTTTTGGAGCATTCCAAGCTTGGAAGAGGGAACGCTAAGATCACTGTTGGAGAAGAGGGGACTCTTTATATCGGCAAGACGCATCTGTCATGGGCTGGTGACTCTGGTATGATCGCCTTGAAATACAAGGATGTTCCGCACCTCGCAATCAAGCAGATAAAGCTTACCGAAAAAGGCTTTCAGTTGACTCTCAATGAGCCTGCTGATGCGGTGGGAATTACTCTTGATGGGACTCGATACAGTTTGAATTACCACAGAAAGTATGGATCTAAGAAAGTAAACCCAACGGAACTTAAGGCTAGCTCGATTGAGGTGAATGGCAAAGCAGTAGAAATCATTTTAAAGACGCCTCCTATTGCTGGACAGATTTATGATATCTCTCTGAGTGGAGTAGGATCTAAGAAATCTGGTGAACTTTTAGGGCATCGATTTTTCTATACTGCTCACCAAGTGTTAACTCAGGAAGAGACGGCTGGTGTTCAGTAGATTCTTGGCATGGGCTGAAATTGCGAGACTCCTAGGGATTTAGTTTTTAGGAGGTCTAGGTCACTTACTTTGCTGGCCCGATGGTATCGCCTTCAAAGAGTGATGCCTTCTGATGGCTCTCCTTACGGTCTTGCTTGCCGTGGGCTGTATTTTGGGCCCATTGGGTAATGCGGCGGATGATAGGACTATAGTTCCACTGAATGTGGGCTATTTTAGGTCGGTTCCATATGAAGCTGTGTTCGACATCAGTGCAGATCAGAGAAATATGGTCAGGTGCCAGAACCCCTCGACGGGCTAGATGCATTTGAGTCGCGTGGAATAGGGATGCGTCGCCGATGATTATCGCCGTGGGAGGTGTGTGTTTTAAAAGAGCATTGATCACCTTCTGCAATCCTTCAGGGGAATCTTCCCAGTCGGGAATATTATAGGAGCCAGTTTGAATTCCGTTCGCTTCCAGTTCGTTGAGAAAAAACTGCTCGAGAGATCCTAGCTGTGGCTTTCTACGTTCTTCTCTTACTAGCAGTACGATCCGGTTGTGTCCCATGGCCGATAGCTTCTGAACCAAATCTGAGATCACTGGAGTCTTGCCTATTGTCATGCTCGCTAGTGACAGGTTATTCGAGCGGCCATAAAGAGCAAAGGCGGGTTTGGCTTGCGTGGTAAACCATTCTAGCACTTGGCGTGAGCCTGCTAAAATGACCCATGCGTCTACATCCGTGGCATTAACGTGAAGTGAGATTCGTTTAACATCCATACCGAGTTCAACCATGTTTTTGGATGCAAAAACTACCGTGTGACCTGCTTTAGTCAGTTCGTGACTGAGAGTCATTGTGTCGTATCGTAGGGCACTAGATTCATCATAGAGTAGTATCCCCACTCGTAGCGAGGCTACAGTTGGCCCTTTATACGGCACGATTAGGCGCTTACGTCGATCTCCCTGATTGACGATGAGTCCCTCGTGTTCAAGTTGCTGCATCGCTACTGTTAGTGCAGATGAACTGACCCCCAGTGTCTGCACCAGTTGCTTAATTCCCGGCATGGCACCGGTCAGAGTTCTATTAATTATCTCTTGGCGGAGGTGGTCTGCTAATTGGTCGCAAGTTGATTTCTGACGAAATAGATTCATGGGGTGAATCTGACCTTAAATTAGTGTCAGTTGTCAATTTTTAATTTATTTACCGCTCTGCTATTTTCAGCATATTTTCTCCAATTATACCTAACAGTTCTTCCACTAAAGCACACATCTATTTTATGAAACTGTCCCTAAATAAATCAAATATGAATCATTACACTAGATACAAAATGGGCGAAGATTCTGTCTTTCGAAAGGCGATGAAACAGTTGGTGCTAACTCTGTTTAGTTTCGCGATCTTTACTAATATGGCTTGTGGAGAAGTCTTCCTCGCAGCCGACTTTGAGGGGTCTACTAACCTTCCAGCCGGCTGGACGCAGAGCCAGATCTCGGGGGACGCCACATGGAAGATCCAGAATGGGGGAGACACTGGGGGTCAAAACCCTGCCACTGCTCATGGTGGCACCAAAAACGCGACCCTTTTTGCCACAAATACTAACGTTAACAAAACGCGACTCATCTCTCCAGCCTTCGATACGGTTGGGAAAACGAACATCTCTCTAGATTTTTGGCACACTCAGTTGATATGGGTTTCAGATCAGGACGAACTGAAGGTATTATACAGTAGCGATAATGGTTCGACCTGGACGCAGTTGGCAGACTACACTTCTAGCGTGTCATCATGGACAGAGCGCACGCTGGCGATTCCAACCGCTAGCGCTACCAGCCGTATCGCGTTCGAGGGGAATGCTAAGTTTGGTTATGGCGTTTGTCTGGATGATATCGAAGTAACGGGGATTCCCTCATCATTTTCCGAGGTGTCTGTCAGTGCCACAGATAACACGGCGTCCGAGGTCGGTCAGGAACCAGGTGCATGGACCATCACCCGCACCGGCAACACCACGGGGGCTTTGAGCGTCAATTTTACGCTTAGTGGCAACGCCACGCAAGGCAGCGACTATAACTTAGATACCTCTAGCCCAATTAGCTTTGCTGCTGGAGAGACGTCAAAGGTGGTGACGCTGACGCCCGTGGACGATACGGTGGTAGCTGAAGGTTATGAAGTTGCCACGCTTACGCTGACAGCGGGCACCGGGTATGTCATTGGCGCAGCTACTGACGACATTACCATCTACGACGATGAGGGCTTCGATCTGAACATTCTGGTGATTGGGTCGACTCACAGCTTTTCCGAAGGCGGAGAGAATGACGTGGTTCACGAAAAGCCATTCAACCCAACAACTGTTGCAACTCATCTCCAGAGCATACTCTCCCAAGACTCAGCCCACTCAGGTACAGTTGGTGTCGTGTTTGAGGATGTTTTTAAAATGAAAACAAACACGGTTCGAACTAGCGGTTCCGGCAGTAATGATATCACAGCACATTGCTACAGCTTGGCGCAACATCTCATGTGGCCGGATGGCAAAACTAACCGTTTAGCGAATCTGCGAGGTGAAGCGGGTACAAAATGGGACTACATCGTAGTCTGTAACGACCCTTACATTATGGCGAATTTTCCCGGTATGTATGCCGAAGGAGTGAAGTTGCTTCAAAAAGAAGTTGCCCAGAGCTCCAATGCTACCCCTCCTCAAGTTATTCTGTCAGCTCAGTGGCCAGAGAATAGCTCTAGCTTCACGGCCGACGACTTCAATGAGATAGTGCACCGAGTGGGAAGTACATCTGGTCTCACGGTAGTGCCTGCTGGAAAAGCTTGGGATAGTTATACTTCTCAGGACACGAATGCAGCTCATCCTACCCCGAGGGGAGAGTACCTCGCTGCGGCATCAATTTATAGCAAGCTCTACAGCCGCAGTGCAAAGACTTCAGGCTACAGCTATGCATCTGATGGAGACAATATTGCCGATCACGCCCAGTCGGTGGTTCAGGCTAACGCTAGTGTGGCCCAATACTCGGGCACCTACACTTCCATCAATCCCTTTCAGATGAAATATGTCACTAAGCGGGTGGTTAGTTACAGACATACAGGAACTAGCACCGAGAGAGGTTTAGCCTCGGCTCTGACAAGGCTGGATGATGTGCATCGCATCACGTTCAACACCACGGCAATCAACGGTAAATGGGACTTCAACTACGGCCGTGGCAACGACGGTTGGGAAGATGAGAAGGATTACGAGGTAGATCCTCTGAAGTATGACCGATCCTATGGTTTCCCCATGCATCACTACTCCACAACTGATGCTCCCTTCACGATGCCCTACGGTATTGATAAATACTATTACGGAGACAGGTATGAAGATGGAACAGATCTTGGCATTGCCTACAACATGATCCGTCCAAACACTCGGGAGTTGAGCCTGCCCGAGGACGTGAGAGCTATCCCCATCCGGTTGATGTGGCTAAAAATGGAACAGGCCTTTCCTGGATTTAACCCACTTCGCGACAATACCCACATGAGTAACTACTTGGATGATGCATCGACTGCCTTTATGTATACCCTGCTTTCAGGACGTTGTCCGGTGGTAGAGGAACCAGCGACCGAAGGCTCCGCGGCATGGCTTCAATGGTTGGGGCATAAGACCGGGTATGAAACCGCATGGCAGATGTCACATATCACCACACGCGCGCCAGGCTTCCGGGTGCTGCCCTCGAGCACCACGGCTTTGACGGTGACACCTACTTCTACTGAGACGATGACGGTTCAATTTATGAATCCACCTCAGAGTGATGTCACGGTTACAGTCAGTGTTTCAAATGTAGGGGCTGCGATTGTAGGTCCGCAGACGCTAGTCTTTACTTCAACGAATTATAATACTCCTCAGGTCATCACTGTGGCAGGTATTCCAGGAGCTGATGCTTCGGAGGCGTTTGAGGTTCAGTCCGCTACTACTTCAGATGATGAAATCTATGACGGTCTTAGTGATTCTTGGGGCTATACCACCACTCGAAGTAGCACCGTGACGGTGACACAAGTAGACAATGGTGTGACCGTAGTGAACGCTGTGCAAAATCAGCCGAAAACGATCAATCTTGGTGTTTCCGGTGCTAATTCTGGTAATACTATTTTTGTCGGTCCTTTTCATGGATCTATCACATGGACTGGGCCTGGTGTCATCGAATACACTTCTGACCTCGATTTTACTGGAGTGGATCAGATCGCTTATACGATAACAACAGACGGAACACAAACTATTGGTCTTTTAGAGATTACGGTCGTGATTCCAGATGGTCAGGTTAGTGCTTCAGCTAGCGATCCCTCTGCTACTGAAGAGGGGTCTACTACTGGATCTTGGACAATCAGCCGGCTAGGTGATACTTCAGAGGCTATCGATGTGCTGTTTACACTCAGTGGGACAGCCGTCTCAGGAAGTGACTACACAGTTTCTCACGCAAGTCCTGTTACTATTCCAGCTGGTCAAAGTTCAGTAATTATCACGTTGACGGCTATTGATGATACAGTTTTTGGGGAAGGTGATGAGACAGCTATTTTGACAATTACCGAGGATGCAGCCTATCCTCTAGGAACAGCTTCAGCCACTATCACGATTGTCGATAATGACAATAATGCTCCAGTGGTCGATGCGGGAGTGGATCAGACGGTCACTCTAGATGTTAGTTCGAAGTGGACACCTGCGAAGATAACTACTTATTCTTGGTATGATGCTAGTGATGCTACCACCATCATTGAAAGTGGTGGAGCCGTTTCCCAATGGAATGATAAAAGCGGAAATAATAGGCACGCGACACAGTCCGCTGGAGCTAAAAAGCCCACAACTGGCACAAGGACCATGGGCGATTTGAACGCAATGAATTTTGATGCCACCGAAGATTTTGACGTGCCTTCTTTCGATTTAATGGGGAAAGAGTGCTGGACTGTCATCAAGAAAGACACTTTAGATGATTTTCATGTATTAGGTTCCAGTTCAAACATCCAGGTAGGTGTTTTAAATACGGGAGTAATGAGGATATGGGGTGGCGGTTACCCAAATGACACTCGAAGTGCTGGATCAGTTAACGTTGGTCCGGATTATGTTTTAGGCTTTAGAGCAGTGAATACTAAACAGTTTTCAATTAATGGAACGAATGAAGTTACAGCAGATGTTCCTAACGGAACCTCTTTGACGATTAATCATATTATGGATAATCAGTATGCCCATGACAGTGATGGAATTATAGGAGAGATTATTGTAACAGCTGGGGAACTAACAACAGATGATAGACAGAGAATGGAAGGTTACCTTGCATGGAAATGGGGAATGGAAACAAATCTTCCTACAGGGCATCCACATAAAGATGCCTCTCCAGGAAACCCAGGAGTGGTTGTCAATCTGAATGGTGATGTAAGCGATCCTGACAATGACCCATTTACCACAAATTGGTCACGGTTTAGCGGCCCTATCGGTGCCACCGTAGTCTTTGGCGATGCATCTGCGATAGACACTACCGCTACCTTCACACAGGTAGGGACCTACGTGCTTCGACTCACTGCAAATGATGGATATGTGCCGATATTTGATGAGGTTACGATCACCGTAAATGCATCATCAGCAAATTATAATACTTGGGCTGGTGGAACCTTTGATAAGCCATTTACTGATACAGAAGGTAACAGCGATCCAGATGGGGACGGTATAACCAATCAACAGGAGTTTGCATTTGGAACCGATCCGACTCTGAAAAATGGCGGTCCTCTGGCAGTGGATGGATCAGTCCACGGGATGCCTGTTGCCATGTCCACGGATGGTGGCGACAGCTTTGATTACTACTTTTTACGAAGAAAGGATCACGCTACTTCTGGAAGTATCACTTGCACACCTCAATTCAGTAGTGATCTATTAAGTTTTCCTACGCTAGGAGTCGAGCCGACGGTAGTGGTTGAGTCTTTGGTTGATTCAGCCTACGAGGTGGTTAAGGTTCCTTTCCCTGCAAACACTCAATTTGGTAGGATGAAAACCGAGTTAACACCCTGAACATCGTTAACTGCTTGCAGCCTGTTCTCTCCGTTCTTAAGAACCACCTCAAAGTATCCTTTAGCTAGTACCAGACTTTATTAAAGTCAGCGAACTAGTTAGAGGTAAGTTTTCTTGCTAGTGGAGCATGGATGGAGCAGGATCTGGCATCGATTAATAGATCATGGCAGACGCACAAGAAATACGAGGTACGAGAAAGCAACGGGTGAT
>Ga0307981_1003916_pt1 | contig 10832 bp, 10 predicted proteins | sample OrgLakmetagen987_FD_201849 | JGI IMG/M metagenome (GOLD analysis project Ga0307981, IMG submission 201849) | Saline water microbial communities from Organic Lake, Antarctica - #987 | ecosystem: Environmental > Aquatic > Non-marine Saline and Alkaline > Saline | place: Antarctica: Organic Lake... | reverse complement strand
GGATGGATATCCATCATATTTGGGTTTAGGACTTGTATCTCACTAGTGTATGATCTGGCCAAGGTAGCGACGGGACATACACAACTCATTCACTGTACCTTTCGATCGATATTTCGCACTCAGATATCGCTGTTTTCTTCCTTGTGGCATTTGTTTCGTGGAAAGAAGAAGAATGTCTTACGACAAAGGAGTGATACTCTGGAATATGATTTCATGCAACTGTTCCTTGGCATGATTCTCTTCGCCACGTGTCTTTTCCTGTTCACGACTGTGCTGGTGTACTTCTTCTTCTTTTCTTTAGTGCAGTTGGTCGTCAGTTGCAGCATCGGGATATTGCGGAGTTTTTATATATGCGTAACATGCTTTCCGTTTGGAGATGTCATCTCCAGTGCATTTGTAGCGGGTGGGCTTCGCTCCAAAATTGCATTTGCCCCGATATCAGATGATGATGATAAAGATGGTGCAGGAATGTCTTTTCTACAGATAAAGTCTTCGTCGTTGACCCCCGGTTGGTTGTTGATTGAGGCTGTCAAGAGTCATTTTAAGTTATTAAGATAGTTATTATTGCGACCATTAAATCCACTTTCTTTCAATCTGACATGTAGTGTAATGGTGCGCGCTTGGGGTATCATCTTTAACATCCTAGCTAATCTGAAGACAACAACTATCAATGAATTAGTTGTTGCATGTAGAGATTTACGATCACCAGGTCTATGGTTCTCATCACTTGTCAAATGACTACTTCTCGATTTCAATTAAAGTAATATGAATACTTGTGGAACAGCTGCCTCTATAAGAGAAATCACCAGTGGATTATACACAATCAAATTCGTGTATTTCAAGGCAAAAATCGAAAATCCCTTCTCCAAACGTTTCAACAGGATTGGGCTCTCCACCACTCAGCTTCAGAGAGAGCATAACACCAATCTGTTGCATTTCTGTTTGATCAAAAACATAACTATCCAACTCGTTTCGTGATGCTCCACGTCCGCCAAAAGTCGGCTTGAAAGATGAGAATTCAAGTATTTGTTCTTCTGTTTCGCCTGTTTGGCTGGTTTTTAGATCAGCTTGCCAGGAGGGTGATTTAGCCCACGGCCCGCCGGCACCGTTACCTTCGCTGAGCAATACCTTATACGTCTTGCCATCACCTTTGTACTACGCATGCAAAGCTTGTTATTAGGACTGATGACTGATGTTACAAAAATAATGTAATTTTCCATCAGAAATGGTCTCACCTTTAGCTTTATTCCCTTTGCGATAGACGGTAGAGAGTTCTCTAGAGGCGAACGGATGGAGGTAAACCCTCCTCCATTAGTATCAATCGTGCCTGTGAAGAGTATTCCATTGATTGTGTTCAACGCTTCTTGATTTGTCAAACTTTTACCTCCCATGACACCGTCATCCAATCTGTGAAAAACCATCTTTGCTTCGTTCAAGGAAAGTGGGGAGAGTACGGAGTTGGCCATATTCCCATTGCTGTCGTATTTCATCATTCGTATTGCTTGTCCCATGATATTTTCTGGACGTAGTGAGCGCTGATATGTTTTTGTATCGGGTTCTCGTTGTGGCCGATAAGCGATAAGCGATAAGGATATTCGATCCATTCAGCACTCATAACCATATTCATATCATACATCATACATATTTCATAAAAAAGAAAATATTTGGATTGACATTCTGTATCGACTACATAATAATTTGCTGCGATGGAAGGGTATCAATAGCACGCAGAACAATCAACAGCGAACTACCCATTGCATACAGCACACACAGAGGATGAAAATTTCTCTGATAAAAGCGTGTGCTAGACTGAGAGTCCATTTTGTCTTGTGTTCACCATTATTTTCATCATAATAAATAGATTAAAGAATGTATCGAAATCAGCACAGGCCTCTGCTCGCCACCCTTATGGCAACAGAAATACACACAGTGGAAAACATCGCCATTGCTCACTGAACGAAGGCATCAAGTAATTAAAAAATAATAAAAATTCAATTTAAGGTAGTTGGGTAAAAATTCGGAAATGCCATGCATCAAAAGTCGTTAGCTGATTTTTTTCTTGCTATTCGAGCATTCCTCACTTTGGTTCCCAGAAACGGAATTGATGTCTCTCTTCTTTTGCATGTTATCAAAACCACTCTGTTGTTGGGATAACATCATATTATACTTCTGCTGAAGTAGCATGTCTCCCCCTGGATTTCCGGAACCTGCGATGCCATTACCTTCATCTCTAGCTCCTGCAACGTGACGGGGTTGAGGCATATTTTGTGACCCAGGACGCATGAGACCAGCCTGGGCTTCCATCATTACTCGGCGATGGATGTCGCTGTGGTTTGCGTAAGCAGGACCAGGAGCAGAGTTCAAACCAGGAGTCATGGAGTCAGTCTGCTGAAATCCTACAAGGCGTCTTTCAAAACGATTGATGTCGTCACCAAGTCTAGCAGCCTCAATCGTCGAAGGCCCAATTCCAGTAGAACCACCTCCAGCGGAGTAATACGGCGAAGGTCCACCAGCATAATTCATCATTGACATTGACGAGGACCCATTTCGCATTGTCATTTGTTGCTGTAAAAGCTGCATCTCTCGTTCACGTCTATCTCGCTGAGTCATCATTAGTTCCATGGAAGCGCGATCAGTTGGAGGAGCGTACCCAGAATTTCCCATATTTGAGCCCATGTTCATGTTGGGAATCATGTTATTACCAGTGTGTTGATAAATTCCACCATTCATCATGATCATGGGTTGTTGCTGGGCCGAATATGGCATAGCTGTCTGATAACCGCTATAGTACATATTGTACGTACCTCTCTTGCTTGGAGGACGGCTACTTGCAGGCTTGCTGGTACAAACGACGTTTATACACTCGTCTAATTGGCTCTTCTGAAAGTGCTGCAAAATAGCGTAAGTTAAAGCATTTACTAATAAATAAAATGTACACCAAAATAAAATTACGCACTTACGTTGTGAATGTAAATATGGGCGCCCTCTTCATCACCATCTTCTTCATCTGCGGTTTTCTTTGAAAAACCCCATCTATAGAGCTAAAAGAGAATAACATGTATTGCATTAGGATGAGAAATAGAAGCGACCATGAATGAACAATAAATGCTGATCAGAAACTTCTCACCTTTCTCAGGAAGCTATCAAACTTCATATCCTCCTTCGCATCAAAGTGCTTAACAAGAACTTTGCTTATAAGCTCATAGGGCTGGTGGATTACAATAGATTTACCAGACTTTGACCAAGAAAAAATGTCAATGTATTCTTCTGAGTCCAAAATACGCATGAGCTATTTTTTTCGAGGAAGTAAAGGTGCGTTAGCTTTCCGGAAGTAAATTCAAGCAATCCTGAAATTTCTGAAAATCGCAAACACTTACCTTTTCAGGGAATCTATTCATGTCTCTGCGCACCGTTGGGACGAGCTTTTCAGTTTCTTCTTTTAGGTTTGTAGCAACAGTTTTGTTACCAGCATCCTGAACGGCATTAGTAGGCTCTTTCGTTTCAGTCTCGCCTGGGCCTATAGATGTTGTATCACTAGTTTTGGGACTCTCTACTACCTCTTCAGTTTGTACAGGACCCGATGTTTCACTCATTGTTCGTTCTGTTGTTTGCGATTTCGATCGTCGTAGTGGACAGATAATGTGGTATGTCAAGTGGTGTTATGATGCTGCAGTTCTTGATATTAGAGCCGATTTGTGTTGTGAAGGGGGGTTAGGCCAAGGCTTGTTGATTGTTGATATGTGTCAAGATGTATTTCCACGAGGGGTTTACTAGAGTATTTCATTTTATAAAGACAAAATTAATTTAGCTTATGACAGAATGTTGTAATCATTTTTTGCTTAGAAACCTTGAAGCGTTACACCTGCAGACGACCATGTGTCATTCAATTATTTTGACCACGAGCTACGATGTACCGGCACACGTCAGGAGTCACAGAAATAATTGCCTAATAGCCCTTGCAATCAATTCGTGACCCATTACAGCCCATTACGCACCTACCTGTTTTCTCGTTTGCAAATTTGTTGTCACGAGGCTTTTTTAAATTTTCAAATGGCGTTTTATCGAATCTTTTTCGATAACAGTACGATCGTAGAACAACAGAGGAGAGTTCCCGCTATGGTACAAATCAACCCAGTTATTGAAGAATGCAAAATGCAAATCTCCCATCTAGTAGTTGTGAAAGGCACTGTATCCTTTGTTTGCTCTCGAATCAGTGATATACTGCAATATCTGCGCAGAAGGAGGCACAACATGATCTATCACCTCCAACCCAGCAGTATTTCTGCTCCTTGTAGTAATACTATTACTAAGTCTACCAATGGGACATACTACTCGTTTATCAAATAGGCGCTGTGTATGGACAGGTATGGACTTGTCCAGCGACTAGAGAAGATACAGAAAAAGGTGACAGTCATGCAACATGTCAAGTATCTTAAGAAGTCTAACCCAAAAACAAGCAAGAAGCATGATCATGCCAGTAGAATCATCATCTCCATTCAGCAATTGTACTTCAATGAGAAGCCAAACACTAGACTAGGAGACTTGTTACAAGAGGCTATGCAGTCTGAAGCCTTCCAATTTTCTACCTGAGTCAGCTTTAGACACATCCTTTGAAGTTCACGGATAGAAGGGGTGTAGGGGTTTTAAGAGTCTCCAAAGTGACCTGCAAAGATTTCCCTTTCTTTGTTGTCGCTTTCGATTTGATGTACCTTTCAACATAGCCAGAGCGCAGCAGCACATTGATTTTTTTGTTCTTTCCTGACCCACAGTAGATATCACTCTAATAATGCAGTTGTTCGATGATGTTCATGTTTTGTGCAGGAATAGACCAACTCAATAGTAAATGCACTTCACCTTTTCGCCTCTGGTATCCTTGTATCTCTTCACCACTGTAGCTTCTTTATGACTTCTGATTGCTTAGCCAAGTTCATGCATCAGATTCATTTTTAGATGGGTACAAAGGACATCTTCTCGTGTAGCTATCTTGTTGGCGTTACTTGGATCATTTCCAAGTGACTATCATTGCATCATTGCTACAGAATACAGAATACAGAATACAGAATACAGAAGTCCTATTAGCTTCTAGCTGCGAAGGGTTTTTGTTTTTATATCCTAGGCTAATGAAAGGCCTACTTATGGACGTGGTCACGATACGAAAGGCGATAGTCTAATAAAAATGACCTCATTGAAGTTGAAGGTGTCAAAATGAACATGATGCAGACGGGGTCAGACAAGATCCGGGAAATATCACTCAACGACATCTCATATCGCGTGCTAAGGCACGCGTCAAAATATCAAAGACGACACAAATTGAATTCCATGGATGCAATCATCAATCATGGTTCATGGTGTATCGAACTTCATTCTGGAACCACTGACGTAGGTAGACTCAGTAATAGTATTACTACAAGAAGCAGAGAAGAATGTGTTGGAGGTGATAGATGTTGTGCCTTCTGCACAGATATTGCAGTATATCACTGATTCGAGAGCAAACAAAGGATGGATACTGTGCCTTTCACAACTCCTAGATGGGAGATTTGCATTCAATAACGGGGCTGATTGGTGTTGTATTAGACTTGTATGGGAACTCTTTTTTTACTTGCTTTTATGTACCACCGTTATCGGAAACGTTTCGATATAACGCCATTTGTAAAATTGAAAAACCTCGTGCCAACAAATTTGCAAACGATAATACTACTTCTGTCGTATTTATTTTGTTAAATCTACAGATGAACTTATTATAAATATGATTAAAGTTCAATTGCCTGAACATATATCACATATCGGCACAGCTCCATTTGTATCTCTCTTCGTTCTTTCTTCCCTTAGCATACATAGCAGCAAGTACTTGATCTTCAAAACCATTCCCTCTTTCGATGCCATCCCATCTGTAACCAGGCACAATACCGAATCTATTTGGCTTCGGCTGTGGTCCTTTGTAAATCTTCTTGTGCCCATTTCCTTTTGATTTTCTTGCCATTGGATCACCTGACCGCATGATATTCCTTTTGTACGAGTCCACATCATGTGTAGAAGTTAAAAATTTACCTTCGCTCATCTTCCTTCTTTCTTCAGACATTTCCACGATCTTTCGTTTTTGCGCGGCTCCAAGGTTCCATAGGGGATCAGAGTCCTTGTCATCATAATTTATTTGCGATGCCGTAGCATCTACCGGCATCTCACGGCCGTCTTTATTTCTGTAAACAGTTTCGCCTCGTTCTACCACCTCTCCACCATTACGCTTTTTTTGCCGAATCTTGTCCTCGGTCTTTCTAAAACTATCTGATGATTGCAGTCCTGCACTATGCCCAGAAGTCATCTTTCGAGGTTTTGAGAGACTACTATCATCACTATCATGAGAACGAGATGCTACTTTGCAGTCTCTAGAATCTCCATCATCACTATCGTATCTTTTGCGCCTTCTTCCTGAATTCGACACTGTTGATTTATCTCTATGTTTATGCTCAATCGTCCTGTCTTCCTCGCTGCCCAATTGAAATTCATCATCGCTATCATATCTCTTCCGCTTATTTCTCGGTTCTCTACCTTCGTCGCCGCTATATCTTTTTGGCGTATCTTCGATTTCTCTCCGCTTGCCGTCATTGGCTGATGCATCATCACTATCATACCTACTTAATCTAGCTTTCTTTATTTTGAAATCATCACTTTCATATTGGCGACCCTTCTCTTTCTTCTTTTCTTTTTTGCGTTTCTTTTGCTTCACTTCAGCCTCGACGCCATCCCAACGCGAGATAGATTCCAGGTGAGGGCCATTTGGAAGCGCATTCAACGCTTTCGATGCATCTGTCATGATGATAGTAGGCCCATCACCGTCAAGACCGTCAACTGAATCAGGAATGAAGTCATCTCCATCTTCGTCTACATAGAGCGATCGTTTTGACTTGTTCTTCTTCGATTTCTTTCCAGTTGCGTATTTTGAAAGGTAATCTAGTTTACTTGATGGCATACTACGAATTCAGCGGTTTCTGAATACAATGATGTGTTCTACGTATAGTATGTACCTAGATGAAGCAAAAACCTTTTAATGCATGAGATAGTAGGTAGTAGGTAATCAAAAGTAGTTAGTAGTTAACAATGAACATGCGACATGCGCGACGATCGACGATCGACGATCGCCCAATCGTTACGATCACGACAGTTATTCCGCAACGTTTTTTTAAATAATCATTTGTTTCTGTTTGTTGTAGATAATAACGTCTTCCCAAAATTAACTAATAGCATAACATCATCAAGATGATGAGGAGCGGAGCACACTACTTTACTATGGAGGAACTTATGTTACTATTAAAGCTTCAACTTGGAAGAAAGTAACAGGGAAAATCTTGGTTACTAAATCATCTCCAAGGATCCATTTCCAGGGTTGTATAATCCATTAACGCAGCGTCACAGACGTGATAGTTTCTTGTTGACAAGTCCTACGAAACAGCATCTACTTTTTATGTATTCCAATTAAATTTAATAATTGAGGGTAATAAAATCAAATAGCTTTTTTGTCTTCAGCCATGTCGTCAGGACAACCAATTTCTGTCACATCTAAATCCTCTCCTTGCTTCTGTTCTGACAAATCATGCCTATCACCTTTCGTCACCAAGCGATAGAGAATTCGGATCATTATTAAGAACCAAAAGACATGAAGGATCGTTATACCAATAAGCAACACTTTGAATATTAGTATCGCAATGATATAATAGTGCATGTCTTCCGATATCTTGTCGGTCCCGAATACACAAGTGTTATATTCAAATACCCCCTTCACAATAACGAAAGGCAAGATATATAACCTTGTCAATAGCCATATTGCCAGCAAGGTCACAAAAGAAACCACAGTGGCATTTTTCCATTTCATAAAATTTGTTAGCTTGCTCAGATCAACTGGGACATCACTAATGTCATGCACTATAAACACCATACTCCCAATTCTTGTAAATCTGAAGTGGCTTGATCCAATCACCAACAAATTGGTAATGACGTGATGTGTGAACATCTCTGGAAAGTCACCTCTACAAGTGGGACTCCAAGTGATCTCCAGAGGGCTTTGAAGTTTTCCACAACTAGAAAACAAACTCAGTACTTCAAAGTTGAAACTAAGCTCTAACAGGGCTAGCATTGCTTCAACATTGTACGCACACTGGATCAGGTAGTACCATATCATACCAACATCAATTGCATGATGCGGATATCCTTCGAAGGTGTTTTTTACTCCACCTTGAGCTTGATCCCACCAAGGCTTCTCCCAGAAGTACCACACACCAATGACAGACAGAGTCAAATGAAATACAAATCGGAACCCGTACTCGCCAAACTTGACAATGCGCGTTTCGTTATTGTTTTCCCAAGTAGGACCATGTGTAGTTGCACCAATCTTTCTACCAACTGATCGAAAACATGGAATAAGAACCCCTTTCACCCTTCGCACAAGGAACACTAAGCAGAAAAGTACGATAAGTGCATCATTTGTCGTCACAACACCCAAAGACGTAGACGGTGTCTTTGCAAACTTCATCATAGATTCTAAGCTAAAAAAGGACAACCTCCTATTACTCAGATCAACGAATTCTGTATATGTAGTGAACGTAGGCAAGACCTCAAACCACGATGATGGCAATTCATGAAAGAGCCATCCGTCGAAACCTAATGTGGATGGGAGGTAGTCACGCCATTGTGGAACATAAAAGAATCGAAAGATGAAATCTAGAGCTGCAGTGGTTAGTAGTGCCAATGATGAAATTTCTTCAGTACTGCTTATCATAGAGGCAATGGGTCGTTCAAATATCGACGATATCCGAGGACTATGACCTACTACCACTACTACTGTTGTTGTATGTAATAAAAAAGAAGGTAATAGTAGCCCAAGATGGTTCTACCGACTGGTTTTACATGGTTTTCACACGATCTGATAATGCGCGAACCATCCTAAGGTATCTACTTGAATCTTCAAATCTGCGCAGCGCATTTTTTAGTAAATTAAATTATCTTCCACCCATCTAGATCTACCTGTGATCTGAATTCACATACGAAGATAAAAGATAACAACAGTCAACAGTAGATCACACAAACTGCACACAATGATGTTGTGAGTTGTGACGACTGACGAACGATCGCACAACATGTTGCTGAACTGTAAATGGTAGATTGTAAATGGTAATATATTATCACTCACCCCTCATCCTCTCTCTACAATACATGAAAATCCCTAATGCTTCTTCAATCTATCTTAAATCTAAAACATTCATTTTAACCAAAGAACTATCTATGGGAGTGTCACCCTATCATTGGGGAATGCAGTTCAAATCGCGATTTTTATGAATGTCCATGATCCTTCTTTAACTTTTTATTCTCATACGTTGAACGCAACTTCTCTACTCTCTAGAGTCCATTGTGCTCTAGGGTAGAATATATTTACATCACATCTGCAGACACTTACAACATGTTGTCAAGCAGTAGTTACACTAAAATCTAAAATATGTTTGAATGGCCCTGATTTCATTTGACAAACTGTTATCATCAACAGCAAGCTCATAACAAAACAAATCATTGATCATTGTGATTTGCACAGACAATAAAAATTATTTTGTGTTGAGATACTGTAGTTGGAAACACATATTTATTACTACCGTCATAACTGCAAATTTCTGCCATCTGCAGCGAAGTAAACAAATTTTAAACATAGAAAAGTTCACATACACTGCATACATCAAAAATGGTCAATGTTTCCTAATCGAGATCTCATCACAAATTCACCTGAAGTTCATAATAAAATAGGATTTTTCCTTCAGTCGCTCATTACTCATCACGCACTGAAGCAATCGTGCGAAAATCTGTCATCGTCTCCTTCTTTACACCTAGGCAAGTTACAAACATGGACTTAAAAGCAAGCTCTTCATCAAAATGTTGACTTCGTTTTTAATTTCCAAACTGACTCGTCGATATGCATTGTCACCTTCACCAGCCTTTGACGCAGTGGTGGGTGCGTCAATGGACCACTCTTCAACACTTTTGGATCTCCTTGCTAGTCTATACTTCATTTCTTTCCCGCAAGAGCATAGGACAATAAGTTTGTCCACAGGTTTAGCTTGTTCAAAATCATGACCTTCCATATCGTTCAATTGAACGTTTTCAAGCAGAGAGGTGTTGCCACTAATTAATTTTGGAGTGATCAGCGCTGATGAGGGATCATTCTTTCCCCTAATGATTGGCATAATTTCGTCAATAGTCTTGGGTTGAAATGACGAAATATCAACTCCGCTATCCTTCATGGCATCAACTGCTTTGGATTTTACTTGTTTCCTTGGCATGGAGGGTATAGCGCTTGACAGAATATCTTCAGTCTCAGAAGGAGAGAGTGGTACATTGAACACCGAAGAAGAATCTAGAGCAACAGATACAACTATAGTATCTTTTAAGATTTCAATATGTTCCTTGATCCCATTTGGCCATCTATTGTCGGCAAGTGCATCTATTTTCTCATCCTCTTTGTCTTGGACCTCTTGAAGTGTCAACTCTAGAACATCAATCTGATCTTCGATCCATTGACGAGCCCAACCCTCAGCCATCTGAGAGCGACAGCTATTGGATTTGCAGGCGAAAACCACAATAGGCATATTTGATGCTGTTTGAAATGCAACACAGTAAAGAGATGTGACGTTCAGATGGAGAATGATCTTTACCTTTCAATAGATGAAGTAAAGATGTCTTCGTTTTCGGAACTTTCTCTTCAAAAAGTACTCATGGGTTCTTTTATGTACGACTGCGGCTGACTGCGATCAGTCAGTATGAATACCCCCTTTGAGGGGGGATCACAGAGAGCTCTA
>Ga0307981_1003914_pt1 | contig 10835 bp, 2 predicted proteins | sample OrgLakmetagen987_FD_201849 | JGI IMG/M metagenome (GOLD analysis project Ga0307981, IMG submission 201849) | Saline water microbial communities from Organic Lake, Antarctica - #987 | ecosystem: Environmental > Aquatic > Non-marine Saline and Alkaline > Saline | place: Antarctica: Organic Lake... | reverse complement strand
GCAGGGCCACGAACAGCGCCACCAGGCTTGTCAGTGCAAGCAGCAGCGCAGTCAGCATTGATCTCATAGCTAGTGAGAGAATAGTCAATGTGGCCACCAGAACCACCAGGCCTGCTATTGCAAGCAGCGATTCGAGCAGGGCCACCAACGCTGTGATGGCCACTGGAACCACCAGGCCTGCTATTGCAAGCAGCGGTTCCAGCAAGACCACGAACAGTGCCACCAGGCTTGTCAGTGCAAGCAGCAGCGCAGTCAGCATTTTCAATAGGGATCTCATAGCTTGTAAGAGAATAGTCAATGTGGCCACTAGAACCACCGGGCCTGCTATTGCAAGCAGCGGTTCCAGCAGGGCCATGAACAGCGCCACCAGGCTTGTCAGTGCAAGCAGCAGCGTTGTGGCCACCGGAACCACCAGGCCTGCTATTGCAAGCAGCGGTTCCAGCAGGGCCACCAACAGCGCCACCAGGCTTGTCAGTGCAAGCAGCAGCGCAGTCAGCATTGATCTCATAGCTAGTGAGAGAATAGTCAACGTGGCCACCAGAACCACCAGGCCTGCTATTGCAAGCAGCGGTTCGAGCATGGCCACCGGCAGTGCCACCAGGCTTGTCAGTGCAAGCAGCAGCGCTGTCAGTATTGCCAGTATGGTTCTCATAGCTTGTGAGAGGACAATAAATGTGGCCCCTGGAACCACCAGGCCTGCTATTGCAAGCAGCGGTTCGAGCATGGCCACCGGCAGTGCCACCAGGCTTGTCAGTGCAAGCAGCAGCGCTGTCAGTATTGCCAGTATGGTTCTCATAGCTTGTGAGAGGACAATGAATGTGGCCCCTGGAACCACCAGGCCTGCCATTGCAAGCAGCGGTTCCAGCAGGACCACCAACAGTGCCACCAGGCTTGTCAGTGCAAGCAGCAGTACTGTCAGCATTGTCAGTATGGTTCGCATAACTTGCGTGAGAATGGTCAACGTGGCCACCAGAATCACCAGGCCTGCTATTGCAAGCAGCGGTTCCGGCAGGGCCACCAACGCTGTTAGGGCCACCAGAACCACCGGGCCTGCTATTGCAAGCAGCGGTTCCAGCAGGGCCACGAACAGTGCCAACAGGCTTGTCAGTGGAAGCAGCAGCGCTGTCCGCATTAGGAATGCTTCCTTGAATTTGATGGGTACAGGATGGAAGTGAAACTGAGGTGTCCACTAGCGTACTTCCGCTAAGCTCGTGGACCGATGAAGTATGGGCTATGATTAAGGTGACGGGAGAAGCCAGATTCCCGCCACCTAGCGAAAATCCGCTGGCTTGTCAATTTTGAAGGATCTCCCGCGGCCGGAATCATACCAAGTTTGCAAAGCGTTAACAGTCGCCTCAGGGGTGCCAACAGGGATGAACGACATGAATCGACCGGGGGGATTATGGGTCGCGCAGATGCATGGAAGAAATGAATCGTGCCATGGAATGCTTGGGAATTGAACTTTCCAATGTTCAATAAGTCCAGTGACATCAAAGTAACCATTCCAGTGGGCCGCCCGTCGTCCATTTTTCAATGTTAAGATGCGAAAAGCAGGTGGATTTGCGTTGGAACCTTGTGAGGGTGGGCCACTGCTACGTTGTGAAAAGTGGTTAGCTTTTGCCCTCTTGTTACCTTTGGTAGAGAGTTGAGCTGCAGATGAGGTGCGAGCGGTTGGGAGTATGTTAGATGAAGCATTTCCAGGAGTGGGTGCTGTGCCCCAGCCAAATGGGGATTGAACCAATGACGGAATTCCGAGGAGTGAAAGGTTCTGCTTATTGCGCTCTAGAACTGCCGCTGTAACTTCCTGCACGAGTTCATTTTGTACAATGACCCGTTCAGGGGGCCTGATGTCTAGAGCGAGCGCCCACGTTCGCACTGCTGCACTAAATGCATTTAGAGTTTGAGTGAGGGAAGGTAGAAGCGCCTTCTCCATAGTTGGGGTGATATCAAAGTCAGCAATGCTTTCCAAGTACTTGGCTTGAGTCACAAGAGTCAAGAGTTCTTCAGCGTTGAATCCAAGCGCAGTCAGGAGAATTGAAATGAATGTGATAAACTTCTCAAATTCATTCAGGTCCGCGGAGACGGTAGAGGTAGTAGGCGTACCATGTCGTGCACCACCAAGGAAAGAACGAAGACGCCCATACATTTCCAAGAGTTTGCCAGTGCTAGGAAAGTTGCCCTTCAGAATATTAATCAAGGTGGTGTAGTCGAGTGCATTGGTGAGGGCCAAATGTAAACCAGGATTACCGGGTTGACCGACACCAATGAGGAGCATCTTGGCGGTGAACGAGGGTAAATGTGCCATCGCAATTGAGTGAAGAGTCCCTAGGATTGGATAAGCACTGTTCAGCTGGCGAGTAGGCATTTGGGTCACAACCCAAATGAGAAGGGAATTCTTCGAACGCATAGCTGTTTCAAGTAGGAGTTTTCGCCCATCCGTGTCCTGTGGAAATTGAGCCAGCTGTTGCAGCAAAGGGGCTGCGTTGAGGACGGCCGTAGAAAGGACAGTTGCACTGGCTGCATCATTTGACGTTATGGTCCCTGAAGACGTAGATGAGTGCGATGAGTGAGATGAAAGGTCTTTCCGAGTTGCGCGAAGAGCTCGAATAGCTTCAATCCTTTCCAAGGCTGGTGCGGTAGTGAGCTCTTGGCATTCGCCTGAGAGTGGCCGAGCTTGTTTTTGCAAGGCAGCGGGAAAATCTGCTAATTTCGCATTGAGAATTTGCATGGTGCGCAGGGAGTTCGGCGGGATTCGCACAGAGTGGTCGAAAAGCAAAGCTTTGGCGTGATTGATAATGCAAAGTTGCTGGTGTGGAGGCGTATCGCAGATGAGAAGCTGCACGTTAGTCAAACCACTAGTAGGTGAACGAAGAAGGTTTGGCAAATTTGCATCGAGGGCTTCTGGATTTTCAATTCGGATGCCTACATCAAGTTGCCGGAGTCGAAAATAATCTGCTAACTCAAAAGGGGTTGACCATTTGTCGATGTGCTTGAAAACAAGAAATTGCTCGAAGGCACAAGCGAGTTTATTCTTGAAAGGCAGGTGAGCAACTTCTGAAGGCAGTATGCCACCACCACTGGGGGAAGCCGGAGTAAGCGTATCATCAAGCAAAGCCTTGAATTTTTCGTTCATGCTAGGATCACGACTAGGGATTGTGGTGAGTCCACCAGAATTTCGGAGGTAAACAGAATATTTGTAAAGCCCTAGAGTGCGAAACTTATCCACACAAATACCTTCAAGGATATCTTGGGCTGCACTCAGTGATGACACTTGCACAGGGGCTACAAAATCGACAGCAGATAACGTGATCGAGCATGGCACCAAAAGTTCGTGGCAAAGGTTTGTGAGTTCATTGAGTGTAAACACAGGTCGAGAATCCAGGAGCTTCGCAGCGATAGCATTGTGAAGTTTGGTAAGCGCTTGGAGAGTAAGGATACTTCCAAAAGGCATGAGGCTTGCACTGTTGTCCAAGGATGGCTGACTAAACAGTACACACAACGTGGTCAGGGGGCACTGCCCAGTGCTAAAGATAGTAGCATCCATCAGACGCTCAGAAACAACGCGCAAGGCTGCGCCTGGAGCAACGTTGATCATAGGATCTGCTTGTTCATTGGTAGATTCCCCTGGGGAGAAGTAAAAGATGGAGTTTTCTACTTCTGCAGCTGGAGGAACAAGTTCAAGAGTGTCCTGAGGGGTTGCTGTGGTCGTATCAGGAGGCGAAGTATCCTGAGCACCAGCCAAAAGCTCAGGTGTTTGTAAGCCACCAAGTAATGGCACCGGACCCATGGGAACGTAAGGTGCTGCATGAGGAGACAACTGAGATGCAAAAGGTGCATTCGCATTTGGGAGATCAGGTTGTGCCGGAAAACCAAGGCTTGTGCGATTCAGTCGTTCCAATTCACCACAGAGGGTGGACTTGTTCCCAACTCCTGACCCGTTAAGGTCCCTGATTTCTTTCCGAAGTTGGGCCACAGTCAACGAGTCAATACGGCGCCAATCAGGCAAAGAACCATGAGAACCACGTCCAATAAGTTCTTGCTTGATCAAAGAGGATAACTTCGACCGTAGTTCGGTTTTGTGAGTTGGCAACTCCAAACCGGCGGCTTGTCGTTTCTGAATTTCAACTTGGAGTTGAGTCTTGGAGAAATTATTCGAAAGAAAATTCCTCCCGTCTTCAAGAGTAAGCGTGAATGACATTGTAAACAAAAGAAAGCTGCGCGCTGAAGGAGGAGCAGGTATTGGAAACAAAGCCAAAGAAAGTGCGAGCGCGAAGGAGGACAAACCCGGCAGAAGAAAGTGTTGTACATAAAAGGTTGCCACTCTTAACACAACTCTTTTGCCACTCTTATTATGGAGAAGAGCAGCTGCCACCCTTAATCGTTTGCTCTAATATTGTACATCGCAGAGCTCTCCTTTCCTTCAGCTCCTCGTTCAGCTCGCCGCAGAAATGATCATATGACTTCCCCCCTTTTTCTGATCGTCCAGTCATATCTTCAATTCTACTTAACTTACAAACTCAGTAGGGATTGAATTATCAAATATTCAAGTGGCGCAGAACAACCGGTAAGTACCGGTGAGTCCCATTTCCGCCACTGCAAGGATTTGACAAGTTCGATACCACGAGATTGGCCCATTTATGTAGAGTCCCTTGGTAGAATGCCGTTTGAAGGGGAAGTGTCCGTAAATGTAGTGAGTTCCGACATGAAATTGTCGTCGTCATATTGAGGTAGGTTTGCGTGTATGCTCGCAAGAGCAGATGTTGGCAGGTTTTGGGCCCAAGCTCTGTCGAGGTAAGAATACGCCTCAGGGCTTAAAGCATTAGGGAGATGAGAGTTTCCCGCCGAGACTTGGCCCATATCTAAAGCTGCACTTGGAAGATTGGTTGCTTGTCGCAATGACGCCTCTTGGGAAGATGCCTGATCCAACCATGAAGCCGCTGTTTCAAAACTCACTCTGCCGTAACCTGGGATAGACGACGGAGATCGCCAACGCAGGAGAGCCAGTAACACCCAATCAGGTGCTTGCGCCGCACGTAAAGCACATGCTAATCCAATTCGAAAGGAGTGCCATGTGTAATTGGGAATCTGCTCAGCGGGAACCCCAGCAGGCAAGAGCGCCGACAGAGCCATTGCGAGGAAGTGGTACCCCAGAGGTTCACCTCGAGCGGTGTGGGTAAAGAGAGGTGTCCGACGCATGTCTTGAGCAGCAATTGGACAGTGCAGTGCAAGATCTCGGAGAGTCGCTCCTGGGTCCCCCACTTGGTGGGGATGAAATGCCAAGATGATGGGAAATGGCATGAAGTATATTCCCAGGGGATCGTTTTTCGTTGGACATGCTAGGACACCAACCATGTCGCCTTCTGCCATATCCTGAAGATCAGATACACTCGGGCACCGCACGATTCTTCCCCGAATGATGAAAAACAAGGACGCCCGGGACATGTCCCTGGCCGTGAATTCCGAACGTTCGTCCACGGAAACTTCTGAGCGACGAAACCCCGCTGCTGCGCTGAGTGCTATGGCTGCCTTCAGGTTACGAGCAAGCCAGGAGCCCCGTGAGATGATTGGGGCCTTGCGCGAGGGCAACTTTAAGCCATCCACTGATTGCAGGAGGCCTTTGACCATGCTAGGCGTAAATCCTTCCCTTTTATGAGGGATGAGTGATTCTGCTCCATGAACCAGCTCATATTCCTTCGCAAGGTAGCTGATGGCTTGCGTCGTCTGCCCTTTTGTGAGAAATTCGAGCCCATTGGCTTCGTGGACCCTTTTGACAGCATATAAGTGGCCGAGAATAGTACTAGGTTTGACTGTTGTCCGACCCGGGATGGACGAGATACATTTTGTTCGGCACCAGAGCACAAATAGGACTTTCAAGATCTTTTCCCGAAATTGATCACTAGGTGCTGGCTTTCGTAGAGTCGCGGTGTTGCCTCCAAGTTCAGCAAGGAAGTCAACCCATAGCTTCCAACCAGTGCGGTTTGCTCCTTGGGTATTGCGTGGAGCAGCTTGTCCCATAGCGTGTTGGGCGGCATCCGCATAGGCACGTAGAAGCTTTGGATCGCGAGGTCGAAGGGCATGATCCGAATCCCCTGTGGTCAGTATACTGTACATGTCTACAAGGGATGGTCGAGGACGGCACACCCCAGTCAGGATATCTTGGATTGAAGTATGACTCTTGGGTACCGGCGGCAAAAGAAAGCCATCAGGGTTGCTCATAGCTCGTCTTTGGCAGAATCCCGAAGGAGAATCGCTAGGCCGCGCTGGCTGCATCACGACTGTGTGAGGAGCATCTGGGTACTCTTGAGTCCTAAGTCGTTTCAAAGAAGGAAAGCCTCTAGCCATTTCTTTGTCGAATGCCGCTTGAGCCCTGGACAGCCTAGCTAATGGATATTCGGGAAGTATTGTTGGCGTGAAGTGTGAGCGTGAATGTGGCGAACCCCCAAATTGAAGGGCCCTTGATTTTCTTTGCTCAAATTCAGTTTGTGCTATCAAGAGCCTCGATGTTGCTGATTGATTGAATATTGGCATAGAGCTCGAAGGTTGCTCTGAGGCAGCATCTGGAGCTAAAGCAGAGTTTGGAGCTTGCGATTTCCCAATTTCGAGAGTCAATGTTTGATCCAGAGATAATTTTCCCCAAGGGGTAAATTTAAACATGAGAGGCTGATCTTCGTTACCGATGAATTCTTGACCGAGATGGTGCATACGATCTAGTTCTTGTTGCGTTTGTGTACGTTCAGTTGGATAACTGTCAAGCAGCGCACCACCATCTGATTGTTGAGCTCGTCGTATGCATGAGCGTGCCTCGTCCAAGAATTCAAAGGCTCTGGCTGGCACGCTGAGATGTCGAGCAAGAATTCCCATTTGAGAGCAAATGGAAGTAACGACATGAAAATGTGCTCGACTTGCCGCATCTGCCAGCACGTTGACACGCCCGAATACGTGGCTACCGAAAACATTAGGCTTTAAGCGTAAGAATTCTGGGAGACTCAAAAGGAGGTCGTGCAGGATTTGGAGCGTAGCGGAATGTGCTGAATTCGATGTGAGAATTTGAATCGAGGCAAGAGCATCTGCAAGCAAGTAGACCTCGTAACCTTCAAATATGGGCCCAAAGATGATGACATTGATACCAATGGCTACAAATTCCCAAGCAGTGATGTGCATTAAAGCCATGTCGTCCATACTAAGTGGGATATGCCAAAAGGAGCCGTGGGCATAACCTCCAAGTCCACCTGTCATCGTGGTGGCAAAAGCGTCACTGAATAGAGAGATGACCGGCGTATACCGTGGTGACGGCCCAAAAATATTGGAGGATCGAAATGGAATATCTGGGAGTTGTGGTATGGGAATGGTGCAAGACTTCAAAGCGCTTGAGAAATAGCAGCCACCATGCTGCATAAGAGTCTTGACCCATCGACGAAGGGCATGACGTTGAAAGTCCCCGAAGTACATAGGGGTTGCTGGTCCATGCAGTAGTCCGCGTCTGAAGTTGTCCCAATAAAGTCCATACATAAATGTACGATCACCATCTACGAAGAGAAGCATGTGTTCAAGGAGCCCAATGAAGCGTCGGTATTGGTGAAAAGTTACCTTGGCACCTTGCAATATGCCCTGAGCAAATGCTAGGGCTCGGTTGACTTTCAGTGGTGCAACAGTAACAAGGCCTGCCGGTAAATAGAAGTTGAAACCAAGCCAAGTAAGACATGGACCAACTTGGCGCTTGCGGGGGATAGCCATACGAAGATTGAATGAATCAGTGACTTCATGCCAAGTTCGCATAGCCCGCAGAAAGGCATCTTGACCAATCACTGTGAATATTGGGTCGTCGGTGTACATATGGACCGAGTATCGTCGTAATTGGTTATAACCTGTGAGAGCTGTGAGTCGTCGCCGTTCTCGAATCCACCGGCAAACATCAGACATTCCTTGGGCATCAACTGAGCGCAGGTCCATGTGATTGTATGGTACGCAAATACCCGTATTGGAGTCTAAAATATTGTTGAATAGAATTTCTTCCTGTGCATCGAATTTCATTTTGAAAACATGGATGATTGCGTCCGAAAAGCGTTGGGCCACGTTAGGAGAGAGACTGAGACCAAAGCCTAGCCGAAGTTCCGAAACAAAAGACATATGGATTAATGGTGTTGAGGTTTGGAATTTAGGAATTCCGTATTCACTTCGCGTCGGAAAGTACCAAGTAAAGCATGAGGTCCAATATTCTGATGGCGCAAGCGGAATATGATTGAAGTAGTCTGCTACGTCATCTGTCCATCCATTGATGGGTTCGTGGAAAACTGTAAGAGCCGCATGTCTCAAAATGTAATCGTCCCACACTTTGTCTTGCACTTGGGGTTTGATCTCTCGTGCAAGCCATTTGCGTCGAGAGGAGGGGTTGTGGGTAGTTGGTGCAGACGAGGGTGTGACAGAAGGGTCTCCATCATCATCAGCAAGTTCGGATGATGAGGAAGAGTAATCTTGTTGATATGAATGAAGGCCAATAGCTGCATTAAGGGACACAGCAGCGTTGCCTGCTTTATCGTGCACGAGGTATCTTGGAAAGCCTCCATCAGAGATACGTCGTGATCGAGTCGGTTCATATTTTCTAGGTGTAGAACCTTGGGGAACGCTGCGCATAGGAAGAAAGGGCAACGCAGAAAAGATGTCGTAATACCCAAGGTCTTCAAGCCTCAAAATTTCAGATTCAACGCTATCCCAAGCGGCAGATAGCGAAGATAGATGCGGGCCAAGGAGAATTTGAAGTGGAAGGTCTGCACGAAATTGAACGCCATTAACAAGGAAACCAACAAGTTCTTGATCTGGCCAAGATGCCAGAGAATCTAAGATGAAGTCGTTGTTAAGATCAGAGTTTGGTGGAGAGTTGAAGTCCATGGGTACTGCGAAGTGTCCATGCTCAAATCCTCTACAATCCCAAATAATGCCCCGAGCTGGTTCCAGGAATTGATCTTGCCCAATGACCAGAGTATCATGCTTTTCGACTGCTTCACCAAAACCATAAATCTTGAGTGCATTGCGCGCTCTGCGAACATCTGGGCCATATTTTGCTATCGCTATCATGTTAGACTTTTCAACATTCAGCCAGGCATGGATGGCATCGATCGCGTCGGGCATCAGAATGTCATGATAGGAGGTAGGTCTATAGGACGTAGTTCGCCGTTGTTTTGCTGGTTCCAAACGACGAGTATGCACCGGGAAAGACCGATTTGTGAACGGCAAAGAGCTTGCATGTCTATGTACTAAAGGATCCCCAACGCGCCGTAAATAAGCTGGGATATCGTTCAGTTGGGGTCGCGAATCAGCGAGGACGCGTGAGGCACAGCCTATGAGGTATTCGTAGTGCGCATCCGAGGGGAGAACAGCCGCTAGCGCCGCTTTGATTGAAAGTTCGGTTTGCCGAATAAGCGCAGAGATGAGTGTCCATCCGTTTGCATCGGAGAGATCAAGGGGGTCGCCCCGTTGAGCTTGTGACTGCTTCATGGAAACATCCTGAATCGGTCGACTGACTGTCTTTAACAATGTATCGGCATAAGAAGCCACGAGGTGGAAAGCTGCCCCGCATGGTATTTGCGCGTGCGTTCCCCGAATTGTGTCCCACGTTGAAAGCTGGAACGGGGAGCGAGCCAGGAAAGTGCCTTGAATAGAATTGAGAAAGTCCATGGGGGTGGTGTCAAAGCGAGTCAACGCTAAGATTTCTTGCCCCGGGAAAGATGCGACTGAGAGAATATCCAATTGAGGCCGTAAACCCAAAGCGCTTGCGAAAGACTGGGCGCTTTTAAGCAATGCATCATGTGACGTATCTTGGGCGACTTGAAAATTAGGTAGAAACCATTCGTTATTGGTTTGGCTGCGTGTGGGAGCAGCTACGAAGAAAGGGGCTTGCAAAGAGCCCACCAAGATCACCAGCATGCATGTGATGGTTGTAATAATTGACGGCTTTTTTTCACAGTAGAGGGCGTCCCGACACGACGTCCATTAACTGGGCTGGAGACTAATGGTTGATAAGAGCTAGTGCTAGCGATATTGTTGCCAAGATCGTCGGAACTGCTCTTGCTGGAAATTGAAGGATGATTTGAGTTCGTAATTGTGGTAAGGAACTCGACATTGCCATCATTGCCATCGGGCTTATCAGCACAAACAACGGCGTTGTGAGCATTTCCAGTAGTGCTCTCAAAGCTTGTGAGAGAATGGTCAACGTGGCCACCGGAATCACCAGGCCTGCTATTGCAAGCAGCGATTCGAGCAGGGCCACCAACGCTGTTATGTCCACCGGAACCACCAGGCCTGCTATTGCAAGCAGCGGTTCCAGCAGGGCCACCAACAGCGCCACCAGGCTTGTCAGTGCAAGCAGCAGCGCAGTCAGCATTGATCTCATAGCTAGTGAGAGAATAGTCAACGTGGCCACCAGAACCACCAGGCCTGCTATTGCAAGCAGCGATTTCAGCAGGGCCACCAACAGCGCCACCAGGCTTGTCAATGCAAGCAGCAGCGCTGTCAGTATTGCCAGTAGTGCTCTCATAGCTTGTGAGAGAATAGTCGACGTGGCCACCGGAATCACCAGGCCTGCTATTGCAAGCAGCGGTTCCAGCAGGGCCACCAACGCTGTTATGGCCACCGGAACCACCAGGCCTGCTATTGCAAGCAGCGGTTCCAGCAAGACCACGAACAGTGCCACCAGGCTTGTCAGTGCAAGCAGCAGCGCTGTCAGCATTTTCAATAGGGATCTCATAGCTTGTAAGAGAATAGTCAATGTGGCCACTAGAACCACCGGGCCTGCTATTGCAAGCAGCGGTTCCAGCAGGGCCATGAACAGCGCCACCAGG
>Ga0307981_1003911_pt1 | contig 10840 bp, 12 predicted proteins | sample OrgLakmetagen987_FD_201849 | JGI IMG/M metagenome (GOLD analysis project Ga0307981, IMG submission 201849) | Saline water microbial communities from Organic Lake, Antarctica - #987 | ecosystem: Environmental > Aquatic > Non-marine Saline and Alkaline > Saline | place: Antarctica: Organic Lake... | reverse complement strand
GAACAGTGAAGGTGTCACCCGAGCTGACAACCATTGGGGAGACATTCATGAGAGCGCCGTCTCCACTTAGGCACATGACAATGACGGGTGCGTCAGTGAAGGGAGCGCAGTCTTCGCAGGTAGCGATCCCCTCCTGTTCATTCTGACTTGCGTCACAGTCAGAGTTCTGGTAGCTGAAAGTGATGATATCAATAGGAGTACCGGTCGAGCAACTTCCTTCCGGGAACATGAGCTCTTCACAGGGCACTCCGTCCAGAGTGGTACAGTCAATCTCGGCAGTGACGTTACAAGCAACCGTACTAGGCATGGCCGATGGCGCAGACGATGGCAAGCTCGAAGGGCTCGGAGAGGGACCTGTGGAAGGAGTAGCAGACGGAGCAGGGGAAGGAGCTGCCGAAGGAACAGACGAAGGTGTCGAGGATGGCTCGGGAGAAGGCGCGGACGAAGGCGCTGGAGAAGGAGGACTCGAAGGAGCTGACGAAGGCTCGGGCGAAGGAGGAGTCGTCGGAAATTTCGTTGGGGGAAGCGTCGGACTACTCGTCGGAAACTTCGTTGGGGGAAGTGTCGGACTCCTCGTCGGACGGTTCGTCACGGATTTGAATTCCTTGGGAAGGAAGCGATGCCAAAAGGCAGCATCATCCTCAAATACAGCGTCCTTATCCTTGGTGTTATCTTGCTTGAGCGAGGCAGCTTCTTTCTCGAAAGCAACATTGGTGCGACGACGGGCCATATCCCCGTCAACCTCGGCACTGACAGCAGCCAACAGGACAGCGGCTACAACAGCTTGAAGTATCTTCATGGTTTGCGTTTATGAAAGGCCCTTATCAAGGTCAGGACCGTCTTGATTCTACTTTTGAACCTATTGCACACGATGTGAATCCCTTGATGAGATTCAAGGAGGCTCGTGAAAATGTGAGCATTGTGAGCGGAGTATTGGGTGTCCCACGTCGCTCAAATTATTTTGCACGCTCAGCTTCTAAGTGGCTTTGAATATTTCGACATAAAGGCCGGCAGCATTTAGAGCAAAACTTATCGCAAACTATTTTACTTACAATGATTTGCGGCCTCGCTCAACATAGTGAGTATTGAGCGAGTCAGTAAACCATCGCTAAGAGGACCAAACAGAATTTCGCTCTTGTTTTTGCCATTGGCGCCAAAACGCGGACGAAAGAACCGCAATCGATGTTTAGACTATAAAAAGACCATACCGACCGAGCAGTTCTAGTTCTAGGTCTAATGGAGAAAGAAAAAGAGTCTATATTGTCACAAGCCGCTTCACTCATCATTCCAATTTCCATCGTGGTGTGTGTTTGATTGAATGTGCGTCCCGCAGCCGCGAATAAGTTGCGACGCGTCGTGTCGTTGAACGTTCGAAAGGAGACAGGGCGTCTCTACCGTAGGCTCAAGTGAGATGGTCGGAGCAGCTGTTGGTGCCATGGATGGGAAACGTTCTGGTAACGTGTTATCGGCAAGGAAGATGAACCGATCTATACCTGTGCACTCAACATCCAGGTCTGTGATACCAGCAGTGATGGTTGTCAAGCCGGCGTATCGTCGACATTCAGTCAAGTCGAACGATAGCGCAAGCGTGATACCCGGCTCCAGTCTTAGGCCGGTAACCTGATCAGTCAAGTTCAATTCTTTAAAGTTCGTTTTGCTGATTGTACTACTCGTCAAAGTGATTTCATCTCCGACAATATCATCAATCGGAATGGTCAAATCAAAGGTAAAGAATGCAGTAGCGAAACAAGTAATCACACCTTGCTCCAAGTTCTCCCACTCAATCAGCTGGGAAGCACCGAACCTGTCCTTGAGGAACATAGAGTAGTCTAGTCTAATAGTCTTCGTAGATGGTTTGGCGCTCTATTTGGGGCAAAAGAAAGCGGCCGACAGACGGACCAGAGCATATTTCTTTCATTCTCCCTTTCGCTTTTCCCCTCAAATCTTCGGCCGACAAAATGACCATGACGAGGGTGCAGGTGTCCCGACCAGTCTGCGTCCTTTTGGCGTCAGCTTCAGTCACTTTTGGCACTTTGAAGCTCTTACAATGGAGGGCAAGAAAAAGAGCCCGGAAAACAGTCGAGAGACTGCAAGATCTGATCAAGCAAGGTGCGCCACTGGTAAGTCCAAGTTAGCATCCACCGCGTGTGTAGATGTACGTAGACGATGTAAGCGTTCATGTGGCAGTATTCTCATAGTCTTGTGCGCGTTTCTTGTAAATTTAGATAAACTATGAAGATCTTCTGGTACGAGAACGTATTTTGAACACTGCCCTTCGACGAGCATCCAACTGGATGAAACTCAGCGAGGAAGACTACGCCAAGCCACTTGTAGGACAAGTCGGAGGAGTTTCCCACCATAAGAAGCCCCTGTTGACCCTGTCGCCCGACTATGTGCTTAAACCGCTCCTATTGGACCACAGGGGTATACGCGAGATTGCCTTTTACGAAGCGATTCGGATACTTTCACAGAATCCAATCAACGCAACCTACTCGACGTTTTTGACTGGTGGAAAGAAAAAGCAGAGCGCCGTTTTCCTATTTGGAGAGGCATTTGATACCCTTGCCTTGGCTCTAGCCATATTTATGAAGGATAACGCCGTTGCTGAATCCGAAGGAGCGATACAAGCCGCCTGGAGGGCAGTCAAGCGAGAAATAGAGATGATCCGGCGTCTGGCCAACTTTACAGCGCCATACTATGGAGTGATGGGACAGCGTGGCATCTCGGCTGCCGCCGAGAGCCGGTTTGGAGTCAAGGAAGGTGCTCATCTACTACTTCACGACCTTACCAAGAACTATTCAAAACCCTGCGTCATGGATCTCAAAATGGGTACCCAGAGTTACGAGCCGGATGCCCCAGCGGATAAGCGACTACGAGAGTCTAGCAAGTACCCTCAGCAGGCAACGTTTGGCTTTCGAATAGTTGGAATGAGAATGTACGTGCCGGATCATCTAGATGCTGACACCAAAGGCTATCGCCATTTCGGCAAGTCATACGGGCGGTCTCTTTCCAAGCGAGAAGACCTTTTGGATGCGATGCGGCTGTTCTTTAGCTCTGGCACGTTCGGTACTAGTACCGAACGGGATGGTGCTACAAAAACAAACGGGGAAACCACGAGTACTGAGGAAAAGGTACGGACACGAGTCCTATCCACCATTCTGCAGCAGCTACGGCCTTTAAGACGATGGTTCGAAGAGAATAAGTCTCTTCGCTTTTACGCCAGCTCTTTGCTTATCGTGTACGAAGGCGACGTATCAAAAGAGTTTGGCAGCAGAGACATTGCTACTATCAAGATGATTGATTTCGGCAGAGTCCGGAGAGTATCTGGAATTGACAATGGCTACAACACTGGGTTGCATGAGCTTAAACATTTGTTTACAGATGTCTTGGTGGAGGAGCAAGAAAGACAACGTCCACCAAAAGTCGCATCCGCAGACAGTGCTGTACTATAAAACCAAAAAAGTTCATTCTTGCCATTACGTTATCGTCTTAAAAGTGGATTGGCTTGTCATAGGTATCCATGCACGCCTCCTTGAAAGCCTCACTCAGAGTAGGATGCGCGTGACAGGTTCGGGCCAAGTCTTCGGAGCTCGCTCCGTATTCAATCGCAATCACCGCCTCGGCAATCATTTCACCAGCATTCGAGCCGATAATGTGAGCACCAAGAATCTTATCCGTCGCCTTATCCGCCAAGACCTTGACAAAACCCTCTGCTGATCCATTGGCACGTGATCGGCTATTGGCCGAGAACGGAAAGTTACCCGAGTTGTATTCGATACCAGCTTCCTTCAATTCCTCCTCAGTCTTTCCAACCGAAGCAACCTCGGGAAACGTGTAAATCACACCTGTTCAAGACAAATTAAGTAGACGAGACAAAGTGAGCGCAAAACATAACAAACAATAAAAAGATCAACAATATCCCCGCCTTGAGAATGTGTTGCACAAACCTGGAATCGCATCGTAGTTGACGTGTCCGGCAAACCCAGCCATGATTTCGACGGCCGCAATTCCTTCTTCCTCGGCTTTGTGAGCCAACATGGGTCCGTCAATGCAATCGCCAACGGCATAAATACTGGGCACAGCCGTTCGAAAGTGCTCATCCACTTCCACACGTCCCAACTTGTCCAGCTGAATACCCAATGCCTCCAATCCCAAACCTTGCGTGTAGGGACGACGTCCCGTGGCCACCAAGACGACATCAAACTTTTCTTCCTTGGAGTCACCACCCTTGGAAGGTTCCATGGTCAAGGTAACACCATCGTCCGCCACCGAGCTTGCGGTCACCTTGGTCTTGAGCTTGAACTTGAATTTTTGTTTCTTCAAAATGCCTTGAAACTTTTTGGAAATTTCCTGGTCCATGCTGGGACAGAGGCGATCCATGAACTCCACCACGGTCACTTGGGTGCCCAATCGCGACCACACGGATCCCAATTCGAGGCCAATCGCTCCACCACCCACCACGGCCATGGTGGCTGGAATCTTGCCAATCTCCAAGGCCCCCGTCGAGTCTACAATCTTTCCGACCGCGTTATCGACCGGAAGAGGAGCCAAGGGCGATACTTCGCTGCCCGTGGCAATGAGTATATTTTTCGTGTCCAACGATTCGGTGCCACCGTCATTCAAAGCGACAGCGACGGCCGTTGGTCCGGTAATGGATCCCTTGCCAATAAAGTAGTCGACATTGTTCTTTTTCAAGAGAAATTCAATGCCACCGGTCAATCCTTCTACGCTCTTGTCCTTCGTTTCTTGCATTTTTCCCACATCCATTTGCAAGTCGCCCATGGAAATTCCGTGCTCGGCAAAGTGATGTTTGGCGTCGTGGTAATGGTGACTGCTCTGCAACAGTGCCTTGGAGGGAATGCAACCCACGTTCAAGCAGGTACCTCCCAAGCGGCCGCGCATTTCGACGCAGGCCGTCTTGAGACCGAGCTGTCCAGCCTTGATGGCCGCCACGTATCCTCCCGGGCCGCCGCCTGTTGTTTGTTTGTTGAAATGAAAAATGGGGAAAAAGTAATAATAGTGAATAAGACGCTAGTTGAACGAGTGGAGGTGTGCAGTGCAGTAGTCTCCTGTCGAGTCGTAACGGTTGGACGACGGAACAGTCGCACAGAGACGGACATTCACATTGTCCAAGTTGGTACTGTAGCACGCGACGTGACGCTACGCGAACGCAACAGACTACTGCAATACAAATAATACTGTCAAGTACGGTAGACTATGCGTACCGATAATCACGACATCGTACTGATCGGCGAGCAGCGGCGTCGAAGAGGTGAAGGAACGCGCCGCATTCACGCGAGTAAAGGTAATCCGGCGGACGGCGACTTGCACCGTTAGTCTGGTAGCAGTCGTAAACATGGTGTAGGCGATACTGATTTGTACTGTACTGTACTGTACTGTACTACAAAGGTGAGGCTGTGTAGGGTATTGAAGTGTGGGGTAGCAACAAATGCAATGGAAAGATCGATTGATTCATTCCATCGGATGGGATCGCTTTCCACCTGCTTCTACATACGGTAGCTTCTGGGCTTCTGCACAACGTCATCATCGTCAGGTCATTCGTTAGTTCAGTACCATTGTCTGTGGGTGTGAGTTTCCCAATTTTTCGATCAATCGGTTCTTGTCTGTGTCTTGACGGATCTTTCAGGAAGGTCAACGATGAGCAAAGAGCAAAGAGAGGACGACCGAGTGCAGTGAAACATCCCATTGCGATCGATCGTCGAGTACCAACTGTAGACTACTAGCTAGACTAACACTCTCCAGCTAGCTTGCTTGCTTTGAAGTAACGAGCCCACAACTGAAGCGCGTAGATCACCATTTCCATTACTATTGCCATTGCCACTACCGTTGCGTGCGATTAACATTACAACATCATGATGAGTTTCGAACAACCGACCCCGGCACCGCCACAAGCCGTGGCCACCGCATCGGGGTACATTGCGCTCTTGCAAGAGACCGACATTAATCTACGAAGCCACGCGTTGCAAAAGCTCTTGGAATGCGTCGATTCCCTCTGGCACGAAGTCGCCGAGTCGCTACCCGACTTGGAGGCTGTTTCGGAAGACCCCGACTTGCCCGTCAAGGTGCGACAGACGGCCGCAGCCGTGGCCAGTCGCGTCTTTTTCCACTTGGAAGAATCGCACCAAGCGCTCAGACTCGCGCTACAAGCAGGTACAGAACACTTTGATCCCTCGCACAAGTCTCCCTACGTCGAACGCTTGGTGGCGGCCGCCTTGGATGCCTACATTGCCGCGCGCAACAAAATGCTAGACGACGACGACGACCAAGACATGACCGACACTTTGGCTGCGGCAGTCGACTTGCCTTTTCAGCAGTTGCAAGCCATGGTCCATCGTCTCTTGGAGACATCATGTGCCGCAAAACAGTACGATCACGCCTTGGGTATTGCCTTGGAGGCACGAGAAACGGACAAGGTCAGAGACATTTTGCAAGCGTCGGGGCCCAGCAGAGAATTGCTCAAGTACGCCCTCACTTCGGCCATGACGGTTGTCAGTTCCAAGGCCTTTCGGCAAGAAACGATGGCCGTCGTGGCGGACTCTTTGGCCCGTTTGTTCAAGGAAGGATCCAAGGACGCGGCCTACGATTTGGTATTGGTCCAGCAATTGCTAAAGCAAGCGGCGCCTGTGGCGGCCACGTTGGAGACTTTGTTCAAGGGCACGGAACAGGAGTCATTGTTGGGATTGCAGCTGTGCTTTGACTTGATGGACAGCGGTGATCAAACATTTGTCAACAAGGTGGCGGAAACATTCAACGCTGCTGTGGTGGAGGACAAATTCAAGGATCGTTGGGAACAAGCTGAAAAAGTGCTGGTGGGAGGCTTTCCCGCCGAGCTGGCGCTCAGCTTTCTTTACAAGCAGTCGCACGCGGATCGGCTCATTATGGAAACTCTCAAAAAGGGCCTCGAAGAGCGATCCAGTGGCAGTCGCAGTTCCGTCTTGCATACGGCGGCGGTCGTTACGCACAGTTACTTGTACGCGGGTACTACCAACGATTCATTTTTGCGCGACTATCTCGATTGGATGAAAAAGGCGTCCAACTGGTACGTTCTAATGCTCTTATCTTGAAGAATCTCGCGGTCGTAATTTGCAAGTTGCGCGTTTGTGTGCACTTTCTTACCTTTTTTTTCATTCCGCGCCGCTACTCCAACCACAGGGCCAAGTTCTCGGCAACCGCTTCGTTGGGTGTCGTGCACGCTTCTCACATTTCCGAATCGATGCATCTGCTCCAGCCTTACTTACCAGCGACTCCTTCTCCCGATGCGGGAGCCGTCTCTACTACCGGAGGCTATGCGGAAGGGGGTTCCCTCTACGCCTTGGGTCTCATTCACGGCTCCAACGCTGGATCGTCTGCTGAAAAGAGACGGGAGACTACGGAATTCCTGCGCAATCACCTTCGCGCCTCGCACGCCAACGAGGTGATTAGTCACGGAGCTTGCCTGGGTGTTGGACTCACGGCCATGGGCTCGGCAGAGCTGGCCATTGTCAACGAACTCAAGGAAGTGCTCGATACTGATTCGGCCGTGGCCGGAGAAGCTGCAGGTATGGCCATTGGTATGGTTCTCGTTGGAACTGGCGCTGGAAACACGCACAACTCGCTAGCATCAACAAACAAGGAAGAAATCATGGAAGTCGTGATTGAGCTCAAGAACTATGCGCGCGAAACGGCGCACGAAAAGATCATTCGGGGCATTGCCATGGGTCTGGCGCTCGTGCAATTTGGTCAAGAGGACAACGCGGACGCTGTTATTGAAGAGTTGCGCAGTGACCGTGATCCCATTATGCGATACGGTGCTCAGTATGCTCTGGCGCTTGCCTACTGCGGTACTGGGTCCAACAAGGCTATCCGTATCCTTCTTCACACGGCAGTTAGTGATGTTAGCGATGACGTGCGAATGGCTGCGGTTATTGGACTTGCGTTTGTCTTGTTCAAGACACCGGAGCGCGTCCCTCAACTTGTCAAGCTGTTGCTGGAAAGTTTCAATCCTCACGTACGTTACGCGAGCTGCATTGCTGTTGGAATTGCCATGGCAGGTTCTGGTGATTCTTTGAGTATCGCCTTGCTTGAACCCATGCTAGAGGACACGACGGACTATGTTCGACAAGGTGCACTCATGGGAACGGCCATGATTTACATGCAGCAAAGCGATTCTTGTAACGGACGCAAGATTCGCAAGTTTCGCGAAAGGTTGGCAACCACTGTGACGGAGAAGCACCAAAGTACTCTCACTAAAATGGGCGCCATTTTGTCGACTGGTATCCTTGATGCTGGCGGCCGTAACATGTCTCTCGGACTCGGATCTCGCAACGGTTTCACTAAAATGTCCAGTGCTGTTGGACTCGTTCTTTGGTTGCAGCACTGGCATTGGTACCCCATGATGCACATGTTTAGTCTGGCCCTTACGCCGACCTACACTGTTGGATTGAACAAAGATTTCAAGTTTCCCAAAAAGTTCGAGATCCAGTGCAACTCCAAGCCTAGTGTGTTTGCCGTCCCCAAAAAGTTGGAGGAAAAAAAGAAGGAAGAGAAGAAGCGTGTCGAGACGGTGGCTCTTTCTACCACTGCCAAAGAGAAGGCTCGTTTGGCACGGAAACGCGCCAAGGAAGGTGGTGGTACCGCAATGGATGTGGACAAGGATGAAGCCAAGGCTTCCGAGGCGAAGAAGGAAGAAGACGCCATGGAAGTCGACAAGGAAGGAGAGCCCGAAAAGGCACCCAAGAAAAAGAGGGAGCCCGAACCAACCTCTTTTCGAGTGGGAAACCCAGCCCGCATTACAACTTCGCAGTCGCAGGTGTGCGCCTTTGACTTGTCGCAACGCTATCGTCCGATTCGTCCCGACGAAAAACCCTTTGGTGTTATTATTTTGACGGACAGTACGCCGGGCGAAGAGGAAGACTTGGGAGCCGTCAAGGCGCCATCGTTGGAACCCGAAGGTGAATTGGCGCCGCCCGAGCCGTTTGAATGGGTGCCGCCCCAACCTCCCGCGGCCGTCCCAGCAGCCGCTTCCAGTTCCTCCGAATAACAAACTGACCAACTTGATAAACAAGAATAGTTGCTCGTATCGCATTTATATTAGTTCTGTTGTGCGAGCACCCGGTACGACGCCTGTAATGTCTCGTGAATCGAATGGAATGATGTTGCCGACGAAACTAGAATGATACGTCGTCGACTATCTACGGACTGCTAGAGAAACTAGACTATCTACGGACTACCGGTACGACTAGAGAAACTAAAACGCGAGACGCTCTCGGAACTAACTGTCGCGCATGCATGCTTTCGTCCCGAGCAAACGCATTACCTCTTTACAGAGTATGGATAAACTTGTCGCACAAGTTCGGCACCCGCCCTCGCCACACGACACGCCACAACAACAACAGCTTTTCACCATGGCGCCTGGTTCCTCCTCCAAGCAAAGAGACTACGACTACCTCTTCAAGCTCGTCTTGATTGGGGATAGCGGAGTGGGAAAGTCATGCCTTTTGCTGCGATTTGCGGTGAGTTTAATGCAGCTTTTGGTAGCGGAAGAAAAGTTCGAGGCACAAAAATTAAAATGACGCACGGTGGCGACCGCAGCGTGGACTGACTCGCTGCGATAGCATAGTCCAAGGCTCTTTTGTTCCTAATTTCTATATGAGCATACCTGCCAGTGCATTCGAATGGACAAATGGGAAGAGCAACGGCCCCAGTCTATCTCATTCAAGCGGAGCTCCTCATCGCAAACGATTGATTCATTCTCTCACACCATTCTTTGCCCTTTATATCTCCACGCTCTGTTTCACCTTCTTGTCCCTTGACTACTCCTACTGCTACATATGCTACTACCGCCTTGGACATGCATGATACACTCAAAGGACGACGCATTTACCGAGAGTTACATTAGCACGATTGGCGTGGACTTTCGTTTCCGCACCGTCAAGATTGAGAAAAAGACGGTCAAGTTGCAAATTTGGGACACGGCCGGGCAAGAACGATTTCGAACCATTACCAGCGCGTACTACCGCGGCGCCGACGGAATCATTATGGTATTCGATGTGACTTCTACCGAGAGTTTTGATCACGTGAATGATTGGCTCAAGGAAGTGAATCGTTACGCTGCGGAAGGAACTGTCAAGTTGTTGGTGGGCAACAAGAGTGATCGAACGGCGGATCGCGTAGTGACGGAAGAACAAGCCAAGGAGTTTGCCGATGAACTGGGCATTCCTTACATAGAAACATCGGCCAAGTCAGCCAAGAATGTGGAGGAAGCCTTTTTGACCATGGCGGGAGAGTTGATTCGGCAAAAAGCGGCACGAGGTGGTGGTGATTCGGATAAAAAGGGCATTGATCTCTCGGCGGCCAGGGAAAAATCCAATTGCTGTTAGAGCCATGGACTTTTGTCGTGCGACTTTTGCGTTGCATTTTATTAACGTCTTCTATTCGAACCAGAGTTGCCTTGTGTTTGAATGTTGTCAAGCTAGCTAGTGGAAGTGATTTGGGTGTATTAAGGTTACACCATGACACCATGTAGGTGTGGTTGATTCAGTCTACTCGCCATCAATGCTCACTTGAAGCTTGACCTTATGTCCACTATGCTTTACAGTAGCTTACTTCTTTATCGGTGGACAGGACCAAGCATGGGAGCGCCTCCCAAAAGCCGACTGCATAGACAGTGCAAGAGTCCAAAGACGAGAGAATTGAACACGGCCCATCGCCACAAGAGCCGCCACAGATACACGTGGACTGCAGGATGGTCCTTGTGAATCTGCAATTGTCTGATGGAAATATCCTTCCACAATTCGTGCGACAAGTTGACATTGAGATACTTTGTGGTGGTCGTCGTCGT
>Ga0307981_1003910_pt1 | contig 10841 bp, 11 predicted proteins | sample OrgLakmetagen987_FD_201849 | JGI IMG/M metagenome (GOLD analysis project Ga0307981, IMG submission 201849) | Saline water microbial communities from Organic Lake, Antarctica - #987 | ecosystem: Environmental > Aquatic > Non-marine Saline and Alkaline > Saline | place: Antarctica: Organic Lake... | reverse complement strand
TTAAATAGTATGTTTATGTTCGCGAACTAGGCTTAAGAACCAAGATGTCGCATGGCATGGCTTTAGTGAGTGCCACGGCGGTATCGCCAAACAATCGGTCGATATAATTTGTATCTTCATTATTACCGATGACCGTGACTTCTGCGTTTAGCGTAGTCGCGGTGTTTGGTAATGCGTCATCTGGGATGCCTTCCTCGACATGCAGTTGATCGTCAGCAACTGAATATTCACTTATATATAGTTTTAGCTTTTCAATATGTTGCTCTTTGAGACTGGCTTGACGTTTGAACCCACGTTTATTGTTGTAATCTATTTGTAAACTACCAATTTCTCCATAGTAGCAATCAACAACATGCATTTGAGCCTTCATAGCTCGCGCGAGCATGTCACTCGTAGACAGAATAGCTTTGTTCATTTGATGAGTATCAAAATCCTCTTCGCACATATCTACACAAGCTAAAACTTCGAGCTGCTCATCCCATTGCCTTGGCTTGATCATCCATAAAGGTAATGGACAATCGCTTACAAAATAGTGGTCGAGGCCACTTCTGAACAACTTTGTATATTCACCTTGCTCATAAGGCGCTTTCACAACTAAATCGAAAGAAGATTCAGTAATAAACTCAGATATAGCTAACGAGGTTTTTTGTTTCCATGAACAGATGACGTCGTTAACATAATCTTCGCTCTGTGTTGTTTGTAACACATCTTCAATCATTGCTCGTTGTTGATTAACTATTGCGCATAAATCATCAGGCAGGTCGGCATTAGGCTTATGCATCATAGCGCGGTGATAAGATACGAATACAGTCATTTTTGCTGCAAAAATCTTACACAAACCGGCCGCTCGTAATAACGGAATTGAAATATCTTCATCAGATTGAAGTACTACAAGCAAGTTTTTGAAAGGGGCGGTTGCGGCAATCATAATCATGTCTCGTCGGCTAATTGTTTAATTATTTAGTGTACCTAATATATCTCCTTAGTGTAAATTAATTGATTGTGATGGCGAACAAAGAGCTTACAAACGAAAGTAACCTAAGCGTTTTTAAAGCATTAAAACCCAAACTTAGGCTTAAGGCTCCAACTCTTGCGAATAGGATATTGAACACCCTGTTTGCCTGATACAGACTCGAATAAATGTACGCGATCAAACTCACAGTCAATATTCGCCTGCAATAACTCACAAGGAGGATTACTTTTGAGACCCCTCGCTAGGGTCAAATGTGGCTTGTATTCGTTGTGTTTCATATCAAGCTGGCATTGGTTGGCAATGCGCTTTGTGGCTTTTGCCAGTAAGCTCAGTTCTTTAGGGATAATGGAGGGTGCTAGAAATAGTATTTTGGGCTTTGCCCAATATCCCATTTGGTCAAGTGTAAGGCTGACTTTGCTGCACTCTATTTCATCCATTTGCGAGCACAGGCTATCGAGCGTGGTGTCAGATACTTGGCCTAAAAAACTTAAGGTAATATGAAAGTTGGCCATGGGCACGGGTTTATCAATTTTGGGTAACGCTTTTTCTCGCCAACTGTCTACGGCAAGTTTACTCAGGGGTGAAAGATCTAAGCCTAAAAAATATCGCATTGTGGTAGTTCAACCTTCGTTTAACAGCCTATGTTGCTTGATATGCTAAAATAGAGTCAACGTAAGGACAACTGGGAACTTTGCTTTTGTCTGAAAAAATAAATAATGAGCAACTAGTAGAGAAAGCTAGGCAATGTATAAATTGCAATCATATGTTACCCCATTCTCCACGACCCATATTCATTTGGCCTCAAAATCCTAAAATAATATTGATTAGTCAGGCTCCCGGGCGCTTGGCCCACGAGAGCGGCTTGGCTTGGAATGACGCCTCTGGCGAAAGGCTTAGGACTTGGTTAGGTGTAAACCGCGTGCAGTTTTATGAATCGGGTAATTTTGCAGTATTGCCTATGAGCTTTTGCTTTCCCGGTTATAAAAATAATGCCGATGCACCACCCTTAAAACCGTGTGCACCTATGTGGCACTCATCGTTTTTAGCGCAAGCTAAACCGGAACTTATCCTTTATATAGGGCGATACTCCCAGCAGTATTACTTACCTGAGTATGCTAATTTAACCACTGCGATATCAGACTTTTCTCATTTGTTACCAAGCAAAGCTGCGCTACCTCACCCTTCAGGTCGCAATAATCGCTGGCTTGCTAAACATAGCTGGTTTGAGCGTGAGTTGGTCCCTGTGTTACAACAAAGGGTGTTCACCGCGCTTTCTTAATACATATTAATTGCGAGATCTCACCGTCATATTTCGGTTAAGCTATGCACTGAGCTGATATTCGGAAAACACATGCCTGAACCTTTCAAAAATCGATTTTCTAAACTATTGATAGAACAAATGGCAGCTTGTTTTTCGCAGCATTACTGCGATTTTGATGAGCGTGCTTTTATAAGTAAAGCGAGCGCGAATTTATCAAACTTGGAGCTTAAGCAACGCATTATGCAAATTGTTGAGGCGATGCGTGAGTGCTTGCCTGAAGACTTCACCCGATGCGGTGATATTTTGCATAACAGTTTACGCCCTATGGTCAACGTAAATGAGCTGAGTAAAGACCCTAGCCATGCCCGCTTAATAGCAGGTTGGGCGATTATGCCTATGGCTGACTTTGTGGGAATATACGGTCAATCACATTTTGAGTACTCTCTCACCTTACTGCGTGCTATGACTCAGCGTTTTAGCGCTGAATTCGCCATTCGCTATTTTTTAGATGCAAAGCCGCAGCAAACACTCGCAGTGCTTGAAACTTGGTTGGAAGATGAAAGTGAACATGTACGCAGGCTTGTGTCTGAAGGCACTCGCCCGCGTTTGCCTTGGGGCATGCAGTTAAAGCAATTTGTTGCTGACCCACAAGCACTGCTGCCTTTATTGGAGACCTTAAAAGATGACTCCTCAGAATATGTGCGTCGGTCGGTCGCGAATAATTTAAACGATATAGCAAAAGATCACCCTGCGCTGGTGGTCAAAATTTGCCAGCGTTGGTTGCGCGGTAGCACCCACAATCGCACCCGACTCATCAAACATGCTTGCAGAACTTTATTTAAACAAGGCAGGCCAGATGCACTTGATTTATTTGGTTTTAAGAGCCCAAAGCTTTCTGCCTGTGATTTGTCATTGGATAGCAAGGTGGTGACTATTGGAGAGGCAATCGAGATGAGAATTGAGCTTAGTGCTAGTAGCAATAAAAGCAAACAGGCGTCTCAAAAGATGATGCTCGACTATGCTGTTTATCATCAAAAAGCAAACGGTAGCCTTGTGCCTAAAGTGTTCAAGTGGAAGCAGTTTAAATTGATACAGGGCGAATCATTACAGCTGAGCAAAAAACACAGCTTTAAGAGCGTCACAACACGAAAATATTACGCTGGGGCGCATAAAATTACGGTTTTGATAAATGGACATGAGCTCAGTGAGTGCAGTTTTCACTTAGTTGAATAAAAACACGGTTGCCTGTCACAATCTTATTCCAATGCCTTCACTAAGATTGACTCGGCAGTGCTACCTGCGTCACGATGCTTTGAAATGGCTTGATATTCGTCTGACATTAGCCAATTTAGAGCTCCTTTTTTGGATGGAAATTCGATAATAACGGAACGGGTTGCTTCCCATTTTCCAGCTAGCACTAGCGGTTCTTCGTCTACGCTGAGCAACTTGCCATCATATTTTTCGAAAATCTCCATAAAGCCCTGCTCGTATTTGTCATAGTGACTACGATCGTGAATAGTTAATTTCGAAACAACGTATACGGTCATATTTATTTCCTGTTTATCTCGGCTTCAGCGATATAAAGGTACTAGAGTAAAAGTTACCCACTAACTACGCGATTGCGTCCAAGTTCTTTTGCTTTATAAACTGCATCGTCAGCTTGTTTTATAAGTGTGTGTAAGTCAACGTCGTTTTGCATGCTCAAACTTGCAATTCCAATACTAACTGTCAATGGGCTTTTAACATTGCCCTCGAGCTCACTTATATTTTTTCTTATTCGTTCAGCAAGGTCGAGGGCTTCATGATTTGGTGTTTCAGGTAATACCACTAGAAACTCTTCGCCGCCATATCGACCTGTATGATCTGCTGCCCGGCAGGTACTCGATATAGATTTAGCAATTAATATTAAAATATCATCACCAACTTGATGCCCATAGGTGTCGTTGATGTTTTTAAAAAAATCTACATCTAGCATTAGTACTGAGCAAGGACGTTGATAACGTTTAAATTTTTCAACTTCATTCTCTAATTGAGTGAGGATAGCTCGTCTATTGCTCAAGGCCGTTAAATAATCGGTATTAGCTTCGATAAATAATTGTTCTGTGCGCTCTTTTATTTTTTCTTCTAGTGTATGGTTTATCTCTTCCAATTCTTTCCTTGTTTGTTGCAATTCATGGTTTCGCTGCGATAAGGTTTTTGCACTCGGAAACTGCAAAATTCGCGGTATCAAGGCGTATAGAACGATGGCTGTAGTAATTGAAACGAGTCCAGTTATAAATTTGAATGTACCCTCGATAAAATAATAGCCATGCCAAATGTTAATCAGGCCCATAAAATGAGTGATGCCACAAAATGCAATAAACGCGGCAAACAATAAAAATATACCGTTAAACTGTAAATCATCTCTTTTACGCACTAATTTGATAAGTGCTAAGGGGATCAGAGAATATGCAACGAATGTAAGTGCATCTCCCGACACATGCAAAAATAAAAGATCCCAACGCCACAATAAGCAGTGACCATGAGGCATAAAACTCCCATCCAAAAGTGTATCTAACATAGTGCTTCCCTAAAGATATGCGTCATCGAAAACGTATTTGGTCAGGCTTTAAAGATATCACTTGTCAGACTTTTGTCTATTTTTATAACGTTATGCGCTTAAAGGTGACTTTTGTTAGAGGGCAACGTGTACGCGAGCAAGATTTTGATTTCAGCGACTCTTATCATTCCTTTTTATACATTCTTGGCCGCCATGTTCTTGTGCCATGAAAGCATTTAATTTACTGTCTTTATTTCTAGATTTTAAAAAAATTAAAATGCCCGAAATAATAGCGGAATCGCCTTCTGCACCAAGTGCATCGCTGATTTCACTTATTAAACTGCCAATTAGTTCTTGTCTCGAATAAGCACAAGTATAAATATACGCTTTTCCTTGTTTATATCTGTTCAGTAATTTTTTTCTCCAAAGCCGCTCAGTGGTGCTTTGTATAGTGTTAATACTCACAACATGATCGTATTCCTTGGCTTGCTCTATAAACATACAATGGATGTCACTCGCGCTCAGTTGCGGTTGTTTGGCTCGCCAAAATAAGTTTAAGGTATCAATTTCTCTTCGGCCTAGCACCGGAGGAGGTAAAAGCGGTTTGAATTTTGTTTGATATTGATTTTCCATAAGTTTCACCGAGCCCTTATCGGTTATTTATTTACGTGCTTAACTAAACGCCTAAAGATGTTTTATAGATGCACTATTTTTCAATTAAAGGATTAAAAGCCATAATTACAAATGATTTAAGTTGCCAATTCAATACACCGTTTCTAGTGACAATGAGTTACGTTGCTCTGGCCTGTGGCTCACTCTCTCCTTTTGCTGCTATGAGTCACCCAAATGATATTATTGTTGCTGGCGCAAAAGTAGAAGAGATAGAGATACAGGGCAAGGGTGTAAGCCGAATTGGCGATGCTATCTCAGCCTCCGAAGGTGTGATTGGGCAGCAAGAAATTTTAAATCGACCAATGTTGCGCGTTGGAGAAATATTAGAGCTAGTACCGGGTATGGTGGTAACTCAACATAGCGGAACAGGGAAAGCAAACCAGTATTTTTTACGCGGTTTTAATCTTGATCATGGCACTGACTTCTCAACGTCAATTGATCAAATGCCGATTAATATGCGCTCTCATGGTCATGGGCAAGGTTATACTGATTTAAATTTTATTATTCCTGAGACAATTCAGTCCATCTCTTTTAACAAAGGTAATTATAAAGCAGAGGTAGGTGATTTCAGTGGTGCGGGTAGCGCCCAGTTCAACACTGTAAATCAAAGCTTAGCCACGCAATTATCTGCAACCATAGGAGAGGACAATTTTCAGCGATATTTGCTGTCTGGCGGCGTCGCACTCTCAGACAAGTCGGATCAATTTGTAAATTATGCGCTTGAATATAATAGTTATGACGGCCCGTGGACCGATATTGAAGAAGACCTCGATAAGACTAACCTATTTTTAAGTTATATCAGCAAGCTAAAAGATGGTGACCTCAAAGTTACATTTATGGCTTATGACAATGCATGGAATAGTGCAGACCAAATTCCGCAACGAGCAGTAACACAAGGTATTATTGACGAGTTGGGTTCTTTAGACACCAGTTTAGGAGGAAATAGCAGTCGTTACAGCGTGAATGCAATGTTTCAAAATCAAAACCTTAATGCCTCCCTTTACTTCATAGATTACGATTTGAATTTATGGTCCAACTTTACGTATTTTCTCGATAACCCAGAAACCGGAGATCAGTTTGAACAAGTTGACAATCGCCAGATATATGGAGGAAATCTAAGTTACACATTATTTACACAGTTTGATCAAAAGCTTGTTTCAAATGAGTTTGGTACGCAAGTCAGAGTAGATGACATTGCCGAAGTCGGATTATTCTCGACTCAGCAAAGGCAACGATTAGGAGCAATTAGGAACGACAAGGTAAAGCAAAGTAGCATTAGTCTTTACTGGCAAAATAGCATTATTTGGAATGAAAAAATAAAGACGATAGTGAGTGCTCGTTACGACTACTTAGATTTTGACGTTACTAGCAATATTGCTTCAAATATCAATGCAATTGATTTACGAGCTAACAACGGAACCGCAAATGACGATAATGTGGCACTAAAAGCAAATCTTATATATACCGTAAATGAGCAGTTTGAGCTTTATGCATCGATTGGGCAAGGGTTTCACACCAACGATGCTAGAGGTACTTTTGAGCAAGTAGACCCTAACTCTGGAGAGGATATTCAAACTGTAGACCCTATTGTGGATTCTTTGGGCTATGAAATAGGTCTGCGCACTAATTTATCCGACCGGCTAAATGCTTCAATTGCCCTCTGGCACCTTGAGCTAGACAACGAGTTGCTGTTTGTTGGTGACGCGGGTAATACAGAACCAAGTGATTCGTCGTCACGATACGGTATTGAATTGAGCGCTTACTACAATATTACCAATAATTTAACAGCCGATTTAGAATATGCATATACAGACGCTGAATTTGATAGGCTACCCAACAATGCAAATATGATTCCTGGGGCACTCGAGCATGTGGTTCAAACGGGTATCACATATCAAGCTGGTCTGGGATGGTTTGCTAGTGTTAGATTACGTTACTTCTCCGATCGCCCATTAATCGAAGATGGCAGCGTTACTTCTGATGACTCGCAAATTGTTAATCTAAATATCGGCTACAAGTTTGAGCATTTGACCTTAAAGCTAGATATTTTGAATGCGTTAGACAGTAATGACCATGACATAGACTACTACTACGCAAGCAGACTAGCGACAGAGGCTGCAGGCAGTGGAACTGAAGACTTACATTACCACGTGCTTGAACCAAGAACGCTCCGCTTATCAGCGACTTACATGTTTTAGCCCGTAAAAGTATTAATAGTTAGCTAAGGTAAAGAACTTGACCAATGGGACAAATGTATATGGAACATGAATACTTATTTCCACTGCTACTGAAAGTAGCAAAGAGCGATACACAAGCATTTGAAAATTTGTACAAGGCCACTAAAGGACAAATGTATGCAGTGGTGTTGAAGATGCTCAAAAGCCAAGAGCTTGCCGAAGAAGCGACTCAAGAGGCATTTGTTAAGATTTGGTATAATGCCTCAAGTTACCGAGAGGGCCAAGGTACTGTACTAACTTGGATGATCAGCATTGCTAGATACAGAGCTTTAGATACAATTCGGTACAAGAAGGTGCGCAAAGAAGAGGTTCTCGATAGTGACTACGTTGATAGCAACCAAAGTATGTTTGAGCAAGACTCAATTAATCAGAACAAGTTAGACGTGTGTATGCTGGAATTAGAAAACCCGCAAAGACAAGCCATTCACTTAGCATTTTTTGATGGCTTATCTCATGCTGAGGTTGTGCAATGCTTAGACACTCCCCTAGGAACGATTAAAAGCTGGATCCGCAGAGGCTTGCAAAGCTTGAAGAGGTGTTTAGCGCTATGAATTATTCTGACGAAACCATTTCAGCATTAGCCGCTGAATATGTAATTGGAACACTGCGCGGAAGTGCTCGAGACAGGTTTGATGCACTGAAAGCTAAGAATCCTAAGATGCAAGAGGAAGTATGGTACTGGGAAGGGCAACTCAATCAGATGGCAATAGATATGCCCGCCACTGAGCCGCGCCCAGAGCTATGGCAAAAAATAAGTCAGCAGCTGAATCTAAGCAATAATGTGGTTAATCTGCAACAGCCAAAAGCTGAGGCCAAGCCAAGTTCGTCAGTGTGGCAATGGGTATCAAGCGTAGCAGTTGCAGCGAGTATTGTTATGGCAGTGCTATTAATAAACTCAATGCCTAAACAAGAGTCACTGATCACCAGCGTTGCTGTGTTTAGTAATGAACAAGCCGAAATCTTATGGTCGGTTGACATATCCGAAAAAGAGCTAACGATTAAACCCACTCAAAAGCTACCTTTACTGAGCAATAATGACTATCAATTGTGGATTGTCCCTAAATCAGGTGGCGACCCGATTTCGATAAGTTTATTACCTCAGCGGGGTCAGTTGATATTGGAGCAGGGCTTAGCGCTTGATTTATCTGAAATTGCTGCATTGGCGGTGAGTTTGGAGCCATTAGGTGGTTCGCCCACCGGACAGCCAACGGAAGTGTTGTTCGCCACCGAAATTGTTTTATTAAGTAGCTAGAGGTAAATAGCTATTAAGAGTAATGGAGTACCCCCATCATTTAATCGAAACGCAATGTTTTGTGAGAATGGTGGGGTTTTAGTGTGCTTATTAAAATTAGTTTGTTTATAAATAACTAATTCCAACAACGAAAGACCCCACTTTTTGCCATTAATTAACGATATTTAGTGATTTTAAAAAATCACTAAATAATTGTTTATATTGAAAAATATTAAAACATCTTTTTTTATTCCAAATTTATTTTAAGTTTTTTGCATCCAGTTACAAACCTGTCGCGTTTGGCTTTCTGAATTCACGAACAATCGAATAGGAAGATACTTTATGCAAAGTTCAATTAATAAAATAACAAGCTGTAACTCTTTAGAAAATGCGAATAAGTCGCGAATGAACCTGGCAAAAAAGTCAGTGATTGCCGCTGCTATATGCAGCGCATTTATCAGCTCTATAGCGGTTGCGTCAAGTCACAGAGAAGCGCCAAACATTACTCGGTTCCCTACAGTAGACTCAACAGATTATTATGTTTTTAATAGTTATGAAGAGGGTCGCGGTGATTTCGTCACCATGATTGCAAACTACATTCCGCTGCAAGACGCCTATGGCGGCCCAAACTATTTTCCGATGGATCCAGCTGCTACTTATAGTCTGCATGTGGACACCGATGGAGACGCTGTTGAGGACATTACATTCGCATTTAATTTTGAGCGTATGTTGGCAAACAACAATCAGGGCGTGAAGTTAATGATTGGCCCTGAAGGTGACAAAAAAGAAGTGGGTGTGCCATTAGTTAACATTGGTCCTATTTCAGATATGAATCAGGGCAGTGCTAATTTTGCAGAATCGTATTCTATTACTTTGATTGAAGGCGATGTGAGAAACGGCACAAGAACGCCCGTTATGAATAATACGCAAGGAGGCGAAACGTTTAGCAAGCCGCTTGACTATATTGGCAATAAAACATTTTCGAGCATGAGCGGATACGCAACCTATGCGAACAGTTTTGTCTACGATATTCAAATTCCTGGCTGTAATACTGCAGGTCGAGTATTTGTTGGACAGCGCAAAGACCCATTTGTTGTTAACCTTGGTGAAACATTTGATTTAGTAAACTATGTGCCTGTTGAGGGTGATAGTGCACCTGGCGCTGGCGACGGTGCTGGTTTTCCAGGTGGTATCACTCAAGACGCAAATAATGACGACCTGATTGACAAGAACGTAACCAGTATCGCCATTGAGGTTCCCAAAGCGTGTGTAATAGGTTCTGGCAACGGAGTAATAGGCAGTTGGACCACCGCAAGTTTGCCACAGGCAAGAATATTAAATCCAAATGCAAGTTTTGATAAACCGGATGTAAACGGTGGTGCGCTCACCCAGGTTTCCCGTTTAGGGTCGCCTTTAGTTAACGAGCTTGTAATAGGGATTGAGGATAAAGACAAGTTCTCTTCTGCGCATCCTATGAACGATGGTCAATTTGCTGACTATGTAACTAATCCAGCCTTGCCAGAATTACTAAATATCTTATTTAGAGATCCTGTAAATGCCACATTAGGAACTGACTTAGCAACCTTGGCACCGACAAACTTCCCTCGCCTTGATTTAGTCAATGCCTTTTTGACTGGCTTCCCGAATGTTAATCAGTTGGCAACCGTGACTCCGTCCGAAATGCTACGTTTAAATACAGGTATTCCTGCTACTCCAATGGCAAATCAGTCAGCTTTTGGTGTTGCTGGAAATGACTTGGCTGGCTTCCCAAATGGCCGTCGTCCTGGTGATGATGTTGTAGATATCGCCTTAAGAGTTGTCATGGGAGCATTATGTCACCCTATCCCAATTAATGGTGAGCCAACTAACTTGGGTATATGCGCACCAGAGGATGCTGTTGTGGGGAATGTTCCATTTACCGATGGCGC
>Ga0307981_1003908_pt1 | contig 10845 bp, 6 predicted proteins | sample OrgLakmetagen987_FD_201849 | JGI IMG/M metagenome (GOLD analysis project Ga0307981, IMG submission 201849) | Saline water microbial communities from Organic Lake, Antarctica - #987 | ecosystem: Environmental > Aquatic > Non-marine Saline and Alkaline > Saline | place: Antarctica: Organic Lake... | reverse complement strand
GGACAAATAGGAGCCAAGTGTTCATGTTGAAAGCACCTTTCCGGAAAGATTCGAGCATACCAACCGTCTTCATTTGGTTTTGCTTTTTCATTTTGGAATAGTTGCCCTTGGGATGATCGTCTGTAAAGCGAATGACGCAGTAGGAAGTAATGATACCAATTGTCGCTGGAAAGATACAGATTGTTCGCCAAGCCTTTTCCTCGTCTCCATCGAAAATGTCACGAAAGAGGGGAAATAGAACTGAACCCATGAGTACTTGGGTTACTCCGCCTCCCAGGTTTCCCCTAATGATTATAACAAAGAACGGTAACAAGGTGAGGGACTCGATTGCGTACATTTACGAGTAGAACGACACACGGCGAAGGGTAAGACGTACCATCCTCCAACTGTGGCGTTGGCTGTTCCAACCCATTCTTTGGTAAACATGGTAGAGGCCCAGTACTGTGCCATGACAAAGGTGGATCCACCGATACCAATGAAAAAGCGAAGCACAGCTAGTCCTGTAGCAGAGTTGACGAGACCAGTGAGACCCGTTGGGATGGCACTGCAGAGCAGGATAATTCCCATTGGAATTCGGGGACCGTACTTGTCGCAAAACGGACCAAGAACAAACCTCATAACAATTGTGCCGGCAACGGCGGTAATGGATGAAGTCCAAATCTCTTGCTTGGAAATGCCCAAGGTCTTTTGAACTTCCGATAATAGTGGTGAAATACTAAACCACATGAGAAAGGCAACATGATAGCTCCACCAAGCAAAGTGAAACGCCCGCATGTGTGGTCTTGCGAACGAGCAGAGCTTGATTTCGGCGGCTCGATCGTCCTGATTGGGGTCTACCTTGATATGGTAGGTTGCATACTTTCTCTGTGGTTGACCTCGATTGCTCATCGAGTCATCGCGATCGCCGCCTCCGACATCAAGAGAGTCGTTCCAAGTCACCTCGGTTGCTCCTTCGTCTTGTCTATGTTGGTGACTTCTGGACGCCTCCACTTCGATATCCTCGTACGACAGAACATTCACGATTGTTTGGGAACTCATCTGTCTTGTTTCGATGTTCTTGGTATCTCAGAGTGGCGTCCAAGGTCAACACGAAGACCACGACGAGCTACGATAGCAAGAGGAGAGGTTAGGGCTGCAGTTACGTGCCTGCAGTTTGTAAGGAAATGTGGCCCTGCATCAATTTTGGCACAAAATCAATACTCGATGATCCGTTGAGCTGTTGAGCGCCTAAACCGAAGACAAAAAGCCATAGAAAACTCGTTTAAATGTTTGAAATACTTAGATGATGAAAATTTGCGCGCCTCCATGTAATTAGGCTTCAGCGATTTCGAACTAAGCACGTGCGTTTTAAGACTGCCCGGCGCTAAGGAACACATGCTACTATCAGCGGCGTTCGACAAAAACAATTAAATGCCGACCAAAAGTGTGGCCGGAGTTGACGGTTTGGCGGAACCAGAACAACTGGTCGCTCAGGCTAGGCTCGTTCTTATCACAGCTTGTCATCCGTGTCATATCGTGTCATTCGTGTCATAATGGTCCCTCCCCATATATCCGGGTATCTCTGTATCGTAATGATGAAAATGACAAGTAGACTACCGTAGTGGTACCGTACCGGTAGTGGTAGTGGGGGTAAAATAATGACCAAAATCATAAATGTCATGGTTTTCACACCTTGTCATTCAGACAAGCCAACAATAAAGCAGGGTTCTCGTTTTCAATCGGGTAAAGATTACAGTACTGTAGTCTGGTCTATTAGCAGTTGGTTAGGCAGGCAACAGAGAGAAGCGGGATCAAAATTTATACAGTAACGGGGAAGAAAGCAAGGTAAAACAATCACTATAGTTGGATAGTTGTGCAAGGCTTTCGAGTGTAGTGCACACTATGATGGGGTTGGAATGTGGTACATTATTATAGAACAGCTTGACCATAGCTCAATCCTAAGGAGGAGAAAGGAAGTGAACTGTTAAGGACCTTGGAAGGGATAGACTCGTCGCATCGTACGGTACAGTACCAGTACCGGTAGACATACTTCAAGGTTACACAATATGTATGATATTAGAGTAGTAGCATGTGTATCATTTGAAATAGCTGAGCTTTTATCATAGTCGAGTAGCATACATTTTTTTACGTTGTTAGCCATGTAAGTGTCTTCAAATGAGCTCTTGCCTCGTTATAGTTGCGGATTTAATTAGCAGCAGCATTCGGTGCATCTTTAATGTCGGCTCCAGAGCCGCCAATAAGAAAGTCTCCTGGATCAGAGACACTGCGCTGATTCGAAATGGCTTCGCAATCCATTTCGTTCAAGCACCATTGGACTGCATCATGGAGACATGCAAAGAAATGTTCTCTGCCTACCTTGTCAACAAAGCCGCTGGCGACCAATTGTTCCATGACTCGGAGGCCTGGGTTGGAGAAGAGAATCTGCTGCCCTCTGGAAAGATACGTCTCGTTCATGTCGTCTGAAAGAAGAAAGATAGGAGTGTGGGTAAGAGCACTGAAACCTTGGTGTTGCCATGCGACCAATTCTGGCCAGCAAATCAACGTACCCAGAATATGCAGTGCACTCGTATCCATGTGGGAAACAGGACTCATTTCCAGAACAATGTACTTGACGTCGCCCCCACGTGATTCCAGCTCGGCAGCGGCCGCCAACCGATACTTGCGAATCTTGTCGCGAACATTCTGCGCATTGGCAAAGTAAAGCGGAGCGTCGATTCGTACCAAGACGATACCGTCGTACTCTTCCGTGTCGGGGTACTGCTTGATGTTGCGGTAAATGGTGGTACCTGGCAATCGTCCTAACACCATAGTGTGCGGGTATGCCGACTCGTAAATGACAATGAGCAGTGAAACACCCACCGCAATGGCCAAGCCAATCTCCACACCCAAAAGCATGGTACCAAAGCATGCCGTGTTCCAAACGCAAAAGTCAAACTTGTGCACTCTCCACAGATACATTGCTTCTTCGTAATCCAGCAGGCCCAGTACGCCAGAAATGACAATGGCCGCCAAGACGCAGAGAGGCATGTTCTCAAAGACTGGAGTCAGCAACAACAAGACAACGCCCACCATGGTAGCAGTCACGGCTCCACTAATACCGCTTTGAGCTCCACTTTCGTTGTTGACGGCGGAACGACTAAATGACCCCGTCACAGGATAAGACTGGAACATTCCACCCACAAAGTTGGCCATGCCGAGGCCAATCAACTCTTGTGATGCGTCAATTTCGTACTTGTGCTTGGAGGCCAATTGTTTGGCAATCGCAATTGACTCCATGAATCCAACAATAGCGATACTAATCACCACCACAAAGAGCTTGTCGATGCTCTCGATTGGCGTCCAGTCACCGGCTGTAAAATTCGGTAGCCCCGTCGGTATATTCCCAACAATGGGGATTCCCTTTTCGTCCAAAGAAAAGGCCACAGTCAGTATAATCGTTACGGTCGTCACGGCCAACGGTCCAATCGCTCGAACCCACTTGAACCTCTTGGAGTGTTTGCCAATATACTTGAGGCCCACCAAGGCCACAATACTGCATAGTCCCAAGAGAAAGGTCTTCCACGAAAATTCTTGAATGTTCTCCAATATATTCGCGATAATCTCTTGGATTCGGTCGGACCGCTCTACATCGTATCCCAAAATAAACTTGAGCTGCGACGCACCGATAATAATGGCCGCGCCCGTGGTAAAGCCCGAAATGACAGCGTGTGACAAGAATATTGTGACGAATCCCAAGCGCGCAATGCCCATGAGAATGTAAGTCACGCCCACGAGAAAGCTCGTTTGGACGGCCAATCGGTTGTACAAGGCTTGGTAGTCCGCGTCGGTCGGATTGTGTCCTCCCGACTCCAACACGGACGCCAACCCGGTCGACAGCAAGAGACTAATCAAAGCAACTGGTCCCACTGCCAGTTGCCGACTACTACCTGCCACAGCGTAAGCATACACGGGCATGAGCGCCGAGTAGAGTCCATATTGTACCGGCAACCCAGCCAGTTTGGCGTACGACATGCTCTGCGGAACAATCATGACACCGACGGTGCAGCCAGCAAGCAAGTCCTTGGGGAGCGTCAACTTCCATGGGTACATCTTGAGCCAGCGCCAGCACGGCAGTACGATTTCGATCCAATCGTCGCTCGTTTTGGATTCCATCGTTTGGTGCACGTGCGATGCCAGTCGTTGACAGAGGTTGCTGTTGTCGTTACCATTGTTGTTACCATTGTCGTTACTGTTGCTGTTCCTGCTACCATTGCCGCCACCACTGCTCCTGGTGTCCGCCGATTCTCCAGTCAAGAACTCCCCACTGTGATGGGGTACTGCATGACGGCGTTGTCCCGAGCTATCGGTAGCAATGTGGTCGAGTGCAAGGCGAGGTCGAGAAACATAGCGGTTGTTTCGTCTAAAGAGCGTATTGGTATCGGAGGACGATTGATTATGCTGGGGTTGCTCGGACGGTGGTGCAATGACTCTGCTCGACAGCGGGTCGTCGTCTTCTGTGACGGTGGTTTCTGAGGTCTTGAGGTCCGACGAAGACTCTCCCTCGAAGTCATTGTCGGGTGTGGACATTGTCGTCGCGCCTTGCTGTGATTCAAGGTGTGTTGAAGGCGGCGGGTTGAAGAATATGGTCGTTGGTCGCCGTTACTGTATACCGGTCGGTTTCGCTCACGCTCTCGCTCTGGCGGTGCTCGAAAGAATTGCTCGAAAGACACCTTGCGAAGAGCTTTCGGATGTTTCCGACCTCTCCTGTCCTCGTCGCTTTGATTTGATTGGCCTATTTATGTTTTGGGCAGCAGGCGAGGCACCAAGTTTCCGAAGACATCACACTTTCCATTTCCATGCACTCTTCATTTCCCAATCATTCGTGACTCATGCAATATCAGTCCCACAAAGAAACGTTCTCTTCTTCGAATGACCCTCGTCGGTCGTCGTCGATGGTTGATTCGATTCGATTGATTCATTCGGATTGCTCTATGTAGTCTACGTCGTATGAGAATCGCGAATTACCAAAAAGTTCTTTGAAGGCCATGGACTGCTCTTTCTTGCAGCATTATTAAACATTCGAGCACTGTTACACCTCTTCTCACAACTCAAAAGCATCACAACTACCCTTCATCCACCATCATCCTCAAAAATCATGTCTCTGTTGCGAAATCCCGACAAACTCTGGCATTTTCTCGTGTCGATTGGTCTCGTTCTCATTTTCTACACCACAACAGTTCTCTGGCTCATCTATAAAAACAATCAAGGCCCCTATCAACGAGAAGGAACGATCTGGAAGAGGCTTACCGCAGCCTCCATAGCATCATTTTCGGTAGGCTTGGTCAAGGAAGCTGCCGACTACGTCAGCGACGATTGGCAGTGGTGTCAGACTACGTGCCACTTTGATATTTGGGATCTCGTAGTAATCTTTGATGGCGCGGTTGTGGGGTCCCTATTGGTTGTTCTGCATCTCATGTATACGCTTCCTAGTATTCAAAGAGATGATCCGTGTACGGATACGGTTGCGAGCACCGTCGACGATTTGGATCTTTGTCGAGACGACGAGCTTGGTTGCGAATCGAAAGAATGCGGCGATCCTCCTTCTACCGCTGCTTCTTCTTGGGAGGGGGAGGACAACGACGGGATGATTCCGGTCGAGCTCCGAATTCGATGCGACGCGTTAGATTCCAGTGGCAGTTATGATGTGGATGATGACTGCAGCAATGGGAATGTCGCGAATGATGAAGAACGTCAACTGCCCATTGCGTCTAATGAGAGGCCGCTGTGATTCGATTCAGTCAAGGGGTATCATTCGTTGCGTATTCATTCATTCATCTATCCATCCATGCAGCTACACCTATTCACATCATGTGTTTGCATTCTCGTCAGTCTACAGAGAGACTCAAGAAGAGTCTGACAGCCAGTCATTCTACGATTGATTCAGGTTACGTTTATTACAGTTTCATACCGTGCACGCAGAGCGGTTGCTTCTTGGTCCACTTGCTTCGCTAGCTGTGACAGTCGAGCATCAAACTTGTTACTACTGTCTAAATCATTTCCGTTTGCGATACTGCTCCACATCAAACCCGCCCGAGCACCGCACACCACCAGAGCCCGTGCCGCCACGTGTTGAATCACTGTCAATTCTTGTGGGTCGGTGCAGTGGCCCATGCATGCCGCCAGTGCAGTGGCAATCTTGCCACCGTGGCGTGGCATGATGGGATGAGCCGCCACCAAGAGTTGTCCGAGTGCCACGGTGGCCAGTAATCGAATTTCGGAACGATACGACCGATCTTGAGCTTCGTTGCCGCTGGCTTGGTCCAGAGCTGCAAACTGGCTGTCGTCTTCAGTCTGTAGCAGAGGCAAAAGAGCAGTAAGCCCGAGACGACCCAGCTCTAGAGCATCGGCGTTTTGCGTTTCCACGTGATCCTTGAGTAGGGGAAGAATGGCACCCACGAGTATTCCCCAAAGCACCGGATTTCCTTCCCGGACAGAATTCTGGTGCAAGGTGAGCAACCAGTGCTGTGTAGCTTGTCGGCGCAACTGTTGTGCCTTAGCAAAGTCGTGCAGTTGTACCACCCGAAAGACTTGCGCCTGCGCTAGCCCAATCACTGCGAGTGCGGGTCCGTGCCGACTCGTTTTGCAGGCGAGATCCAATGGTGGTAGCAATAAGCCACTATTCACGACTTGCGACCACAGATTGGGCGGTGAAGCCCGACACGTAAGCAAATGGTAAAGGCCGGCGGCTCCCAGAGCACGGACGGCATCCCCGGCCCCCGTCAATAATTCATAGCATACGGGTAGTATCTCATTCAAGATTTGTAGCGTAACTGCATCCAACAGCGAAATAAATTGTAGAGCCGCGTTCACACGAGACGGAATTGTTTGGTAGGGCCGCGAAAGTGGATCGTCAGTTGCCTTATCTGGATGAAGTACGAGGTGCCCCAGATGAAGTCGAGTTTTAAATGTTGGCTGCTTGTTGGCTAGAGTGCTACTAGTCGACATATCGCGTCCAAAAAAGTGCGCACGCACTGCCGTGGCCATTCGTTCCGTGCCAAGAGTTTGGAAGACAGCCTGTTGCATGGTTTTCTCGGAACGAGTCTCCTCAAAAACGACGTCTGTTGTTGATGTAGCTGTTTTATACAGCTGTTGCCAGAGCACTGCCACCGGTTGAATATTTGCTGGATCAATGTTATTTGTCGTCGTACCGCTGGTCCATTCGACCGCCTTCCAGTCCATGGCTCGCAATCGAATGTCGGTTGTCTGTAATAATGGTGCTGACGACGATTCGTGCAATATCAAGTAATCTGGTGATAGGGCAGATAGGCGCTCTTGTAAAGCTGCGTGTACGTGTCGCGGCTGACATGGCTGCACGCCAAAGGCCAAGACAGCGACAGCGCATCGTCGGTTGGCACTCTGCCAAGCTGACCTATTGGTTGTGGAAAGCTTGGCGGTGGCGGTGGTGGTGGCGAGCCGATCACCCCAGGATAGCGTGAGAGTCGTGACTCGCAACAATAGCAGCGTTGTTGGAACCTTGGTGCGCTCCCCGGCAGTTGCTCGGGCAACGTCGCTAGCCAAGGTTTGGATTGTGTCCGATAGCAACGAGAACAAATTAGAGCGTTGCCCGTCCGTGTCGACCCCGCTGGCGCTTTCCTCACGACTTGCATTCGGTACATCCTTCCAGTAGCTCGTCAGTAACAACCAGTACTGTTGCAAGACGAGAATTCCTGTCTCGTTTAGCCTTTGCATCGTCGTCGTCGCTGTTGTTTGGCTGCTAGTATTGGAAAAGAGCGCCGGGTGGATGCAAGTGGTGTAGCATGTCAATAGGTTGCCGTATAGGTAATCCGGAGGCTGGTCCGACTGTCGGAGCTTGGAAAGCCAGTGTTGAAGTAATCTATTGTCTGCTAGCTCGGAAGGTGGTACGGCGGCATGAATGGGTTGTCGATAGTGCTCCACGAGTGCTTGCACGACCGAGAGTGCGTCGTTGTTGGTGTCTACTACAATCTTCATGTTTGTGCTGCTCGACTATCAGGGCGGTACGAGTCCTGTATTGGTCCGCTTGTACCGTAGAGTATATGCGTCGTGTCGTGTCGAGCTCTGGTAGCGGGTGCGTTCTCTCTTCAAATACTGTAGACTAGACTACTGTAGGGTTTAGTAGATCGACGGGCACCTATTCGAATTTGCCGGTGGCCTCTCGCCTCTCCTCCCATTGTCGTATTGTCGCGACGAGCCTCGCTCCGATGGCCGAGCCTATCCAGGATAATTTCAGACGACGTATTGTTTGTTATTTAAAGTACTGTTATTGTATATATAAACGTGGCGACACGTAGTTCAGAGAGAATCCGTTTCTTCTTCTTCAAGTTCAACAACGAAGAAACAAGAAATCGACGGAGAGAAGATGGCCATAATATACTAGAGGATACCAAGTATCGTTTGCAAACAAGAAGATTGTCAAGCAGTTATCTACTCTCTACTAGCTAGCTACTAGAGCGTCCAAGATGAGAAGCGCTCAGGATGGATGGATCCAAACGGAAACGGAAACCGACAGCCCTAGTAGAGCAGATGCGACTCCTCGGAAACGACGACCAAGCAAACACGGCACTCTTCGACGGTATGCGTCGCGATTGCACGGCAGCAGCTACAAGTACCTGTATCTCCCTGCCGTTCTTCAGCTCTTGTTCTCTATGATTGACTTCCATCAAGCACACGCCTTTGTAATTCACTCATTATCTTGGTCGAAGCATCAAGGCACTACGACACTTTGGTCCTCCTCCTCCTCGTCTCTACCACAACGCCAATCTCCGACCGACGTTTTTTGCGTCAACTGGGAAGGGTGTGTGGCAGATACAGTCGATTGGAGGATTCAAACGGGTATGAATGTGGCCTTGCAGCTGTGGCCCGGCTGTCGCGCCTTGCTGTTGCCGGAACAGCAGCCGCAGACGGACCATGACTCTGACGCAGCGGACGATAGTAATGAGATACCTGTTTGGCTCTCCAACAAACTGGTCGCCTGCCAGAACGTCTTGCAAGAAACGACACCGGACGTACCTGTGGCGGCTGCCTATGCCCTGGCAATTCGCATGTTTCTAGAGGAACAAGCATTGGATCAAGGAAGGAGTACCGGGAGTCGGGGCAAGTACGGGTCCCAGTTTCATCCACGAGGAGAAAGGCAGTCGCGTAATCGCAATCGCAGCAGTAGCAGTAGCAGCCGAAATAGTAGTCGTCCATTGACAGTGGGTGAGGTTGCTGCCAACTGGTGTGACGGGGCAGTGCTTCGGGAGACTCTACCAGCCAAGTATCGTTGTCCGCCGTCAGTATTGGAACAAGCCGTCCAGGAACAGCAAGCAAAGAGTGGTACTCGCGACGGCGAGAACGTGCAAGTGCACACAGATGTGGCGGAAACACTGGTACAGGCGGCTACCGATCCTTCCAAACGGATTATTGTTACAGTCAGTCATGGTGCCGACTTGGTAGCTGCCGAAACGTGTCTCCGTGCCGCCTTTGATTCTCTCGGTTGTAACTTGGTTGTCGTGTCGAATATGGAGCAAGCGCTGCGCAGTAACTGTAATTCCATTGCACTCTTGGTGAAATCGGATGATTCAGTCGCCGATGTTCTTCTTCAATGTGCTCGCACGGCTAATCAAGAAGAAGATGAACAATGTACCGTTCACGTCGTGGAGAGCTCCTGGCAAGCGCTGCAGCGAGAAATTCCTCTCTTTGGAGATGACTTCCCACGCTCTGGTGTGGGTCGAACGGCGTGGGGAAGTCGCTTGGCCTTGGTGGCTGCTGATTGGGCGCATTCCCGGGTAGACTCACTGGAACGAGCAGCAGTTATGTCACCGTGGACAACCTTGTTGTCTCGGCAGGATCTGGAAGAGCTCTTAACGGCGAGGATTGTCCCACGACAACGTGAACGATGAGAGCCCTTGGAAGTTTGAACAGAGGTGAGGTTGACAATCTCCTCAAGATACGTCTCCAATCCCGACATAAATGACTGTGGATATGAGTAACGACTACCGTATGAGGCTGCTCGTCTGGCCTGAACTCGCCTAACATACTACAGTACTTTGTGCGTTTGCGTCGTTTCAAATAACCCCGGATGAAAGACACGGGAATCCTCAAGTCCCCACATATACTGTACACTATGTAGTGACTTTTAAATGAGAGTACTACTAGGGACAGGCTCCAAGCTCATGAACTGATCATTGCACCGTTTCTCGCACTCGCGAAGAATCAAAGGAGACTTGCTGGATGTCTCGTCGTTGTATGCACATCCCAACAAGCAAGCCGTACCCGCGTTGAACCGACCAGCCATCGTATTCATACACCAGTGCTGGCCATCAACGCTGAAGTGATTTCGTTCGAACTTTTTGGCACCAACTGGAACCCTTTGACTGCACGTTTGAGCAATCGACTGGCTAAAATGCCTGTTCGCTGAGCCCAGGTTCTCCATCGTATAGTTGGCGTTGGAAGTATCCATACCCATCAATCGTCCATTCCATTCCATCAGTAAGTCCGCAAAGTTTCCAAACTCCAATAGCAATAGATTATCAACACCAATGGCGTCGGTCTTGTTCCATCCATTCACAAAATCCCTGAGAAGGTCATTCTTTTCCTGCAGAAGCGTCAGGTCCTTCATCGTTACCACATTATTGGCAAATGGTAATGTCACGACAACCATCGTTGAGACACCAAAGAGTTCGTGCGCCATTGCAACAGCTTCGTGGAGCGCTGGAACAGTAATAGCTTCTAGAGGAATCCAACCATGAGGTATTCGAAGGACCATGGCGTCAAAAGAACCAACCGTCCTGGTCGCATTTGCATCGTCTTGCGTATCATACGTATGCCCCGTCAAGTTGTGCGCGT
>Ga0307981_1003907_pt1 | contig 10845 bp, 8 predicted proteins | sample OrgLakmetagen987_FD_201849 | JGI IMG/M metagenome (GOLD analysis project Ga0307981, IMG submission 201849) | Saline water microbial communities from Organic Lake, Antarctica - #987 | ecosystem: Environmental > Aquatic > Non-marine Saline and Alkaline > Saline | place: Antarctica: Organic Lake... | reverse complement strand
CATGAGCATCGACTGTGTTGCATGACCTGAAGGATATGCCGCATGTCCAGGATTGGGGACAACTAACACCAGCTCTGGTAATAATTGTGATGGTCGGGGACGATGAAATCTGATTTTGGCTTGTACTATAAAATATAAACTTTCTTTGTCTGAAAACTTGAGGATAAAAGCCGCAGCCTTTTTCATTTCGGGACTGAATGGACCGCCTGTCAGAAATGTTTCCGAAAAATCCCCAGATTTTGCCTCCATTAATATTTTATTCACTTGTTCGGGAGTGCGTGTTTCAGCCTGGTATGTTTTAAGTAATTCCAGTTCTTGAATGGTTTTCTTACTACTATTATCGGGAGGTGGTGGTAAATTAAACTCTAGCGATTTTTCCAGATACACCGGACCATCTAATATAATGTTTAACAGATGTCCATCCCAGCCATTTTTAGGGAAACGAATATTATCGATGTTGGCCGCTTTAATTTGAGTTGTGATGGCGAAACTCAACATCAGCATAAATAATTTAACGACAGGAATATAAGCATTTTTATACATATTTTTCTCCGATTATAAATTTATCAACGTTGTTATCTATTCTGAGATTATCCTTATTAAATGTTTTAGAAAAATAAAGTTTACATTAGCTGGCAATCTATTCTAAAAAACGGTGCATATTCCAGACTATTTAGGTCGGCCTTAAAACACATAATTTAGTGACATTGCAAATGCCCTAGGTTTAGCTGGGCCGACAAATTCTACTGAACTAATATCAGGGTAAATTTCACCTAATACTTCTTCAGCCTCGCCATAACCACCAAAAGTAAAGTACTGACGATTGAACAGATTATCTAATCTAAAAGAAAAGACTAACCGAGGCGTAATATCATAATTTAGATACATATTAACAACAGAGTGCCCCGCTATTTTATTGTTCTCATTCGCCTCATCACCTCGATAAAACTGAGATGAGCTATAAAGATACTCCCCACCAAAATTAAATTTTTCGGTAAATTTACGCTCAATAGATAATTTTACTTGGTGTTTTGGCTGGCCTGGAATAGTGTCTCCAGGGCTGACTTGTCTATTAGGACCTCGAGGGTTAACAGGACTAAACGAAATATATGGTGATTCGAATGTAGCATCAAGAAAATTGTAATTCGCACTTAAGCGGTAATCATAAAAGTTAAATAATGTTGCAATTTCAATACCTTGACGCTTGGTCTCTTCAATATTTACGAAAAATCCTCGCGATGGTTTACCACCCGCTTGCTGAAATATAATATCGTCCTTGCTAATACTAGAATAAAGAGTAAGTGAATATTGTTGATTCGGTTTGCGATAGATAGCGCCTGCTTCAGCTGTTGTTACGACAACTTGTTCTAGTGGCGGATCAGAGACAAAGCCATTAGGTAATTTACAGGGATCATCTTCATCGGCGCAACTCAACTCAACAGGACTTGGTGTCCTTGATGACTGACTGTAACTCGCTTTTAATGTCAAATTATCAAAGCCATTATAACTAAGGCCAATCGCAGGATTAAATTGATGGAAATTATGCAGTCCATCAAGTGAACCTGGTCCAGAGTCAATTAAATCGTTCATGTGAATCTGTGATTTATTGTATCGACCAGCAATACTCAGCGCTAAGCCATTATCCAATTTCATGGAGTTTACAAAGTATAAATAATAATGTGATGTATCGGTTTTTAGTCTTACCATTGATTCATAATCGAAAAAACCAATAGCACTTACTGAGCGGTCATCATTGATTGTATCGTTGTTTAGAATGGCGAACTCGCTGTCACTGGCAAAATCTATTTTTGCCTTATCGGCACCTATACCAACAATAAATTCATTCTCCCATGCGTTATAGGAATCAAGCTGCACTAACTGAGCAGTAAAGCCATAACTGCTATTATCTGTAGCGCCTGTATTACGCGTGCCGTCAATATCTTCAGCATTAATGGTAGTTAGGTCTGACAAACCAATCGTTTCATCAAAACCTTTAAAGATTACTGCTTCACTCTCATCATCATCATCCCCTTCACACAATGTAATACCGGCGCCATATATACAAGGAAAGTAATCACTGTCATCCCCATTAATACTAGCTATTTGGTTATTACGGTAATACGTATTAGCGTTTAATGAATAGCTATTCGATAGGTTAGTTTGCAGGTTCAAGCCAATCATCCCAAGTTGAGTTGCGGTTTGATCTGGCTGGGTATAAATTGCGGTTGATGATTGTAGCGATAGTAATTCAAGTGGCACGGCACCGTTGCCAATCATTTTATTGTCGTTGGCTGCCATAAATAAATCTGCAATTAAGTTTGGCGATCGATAGCTAAGGTTGACCAATAATTGTTTAATTTTACTTGGGGAGTCGTCGCGCCAACCATCTTCTCTATAACTGTTAGCGTTAATATAGTAAGCCCAATTTTTGTTGCTGCCACCAAACTGGAAATTGACTTGTTTTTGACCAAAACTCCCCAGTTGCAATGAACCCTCATTATGTTCGAGGTCGAAGCCATTTTTAGTGGTTAATGATAAAGCACCACCTAGCGTATTTTGACCAAATATCGGATTTGAACCTGAGTAAAGTGTCACATTTTCGATTGAAGACAAAGACAATAAATCCCAGTTTACGGTGTCGCCAAAGGGCTCATTAAACCTAATTCCATTGAGATAAACGCTAAGACCTTGAGGTAATCCTAACAATGGCGATGCAGTAAATCCTCGGTACTGAACATCAGGTTGAAATGGATTACCTTGGATATCATTAATATTAAGACTTGCTAAACTGCTATTCATTTGCGCTGTAAGTGACATAGCATTAGACCGGCTTATGGTGTCGCTATCAATTTTTTGCACCGAACCAAGTAAGTAGTATTCATTACCATGAGGCGAAATTGGTGTTTGACCGTGGATGGATATTTTTTCAATTTTTTGTTCCTCATCTTCCCCATAAGCATAAAACCCTATAAATAGCAGAAAAAGTACAGTGCTGTAACGATCCATGATGACTCCTAGTGATGCTTCTAAATTAACGATAATCCATTACTGTTTAATAAACTCGAGTGTGAAATATAATTCAACTTCTGCTGATGCCGGGCTCAATTCCTTCTCGATTTTGTAGTCCTTTAGTGTAAACTTTGTTGTTCCTTCAAAACCCACACGTTGTCCGCCCCATGGATCCTTTCCCTCACCCATTTTATGAACTTCAATATCTATCGACTTTGTGATGCCACGAAAAGTAAAATCGCCGGTTAAAATGGCTCTTTTGCGGCTAGTTGGTTTATATGTTTTGCTAATAAATGTTGCCTCAGGGAATTTTTTAACATCTAAAAACTGGTCGTCACGCAGATGTTTATCGCGTAACTGATGATTTGAATCAATGCTAGAAGTGTCGATGATTATCGAGATTTGACTTGCTTCCTCGTCAGTATTGTCATAAGTCAAATGGCCATCAAATTCGTTGAATCGACCGATGATCCAACTGTAACCTAAGTGCTGAATTTTGAATTGTATAAAAGCATGGGTACCTTTGATATCTAATTTGTATTCAGCGGCACTTACTAGTGGCGTTAAACTAATAAAAATCCCTAAAATAATGATCATTAACATCTTTTTGATATACATATTACTTTCCTTTATTTTCCTTTATTTGACTGTTGGATATGGTCGCAGGTTTAGTCCCCGTATTTAAACAATTGTGGTTTCACTTTACGTTAAGTGTTGGGATTAATTGTTAGATAGTCATATCAAAAAACAATCATAAAAAAATACAAGCCTATCTGGGTTAACAGGCTATTTTATTATTGCTTTTTAAGTCTTTATTTTTTAGCTTGCTCTACTTGTTCGGCCTGATCGCGCAAGTACGCCATTATCTGCCACATTTCGGTGTGAGTGAGTGTTGTATTATATGCACCCATAATTGTACCAGAGCGTCCAAACTGAATGATGTTAATGAAATCGTTGTTAGAAAAATTTCCACCAGGTTTAAAGCCACCTTTAATTAGCGTAGGTGCACGTGAACCTTTACCCTTGGAGCCGTGACAAAATAAACAGGTATTACCGTACAATTGTAATCCTTTATCTATGGAATCAAGATTACCGATGTGTTCGCTTTCAAATTTGTCAATATCCATATCCTTAACCATTTCAGCCTCACCGGCGCTTGGCCCTATGGCGTTGGCATTTGGCAGCATTAGGATTAACACCATCATGGAAGCTAAAACTATCATTGAGGCTAAAAGTACTGTTCTTATCTTCCGAAAATTCATAAATAAGTTCCTAAAAAAAAGTCACGAGCTAATTTTCATTTAGCTCGTGAACAATTATTGACACTACAGACTAATTATTGACCTATAGACTATTTATTGTGTAGAGCGAATACGTAGAGTGCTCCGCCTTTATTATTGGTTTTAAAGAATTCTCCATAAACCAGTGGCCATAAACTACCACCTCCGGGTCCCACTAAAATTGCTACATATTGAGTATCGCCAACCAGATAAGTTGTTGGATTACTATGCACACCACTACCAACATTGTAATCCCATAACGTTTCGCCCGTTTCATCATCCATTGCGCGAAATATACCTTCAGCATCACCGCTAAAGACAAGACCGCCAGCTGTCGATAGCATGCCACTTGTCGCTGGAGTACTCTGCGAACGCATCCACATCAAGTCACCTGTTGTGCCATCAAATGCCTTAATGTAGCCGGCTCCGGCATTCAACTTGAGAATGCTGGTACCTAAAAACCACTGTCCAGGTTTAAATTCCTGTTTTTTTGCTGCTACGTCCATTGACATATCAATACCGGGCACATAAATCATACCGGTCCGCTTGCTATAAGACGCAGGATGCCACTCTTTACCACCGCCAAGTGTTGGAGCAATATCTCGAGTAATTTGTCCACGAGTTGGTACCTTGTCAGGATTAACAATCGGGCGACAGTTATCACCAAATCCTGTTAGCCAATTAACCCGCTGCATTGCAGTAACCCAATTACATTTAAGAGTTTTACGGTCTATGCTGTATAGATGGCCGTTACGATCCGCATGCAACCAAGCCTTGCGCCCTTTTTTATCGGTAATAAGAATTACTTCATTGTTACCATCATAATCCCAAGTATCATGGGGGGTATATTGAAAATGCCCCATTATTTTGCCATTAGCGGGATCTATCGCGATAGTCGACCCTGTGTAAAGATTATCACCTTTACGAGCTTCACCATCGAAGTCTGGAGTAGGATTACCGACACCATAAAGGATGTAACCGGTATCTTTGTCATAAGATGGCGGAAGCCAAGGTGTGCCGCCAGCCGTTTTCCAAGAATCGCCAGCCCAAGTTTTGGCAATTTTTTCTTTACCAGTAACGGGCACTGTATAGGTCGTCCAGACCAACTCACCAGTATCGGCGTTCAATGCATAAACGGCTCCAGCATTTGCGCCTAAGTCGCCGCCAGAATTACCTATAACGACCAATCCATTGATGATCATCGGCATTGAAGTGAAAATTTCACCTGTTTTGTAATCACCAAGTTTCTTTTCCCACAGCACCTCTCCAGTCTTATTATCAAGAGCAACCATGTGAGTATCTAATGTTGCCATGTAGACTTTATCTTTATATACGGCCGCACCGCGATTAATTGAACCACAGCAAAGTTTCGGGCCTAAATCACCTGGCAGCGATCGTTCATATTTCCAAATTATTTTTCCCGTTTTGCCATCTAATGAGAACACCTTATTATGACTAGCAGTCACGTACAGACGCCCATCAACCGCTATAACCTGGCTATCTTGTGCGCCGATCACGCCAAGTGATAAATTCCATTTTGGCACTAAGTCATCAACGTTGCTTTGTTTGATTTGCGCGAGAGGAGAATAACGTGTTCCTTCATAATCGCGATTATAATGTAGCCAATTACCAGGATCTTTATCAGCATTAAGTAACATATCATCAGTGACCATATGACTTTTGTGCGTCCCTTCTAATTCTTCAACGCCTAAACCAAGGACTTGAGTAGAAATTATTCATGGAACTACAGTGAAAACCATCAATAATCTGCGAAGAGTTAAACCGTATATATTAAACATTTAAATACCCCTTATTTATTTTTATTTTAATTCTATATTCGTTTTATCAACCGAGAGTAAGCCATGTTTTATACCAACGATTAATCTCAAATTTAAAACAATTTTTATGTTTCATAAGTCGCCAATGCATTTTATATACCAAGTTATAAAACACTAAAATAATTAACGTAACTTTCTGTTATATATAAAATTCCATGTATAAAATATAGTTTTTTTAACAAATTATTCATTTCGTATAGGCTAAAATAGCTTTACTGATACAGTTGTCTCTCAGCATCAACATCGAACATGATCTATTTATTATATGATGTGTTTTTAATCATATTTTTTGGTGAGATAACAGGTGCAGAATATTATCGAAGGTGGGAAGGTGAATTGGCCGCCACTGATTAAAAAATTTACGCTAAACAAGTCTGCGTTGGACGCTATACGAGTGACAAGAAAACCGTGGGGGGTAGGAAAACCCGGTAATCGAATTTGATATAAAAGTGCTGTGCAACGACATATCAGACTGCGCTGGCTGCAAGTGTTCAGATGATGTAAATACAATACAGTTGAGCTAGGTAGCAAATTAGACACTTTACCAATATCACCCCTCATAACATTACTGAATGGATAGTCCGCAATGTAACTAACAAATTTCAGATTTTAAAACCGAAAAGTTTCAGTATCTTGGGTATTACCCATTTTTTTGAATGACTGTTTTGAGGCGAACAAAAGCTGATGCACCTGTCTCAATTTCGACTATTTAGTGATAGGAAAAAAATAAAGTTAACTTAATATTATTGTAAGTAATTGAAAAAAAACATAAATATTTTTTGGTGTGATTTTTGCTAACTGTTTACTAGGATAAAAATATTTTTCTTCTAATTTACAACCAGATTAAGCGAGATTATAAATAGGCAAATCCTTTAATTCACACGTCTAACTAACATACGATAATGGCTGGAACGTTGGACAACAATTATTTTACAACGGGGAATATAATGAATCTAAAAATAAAATTGGCAAAACGGGCGTTCATTGGTCTTAGTTTAGGCTTATTGGCTATTTCTACTAACGCGGCCGCTGCCACTCCGGCTCAAACTAATCCTGATGATTGGCCTCAATACCATCGTACTTCAGATGCATGGCGCTTTAGTCCGCTTGATCAAATAAATACAAAAAATATAAAGAACTTAAAAGTTGCTTGGATCCACCAACCAGGTGATATAGAGCATGGGTTGCAAGCAACGCCGATAGTAATTGACGGAATTGCTTATTACATTGGTCCTAATAATAACGTTTTTGCACTTGAGGCAGATACGGGAAAGACAATATGGCATTACCAACCTGACCTTGACGATATTGTCCGAGAAGTGTTCTATGTAGCTGCTAGTCGTGGCGTTACTGTTGGTCATGGTAATGTTTATGTTGGTTCACTAGACGGTCGATTTATCGCTTTAGATCAAAAGACAGGCAAAGAAAAATGGTCAAGTCAAATTACCGACCAAAGAAATTGTTACGGCTGCCTATTCTCTTCGCCGCCGCAGTTAGCGGGTGACATACTTTATGGTGGAACGACGGGTGGAGATCAACCCACTCAAGGAAAAATATTTGCAGTTAACGCCATTACGGGTGAAAAAGCGTGGACATTCGATATTTTACTAAAAGACGATGAAAAAAGTTGGCCGGGTGATTCAGGAGAGGTAGGTGGCAGTGGGGCATGGCTGCCAGGAACCTATGATGAGAAATCGGATACGATATTTATTGGCACGGGTAATGCTGCGCCAGATTTTTATGGTGCTGATCGAGTAGGAGATAATAAGCATACTGCCAGCTTATTGGCGATTAATCCGAACAACGGTGAACTACGTTGGGCATATCAGCAAATTCCACATGATGTTTGGGACTATGACTCTAATTATGAGGCTTTGAGCATTAATCACAATGGCAAAGACGTGTTGGTTCACTTGAATAAAAGTGGTTATGTATTTGTACTTGAAAAAAGTACAGGGAAACTTGAGAACGTTTGGCCGTTGATTGAAAACATTAATTTTGTTGAATCAATTGATAAGAAAACTGGCGAGTTGATTGGTCGAATTGAAATGCCCGTGAATGAAGAAACGACTGTCTGTCCTTATCTTCTCGGCGCTAGAAGTTGGAATCATGGTGCATACAACCCTGATACTGGTTTGTGGTACACCAATGCAATGGAAGCCTGTAACGTGGTTATTCCATCGTTTCAGGAACATGAGAGTGTCGGCATGGCAGGCTTATATTTGGGTGTGAGTAAGCTGGTTGCAGTTCCACCACCAGGTAAAAAAGTTTCTGCACGATTAGATGCACGTGATCCAATAACCGGTAAACTAAAATGGAGTGTCGATTATCCATTGCCAGGATTAGGTAGTGTTTTAACGACAGGTGGGAATTTAGTTTTTAATGGTGACCCTAAAGGTATGATATTTGCCTACGATGCAGAAACAGGTAAAAAAGTTTGGGAGTTTAATGCCGGCTCAGGCTTGCGCGGCGGCATCGTTAGTTACGCCGTTAATGGAAAACAATATATCGTCGCAGCGACTGGATTTGGGTCACATGCGCCGGGTTTTATGGCGAGTGCATGGCCTGAAGTAACTGGTTTACCAGGCGGCGCTACATTAATTGCATTCACGTTAGCCGATTAGTTCAACCGATAGACAGACTGAATAATGCTAACATTTTTGTTAGCATTATTTAGCTTTAAAGAATAAATAAGTATAAATTGATCCAAATAGGAAAATTATTATGTTTAAACTGAACTGGATGAGCTCGATTTGTTTAACGACATTTTTAATGCTCACTAGCCAGATATCGCACGCTGTAGGTCCAGACATTAAGGCTCCTCTTCAACAAAATTCTGGCATTGACACAGCTGAACACATCTTAAGCATTAAACAAGCAGTATTTGACGACATGTCACAATCCATACTAAATGGTGAAAAACGATTTAGTCAATCGTGCATCTATTGCCACGGATATGAAGGCTCAGGAGGTCGCACAAAAAAACTTCAAGGCAGAACTATTGCCCCAGAGAAATTATTTAAAACCATTACTGAAGGAAGGAGCAGAGGTTCATCAAGAATGCCTCCTTGGGAGAAAGCTTTTTCGACTAGCGAACGATGGGAGTTGGTTGCTTACATTATGTCTCTGTCAGAAAGAAAATAATGTGTCGGAATAAATTACAAACAAATAGGATAAATTATGAATAAACTATTTATTAATTTTGTTGTTAGATCAATCGTTATGTTAGGAGTTTCGTTTAGCACTATGGCGAATACAATTGATCATATCATCGAAACCAAAGAGCTAGAATTATGCGCGCATCCACAACAAATGCCTATTTCAAAGAGGAGTGAAAGCACTGACTTGGGATCAGGTTTTCAAATTGATGTAGCCCGTGCATTAGCGCATAAATTAAACGTTAGGTTGAATATTTCTTGGGTTATTAATAAACGCCATGTTAAAAACACTGAGTGCGATTTTTACGCAGGTGTCGCGAAAATCCAAGATAGAGAGTCTAAATACGTCAAAATAAGTGATGCTTATTATCGAATGACTTTCGTCGTTGTTACTCTAAAAAAATTCCCTCCCATTGAAAGCGCTACACAGCTCCATAATTTAACGGTCGGCGTATCAGCAGGTAGTCTTGCAGCCCGCGCATTACATGATAATAACATAGAACCCGCGGTTCGATTCCCTGATGAAGAAAGTCGTTTGCAAGGCCTTATCGATGGCAAGATAGATGCTGCAGTTGTTTCATCACTTGCAGCTAATTGGTTTGCAAAAGAAAAGAGGATTGAACTTCGCTTAAATGATGCTGAAATGGTATTTGATATAGCAACCAACTATGACTATGCATTGGGATTAAGAAAAGCAAATAACGAAACGTTAATAGTTTTTAATAATCAACTGCAGGGAATCAGAGAGGATGGGACGTTAAGTCAATTATTCGAAAAATACGGTATCTGACCTATCAAGTTTTCACACCAGTGAAACTTGAACTTAAACTTAAACTTAAAGGATAAAATAATGATAAAAGTAAGTGTGTTGTACCCAAACTCTGCGGATGGAACTTTCGATATCGAATATTACTGTAATACCCATCTTCCATTCGTTACAAAACTACTAGGAGATACCTTAAAAAGTGGTAGTGTTGATTCAGGAATTGCTGGAGGGGAACCAGAAGAAGCACCGGCGTTTATTGCTATGGGGCATATGACGTTTAATTCAGTCGAAGCGTTTCAAGGGTCTTTCGGACCGCATACAGCGGTAATAATGGCTGACCTAGTTAACTTTACCAATATAAAACCATTAATTCAAATTAGTGAAGTTAAACTTTAGTGCTAAGCTAATACAGAGGATCATACCTCCAACCGCAAACCACAATGCATATTGCCTTGCTCAGAGAGGTTCGTAGAGATACGACTCCCAGTTTAATAGTTATTGCTGGGGGAATACTGTGCTCGTTATCTGTCCTGCTTCCATGCACCAACCTGTTTAGCATAGCGTCCTTCGCTCGCACAGTTACATTTAAATTATTAAATTATTATTACTAAGTCGACTCCGATAAATTATCTATGATGCATTTCATAGAGCAGATTTACTGATAAAAAGAGTGATACAAGTGTCGCGTTTCAAAGTGTCCGTCAAGAGAACCACACTAGCCTAATTTGACATTCCAAGGTGCGAGCTTTTCAGGATCAGTCTCACCATACATGACTTTGTCCATCACATGCATC
>Ga0307981_1003906_pt1 | contig 10845 bp, 6 predicted proteins | sample OrgLakmetagen987_FD_201849 | JGI IMG/M metagenome (GOLD analysis project Ga0307981, IMG submission 201849) | Saline water microbial communities from Organic Lake, Antarctica - #987 | ecosystem: Environmental > Aquatic > Non-marine Saline and Alkaline > Saline | place: Antarctica: Organic Lake... | reverse complement strand
GTGGAACCCCCGCTGGACCAACAAGTGGAGCCCTCACTGGAACCCCCACTGGAACCCCCACTGGACCGACCACTGGAACCCCCACTGGACCGACCACTGGACCGACCACTGGACCGACCACTGGACCGACCACTGGACCGACAACTGGACCAACAACTGGACAAACAACTGGACCGACAACTGGGCCGACAACTGGGCCGACAACTGGACCAACAATTGGACCAACGAGTGAATCGACCACTGGGCCGATGAGTGTGCCGACGAGTGGGGCCACTGCTGGACCGACCAGTGAATCGACCACTGGACCGACCACTGGGCCGACCACTGGGCCGATGAGTGGACCAACGAGCGGGCCAACGAGTGGACCAACGAGTGGGTCGACGAATGGGCCAACGAATAGACCGACGAGTGGACCGACGAGTGGACCGACGAGTGGACCGACGAGTGGGCCGACGAGTGGGCCGACGAGTGAGCCAACGAGTGGGCCGATGAGTGGGCCGACGAGTGGGCCCACTGCTGGACCGACAAGTGAATCGACCACTGGGCCGACGAGTGGGTCGACCATTGGGCCGACGAGTGGGGCCACTGCTGGACCGACCAGTGAATCGACCACTGGGCCGACGAGTGGGGCCAGTGCTGGACCGACCAGTGAATCGACCACTGGACCGACGAGTGGGCCGACGAATGGGCCGACTCCTGGATCGACCACTGGACCGACGAGTAGGCCGACGAGTGCGCCGACGAGTGGATCGACGAGTGGACCGACCACTGGGCCGACAACTGGGCCGACAACTGGACCGACGAGTGGGCCGACAAGTGGGCCAACGAGCGGGCCGACGAGTGATCCAACGAGTGGGGCCACTGCTGGACCGACCAGTGAATCAACCACTGGACCAACGAGTGGGCCGACGAGTGGGCCAACGAGTGGGGCCACTGCTGGACCGACAAGTGAATCGACCACTGGGCCGACCACTGGGCCGACGAGTGGGCCGACGAGTGGGCCGACAAGTGGATCGACGAGTGGGCCGACGAGTGGGCCGACAAGTGGGCCAACGAGTGGGCCGACGAGTAGGCCGACGAGTGAGCCAACGAGTGGGCCCACTGCTGGACCGACCAGTGAATCGACCACTGGACCAACGAGTGGGCCGACGAGTGGGCTGACGAGTGGGCCGACGAGTGGGCCGACGAGCGGACCTACTGCTGAGTCGACGAGTGAGCCCACTGCTGGGCCGACTCCTGGATCGACCACTGGACCGACGAGTAGGCCAACGAGTACGCTGACGACCAATTCTCCCACAAAGTTCCCAACCAAGACCCCCACCGGATTGCCCACAACTTTTCCTACCGACATCCCGACTAATTCTCCAACAAAATTCCCAACCAAGGACCCCACCGGAGTTCCAACAACAAATCCCAGCGATATTCTGACAAGGGCGCCCACTGCCATCCCGACAGAGATGCCGACGGATTCACCAACCAAGGTCCCCAGTGTCTTCCCGACAAAGGCGCCGACTGAATCGCCAACAAAGACACCGACGAAAACGCCAGCCACTTTTCCGACAAGGGTGCCGACTGAATCGCCAACCAAGAGGCCGACTGATTTGCCAACGAAGACGCCCACCGCCTTCCCGACAAGGACGCCAACTGAATCGCCAACCAAGGCCCCCACCGCCCCCGCGCTGGATCGCGTGCAACTCAGCAGTGCTGCTAATTTCGCTATCTTGTCTAAATCGGGCATTACGACCACGCCCGGTTCTGCTGTGACGGGCGACATAGGAACAAGCCCCATCGCTCTGACAGCTATTACAGGCTTTGGGCTGGTGCTGGACCTCTTGGGCACGTTCTCCACAAGTTCGATGGTGACTGGCAAAGTGTACGGTGCCTCCTTGTTAGCCCCCACTCCTGCCTACCTGACTACCTCGGTCGGCGACATGATGGCCGCGTACACTGATGCTCAGGGTCGCGCTAACCCTGATGAAATCAACTTTACTGGTTACACCTTTGCTCCTGGCCTATACAAGTGGACTGTTGGTCTCACAATCCCCACCAACACCGAACTCAAATTCATCGGCAGTGCGACTGACGTCTGGATCATGCAGATCGCAGGAATCTTCACATTCAATGCCTACTCGACAATGGTCTTAGAGGGTGGAGCCCATGCGGGAAACATCTTCTGGACGTCATCTACAGGAACTACTATTGGCACCTATGCCCATGTCGAGGGTATCATTCTCGCAGGATCTGCAATTACCTTAGCGACCGGAAGCAGCCTGAATGGGGCCGCGTTTGCACAGACAGCTGTCACGCTCGATGCTGTCAACGTCGTCAAGAAATCAATTTAACTAGTAAAGTTGTGTGATGTTGTTACAAACTTTAGCTATTGTACATACAGCACTGTAGTAGCTACTTAGTTGTAAGTACATACTTTCCAGTCGAAGCGATAGCAGGTGGTACCGCTTTGCGTACGTACGTCATAGACAGTAGTTAATATTTCTTAGAAAGGTCCTTCTTGGTCCGGGGAAGACCTCTCACTACAGCACTTTACTGACTACTATTTATTTACATTGAGTCTTCTCAATGTTATTATGTATCTGATATTGATCAACACTTGAGGTTAATCGTATAAATGTCATTTTACGTGGCAGCTTTAAGTTTATCGGGACTACTGACTCTGACTCTGACTCTGTCTTCGATATGGGTCATTAAGGGGCAATTCCCAAGTCCTAAAGGTCATTATTTTGGGCCATTTTCAGCTTCGGCCTTGCTTCAGCTCCAGCGGAACGACGGGGACGGGGACGACAAGGAACCAGGAAGAACCACAAGAAGACACAACTTAACAAAGCAACCAGACAGAGCCAGAGCTGTTTTCACCTCGGCTCCCTAGAGGAAGAGAAAGATGCCTCACAACGTTGGATGGAAACCGGGTGAAGAGTTGGTCCAAGAAATACCTGACAACGGTCCTTACTATGATGATGCTGAAGCCGATTTCGGTGGTGACGGGTCCATGAACTTTGACGACATGCTGGGCAATGGGGATATGGTTGATTCAGGCGACTACTTTTTCGATGCCGTTCATGAGGAGCAGGAAATGTACGGGGATGTTCTCTCCGCTCTGTAAGTACGATAGACCCAATGTACAAGCGTCCATTGTATCGATAGTTATAGTGTCTAGTGTCCACGTCAGCGTCTTTTGCCTATAGAAACAAGAAACTCACTGTTGGTGATACCTTTCTACTTTCCTTTGAACAGAGCGACAAGTTCATTGACATATGAAGAAAGAGTTCGTGCAGCGCTAGATGATTCAGAGTTGGACTGTGACGCCGATGGTTTCCCTGAACTTTACTCTACGTCAGACGATGAATCGGAAGAAGAGAAGAAAAAATTATCTTACTGGGGTGCTCTTATGCCTTTGGGGATGATGGGTGGGGCAGCCGCACTTTCGAAGGCTGCAAATCGGATATTTGGAGGGGAAGATGACGCAGGGGCGTTAATGTCGGAGGTTGTGGACGAAGATGATATCCGAAATACCATGGGACTAACAAGCGACATGTACCAAGGCGGGAGTATGAGCAACTCAACTAGTAATCTTGCGATTCCAACACCGGGAATGGAGTCTGCGAAGTAAGTTGCCCGAAGTGGTGTGATGTTATATCCTGGTCTCAGGGTGGTGCCTTATCAGTCTTGGCTAACGCAACTCTCCTTCTTTGATTGTTGGTTCACAGGTTCAACTCGGCAGTACAGTCAATGGCTGTTCAGGCTTCTGCAACTGCAGGAGCCTCGGCATCTGCGGGCGTAGCAGCTGGTGCCGCCGCTGCAGTAGCGGGTCTGGCAATTGCGACTCAAGCTATTATCGCTGCCGTTGTAGTCGCGTCTGTGGCGACCGCTACTTCTGTGGGCTTTACCACGATGCAAAGGCAACGCAGCGCTGACGAAACGTTACAGAACAATGTCCTGGTACTGATATCTACGCCTACGGCAAGTCCAATTTTTGACTTCTTCTTTGAGCCCACTTTATCGCCAGTAGTATCCTCGACGGAGAATCCAACGGTGAGCCCTCTTTCGAATGACTATACTATGACTCTGACGCCGACTGGTTTCGCCTCCGAGAGTCCCACGAAAAGCCCATTGCTCGATCCCACATCAATGCCCACCGTCGTTGTCAAAACTAATCCAGAGTTCTGCCCCAGTGTAATTGACTATCAGATCTACCCAGGTCGGTTGTATATTTACTTTGAAATCGCCCTGGTGCTCTTCACGCTGGACGAGGGTGCTGAACTGGAACGGCTGTTAATCGGTCGGTACAATGACTTATTTGGTTGCGAGAGCGAATACACCCGATTGATGCTTAACGCAACATCGTTGAGATGTGATGAATCGACAAGGGAGTGTTGTAAGGTGGACCCTTCTTCTGAGCCTCCGCTGCTCCGGTGCGACTTTGATACTATTTCCCACTGTGTTGGCTGCTCGAGTGAGGAGCCCCTGTTTTGGGACAACAGTACACAGTCCCAACTTTTAGTAGGTCAAGAGCAGTCAGATGAAGTGAGTCCACAAAGTGATGGGCCCGGGAAACTTCATTCTTTGGCTTTGACAACTGAAAAGCTGCTGTTCCCTTATGGGCTTGCTCCACTGATAATTGGAAATCGCATTCGCGTTCCGGTTGAGGTTGCGACGGTCAATATCGAAACAGGAGAGTTTGTCGCTTCTATCAGACAGATTGAGAGTTCTCGTAGCCCCCCGACGAACGCACCGACGAAGCCTCCAACACTTGTCCCGACGACAGAACCAACAAGTGGTCCAACGATGGGCCCGACTGCGATCATATTAGCCCCATCAAGCTTCACAGAAGCATTGACCTCTCTTTCACCAAGCACTGGTCCAACGGTTGGTCGCATTGACAGTCCAAGCTTGCTAAATGTGGGTCTTACATCCAGCCCGACAAGTAGACCTACAACTCGCTCTCCAACTGTTGGTCCAACAAGGTCAACTGAGGCGGTCGCCACTTTCACATCGGCTCCTGCGAGGTCCATTGAAGCGCCCATCACTCTCACATCCACCTCTAGTCCGACGATCAGCTCCAATAGTGGTCCGATAATAGGACCAACGACGAGTTCACTTGCTCCAACGGCCAGTCTAATTGAGACACCAAGTATATTCACACCGGCGCCTACAAGCTCCATTGAAGCTCAACCAACTAGTTTCCCAACTATCGTTGCAAGCGTTGGCCCGACCGTCGGTGTGACTGCTGTTCCAACTGCCGGTGTTACTGTTGGTCCAAATGTCGGGCCAACATCGAGACCTTCGAGGGGTCAGGCAAAAGAAGTTACAACGAGCTCGCCTACCGTCGGGTCCACGCCTAGCCCAACGATTGTACTAACAAAAACTGCGCCAAGCATTATCTTGACACCGCTAGATCCAGAGCTTTCCGATGAAATGCCTTTGAACCTACCGCGTGATCCTCCCTCGAAAGTGCCAACAATTGAGCCGACAATCCCAGTGACGAACGTGGCAACCGTTCCTGCAACCAGTCCTCCTACGAACGTGGAGACCATTGCACCGACCGTCCTCGTGACTAACACGCCAGTTGTCCCTATCACAAGCTCACCGACCAACCCGCCAACAAATTCTCCTACGAATAGCCCTACGAATAGCCCTACGAACTCTCCAACGAGCACACCAACGTTTCCTGTGACGAGCCCGCCCACGAACCCACCAACCCAATCTGCCACGGATGTTCCAACGAACTTGCCGACGAGCGTACCCAGTAGCCCATCCTCGGGACCGATATCTAGGCCAACAAGCAGCCCATCCTCCGGACCAGCAATAAGGCCGACGGCTGGACCAACGACTCGGCCGACCAGTGGACCCACAAGAAATCCGACCAGTGGGCCAACGAGAAATCCGACGAGTCAACCTTCAAGCCTACCAACGGAGAATCCGACGAGTCAAGCGTCAAGTCTTCCAACGAGAAATCCGACTCAGTTTCCGACACTCTTGCCTACAGCTGTTGTTTTAACGCCAAAATGCAGCCTTGCCGACTATGGTAACTGTGATCCGGGGAAAGACAAGGTATTCGTTTGCAATGCCGATGGCGTTTCACAGAACTGTGTCCCTTTCAATGGTGCCAAGAATGACGGGACCAGTTGTGGGTGCTGCGGCAATGTAGGTGTCGCACCACCTCCTGAGGGATGTCCTTCGTAATGCAACATTTCCGATTACTCGCATCGTGGAATTCGCCGTCTCTTTTGCCGGTAGGTTGATCGACGAAGGCTCAAGGAGACTGAATGGATTTTTAGAATTGAAAGTTCAACTCAAGTGTGTTTGTGGTAATACCAGGTAGTAGGTTAAGCTATTGGGGTGCATGACAATTTATTCCGTAACCTTTAAGGCTCTTGTGATAATGTATAGATCCATTCTCTTACGTTCTCAGGGCAGAATCGTCATGTAAATCACGGGTGTGGGCTTTTTTCTCCGTCCAGGTGCTGCGGGCTGGAGAACCCAAGAGGATCACGCCTCTTCCTCCTTGCTTTCGTATCGTTGTTCCCCCTCGGTCCTTCTTTGAGAGCTCCCGCCCTCGTCCAGGTGCATTGCATTGGATTCCAGTGCTATAGCATTATTTTGATTGTCTAAATGTTCAATGCGACTTTTTATAAGCCTCTCTCAGGCACTCATAATATAGCCGCGGGATGCAGTTGGCTGCTACGTATCGTGCTAGCTATGATACTAGAGAGGACGCACGCTAGCTGCTGGGCAGCTAATGAGGACGCTACGCGGAGGCGCCCGTGCGTGCGTGACTGGCCTGTTGGGTCACGCTAGCGGACGTCGGTTGCAGAATGGTGATGATAATAATAACCCAGAAACAGAGTAGACTACCAACCAAAAAGACCATGATGAATGTGGATGTCCTCTTGTTCGGCTTAACTGCGGGTGCTTACCGGTGTCTGTTTCTTCGTTCTAAGCCGACTATCACCAACAAGGCTGACTCGAAAAGATCCATTCCTGTGCCTCCCGTAAAAGAAAAGGTCCTTGTGCCGAGAAAAGAACCGAGTCTCACCAACCTCGCGGAACTGTCGCAGCAAGTCTCTCTGGTAAAAAAGTTCCCTTGTCTCGCCGACTCACTGGCCAAAGCTCCAGTCCTTGGTCTCTACTTTGCGGCTAGCTGGTGTCCTGACTGTGACGATGTCACGCCAGCACTGGCCAAGATTGTCAACAACCAAGACGCCACAGAAAAGCTCGTCCATATTGTCTACGTGAGTAGCGACAGGACGGAGAAGGAAATGCAAGACTATAAACCGTCCTGCTTTGGTGCAGTACCATGGGATTCTGAAGAGCGCTCTGCTTTGAAGCATCACTTTGGAACTTGCCCTGGCAAGGAACGAGAGGCGTTGGGAATGTCTCTTGCCGACCGCAAGCACGGTATACCCACTCTGATTCTGCTTGATGCCAACTCGGGCTTAATCTTGACAGAAGATGCTGCCCAAGAAGTGCAAACTAAGAAACCTGACCAATTGTTGGAGGAATGGAAAGCCATGTGCTGGGAACTTTATGTTAACGAATCCTGGGAAACTATCCAGTCTGCCCATTACAGGCAGAAGCAAATGTAGATATTCGACACTTTATTGATCAAGCTTGCTTCATTTTTTGCAGCTGCACTCTGTTTTGTAGAACTATCGGTACGGTGTTGGTACTTTAGAGGAGCACGATTCAGGGATTGGTCGCTTGTGGGATCTCCGTGGCGTGCGATGGTCATCCGATATCCAATCCAAATCCAAGCGAGTGTGAAGATATGTAATTACGATGCATTACGTAATGTTTATCTTGTCATATGTAGGTTTGGTGCAAATCTCCGTCTGTTTTCTGTCCTTGACTCGTCCATACGGCAGGAGGCCAGACCGACGACTCTTTAGTTGACCACCCTTCATCTTTTTCAACACAAAACTTAGCTCCGACAGAAGAAACATCTGTGGCAAGCATCAGCTTCTTGGAGAGGAGTAAAGACTACCAAGACGTTCTTGGAGAGACTGACCTTGTTTCAGATACAAAATATAACTATGACGGACATGGAGTTGATCGATTCCGAAAAGCTGGCCGAAGAATCGTTCAACAATGTCCAACAGGCCGAGGTTCTACCGTATCTGCGTCGTATCTTGGCGGCCGCTCGGTTGGTCGCCAGGACAGGCGCTAGTGAGCAAGTGGGCTCGTCGGCAATGGAGTTGGAGATGGATACGGAAACAACTGGAGCCTACTATGTGGACCAGATTGCCCGACAGTTGTTGGTGGCTTGTCAGATGGAGGTATTGACGACATCCATCGAGAATCTGCCGACCATTACGGCTGTGCAACGTGAAGAAGATGTTATCGACGAAGAAGACGATGATGAGCCATCATCCGTATACCAGCGTCGTCGGATTGATTATGTTCGTGGTTTGTTGCGAGCCATGGCACCTGTGGCTGTTGATGTGGTGGCTTGCGTGGTTTCTATTGTCCAAGCGACGGCCGTGACGGATAATTCGATGGCTACCGGCGTCGCCGATGGTACCCGTATTCCCGACCAGACAGCTCGGTCGGCGTGGATTCTTTTTTCGCAGTGGTTACCCATTGCTTCGCATATTACACCACTCGTATCGGGACTCTTTCAGTTATCCGTCTTTTCGTGTCCGTTGTTGCAGTACGCACATCTCTCGCAGCAAGAGCGGTGGTTAGTAGTCGAGGCCACCCACAACCTTTGCCAATTTTACGACAAGCGACGAGAATTCAAAATCACCATGGGATGGTTCAACTGGAGTCCCATCTTTAGGTGGCTCAACTCTTCTGGCGACAGTGATGTGGAAATGAAGACCGAGGACGACCAGGAATCGCCCTTTGAACTTGGTACGGTGATTCAGTGGCATTCTGCTCGCGTGGCTGCCTATGTCTTGCACATTGTACCTGCTGCTGTGGCCACTTACTTGGAACGATTTGGAGTACGTGAGCGTATCGTATCGTGGGTGATGCATCCGTGGGGCGTGGATCAGGAAGAGTTTGTGGCCCAAGACTTGTACTTTCGACGTCGCGCCACCCTTTGGGATCCAGAGGAAACCTTTTCGCTGCCGGCCGCGGAACAGATTCGGGCCGCAGTGCCTTTACATCCGTACTTGGTACATGTTGGAAATGGACTGGTCTTTTGTAAGCACCATGCGATTCGTGAGATCAATGCTGCTACCGGAAACGATGGCTCAATGAAATTAGAGACGGATCTGAATGCTGCCACAAGACGACAATTGGTACGGACAGCCACGACAGCCCAAAACATGTCCTTGCTCGGTGCCGCCATGGCGATCGATCCAAATCCTCCTCCCATACTTATTTGTGGGCCGCACGGCTCGGGTAAATCAAGCCTGGTCCGTGAACTCGCCCGTCTCTTCGCGGCATCGCATCATGCGTTAACGCATCACGACGACCAGCTCTTGGAGCTTCACGTGGACGAAGAAACAGATACTAAAACATTGGTGGGGTCCTATACCACGACAGACATTCCTGGACAGTTTGAATGGCGGCCAGGTGCCCTCACGTGGGCTGTCCGCACAGGAAAATGGGTTCTCATGGAGGACATTGATTCCGTCCCCGTAGAGATTCAAGCGTCGCTGGTCCAGCTGCTGAAGGAACGAATTCTGCCCCTCGGAAATGGCAAATTTGAACATTGCCATCCGGACTTTCGCCTCTTTGGAACCATGACAACTTCGTCTGATTCATCGTTGCGAAGTAGAACCTTTCGGGGTACCAGTGGCAAGCGGCTGTTGCATCCATCACTTTGGACTAAGGTCGATGTCGAGCCCCTTCCTTTCACAGAATTGAAAGAGATCGCTGTAGGTTTGCATCCGACTATCCCTGACGCTATTGTGGAGTCTGTATTGGAAGTGTTTAGAGCCTCTGATGAAAGTGGCAGGGCTTACGAAGGGGCTGGGGATGGCGCCGAACTAAACGCATCCATGGCTCGGTCGAACCTATTGATCGGCCGCCCCCCTGCTGTTCGCGATCTTTTCAAAGTCCTGTCCCGCATTGCTGATGGTATTGTTTTTGAACGAGAGGCCACGTACGTTACAGAAAGCCAGAGGATGTTGAGTTTGGCCGAGACTGTGGATATCTTTGTTGCGGCCTGTCCTGATCGAGATGTGCGAAGGGAGTTCGTCCGTTCGATAGCAGCTCCAGTATTTTCAGTTACTTCAGAACTGGCCTTTCGCTATATCGAAACAAGACGACCAACTATTTTGCTTCACGAAACTTGCACCGAGGTGGGCCGTGCAAAGATTGAAGTGTCCGAAAGCGCAGCAATGTCAAGAACTCAGTCAGAGAGCTTTGCGGAGACAGATTACGCGCTGCGACTGATAGAGTCTATTGGTGTCTGTATTCGGGAGAACGAACCGACCCTTCTGGTTGGTGAAACTGGGTGTGGTAAAACGTCGTTACTGCAGCACCTGGCCGCGTTGTCTGGGCGAGAGCTTACTGTACAAAATTTGTCGTTGCAGACGGACTCGACTGACTTGCTGGGTGGATATCGGCCTTTGGAAATCCAGCATGTTGCACGACGCGTCTACGAAGAGTTTCTGGATCTCTTTGTGTCGACTTTTTCACGGAAACAGAATGCAGACTTTCTCGGCTATGCATCAACAGTCCTCAAGAAGCGACAATGGAAGAAGCTGTCGCTTTGCTTTCGTCGGGCTGCCAAGCTTGGTCTCTTGAAGGTTAAAGAGCGAGTCGCTGAAGGGAACGTGCAAAGCATCTCACTAGGGGTCTGGGAGAATTTTCGTCAAACTTCGGAACGCTTCGAACAGCAGCGTCTTGCCTGTGATACCGGATTGGCGTTTGTTT
>Ga0307981_1003904_pt1 | contig 10848 bp, 8 predicted proteins | sample OrgLakmetagen987_FD_201849 | JGI IMG/M metagenome (GOLD analysis project Ga0307981, IMG submission 201849) | Saline water microbial communities from Organic Lake, Antarctica - #987 | ecosystem: Environmental > Aquatic > Non-marine Saline and Alkaline > Saline | place: Antarctica: Organic Lake... | reverse complement strand
GTGGCACGCTGTCGTCGAGCGACAGCACGGTGGGCGCGGGCACGGCCTCGACGCTGAACGGGCCGGTGATGCGCAGGCGGTTCTTGTCGATGCGGGGCTTGTCATACAGCGTTTCCTGTTCGGCGTGATCGGCGATGGACTGGTCCATGCGGCGCTGCATCGCCTGTCGGGCTTTGTGGAACGCCTCAAAGGGCGCGCGGGCCGCGTCGGGCCAGTCGTCGGGCAGATCGAACGGCACCTCCCATTCGTGCAGAGTCTCGCCTTTGGCGAAGTCCACCGGCTTGCCTTTGCGCACACCCTGAGTGGCTTTGAGGGGCTTTGGCGGGGTGGCTGTCAGCGCGGTGTCGAGCGTATCGAGCGCCGCCGTGATCTTGGGGTGATCCTCGTCATAGATCGTGTCGATGTCGGGGTTGTTAACAATGCTTTTCAGGGCAATGCGCTTGGCAGTATCATAATCAAAGCCACCACTCAGTCCCTCATGTGGATAACGCAAAACATAATAATCGAAAGAGGAGGTCATTAGGCGCTGCTTTGCCAGCGTAATAGCTACACGTGAGGTGTCGCAGGTAATCCACCGACGTCCCAACTTTTCGGCTACAACAGCCGAGGTGCCAGACCCACAGGTGGGATCGAGTACAAGGTCGCCGGGATCAGTTGTCATAACCATACACCGCTCGATCACGTTTTCATTGGTCTGGACTACATAGGTCTTCCCTGAGGCGGGCGCTGTATCGTGCCATGGGCTTGTAATCTTCGCGTATGGATAGTCTGAATGGGGGCTTACAAAACGCGGAGAATCTTTTTCGACGAACAGCCTGTTCGCCAATCGGAGCCGATTCATTTTGTCGTACGACGTTACCCAACATTGGCCACCAGCAGGCTTGTAAGTAAATCCTTCAAATTCAAAATCAAACACTGCTTCTGGAGAGAAAGACGGTGCCCATTGCGAAATTGTCCCAAAAATTTTCTCCGGTGCAATCCCGCTGCGCAGCATTTCGCGTTCTTCCTTAGTTAACCGGTTTAGGCCGCCGGTCTCACCAACTGTCCCTGTCCATCTGCCTTTCGCGTCGGGCATAGTCTCTCGATAAATATGACGGTATTTTATCTTGCTTTGGTCCTTGCAGAACCAAATGAGAAAATCCGACATTTGCTCCAACGTCTTGGCACCAAGAGGCATTAGCTTTTTGCGAAATGGCACGATGGAAACGAACTGCTCAACCCCAAATACTTCTTCCATCATCGAACGAATATAATGCAGGTTCTCATCTGAAATTTGTACAAAAATGGACCCGCTATCACTTAGTAATTCTCGTGAAAGTATCAGACGATCACGCAAATAGCTAAGGTAGGAATGGATGCCCAATTCCCAGGTGTCGCAGAACGCCTTGATCATCTCGGGTTCCTGCGTCAGGTCATCGTCTGACCGGTCCTTCACGTCGCGCTTGTTGGTAAAGGGCTGAAAGTTCGAACCGTATTTGATGCCATAGGGCGGATCGATATAGATCATCTGAACCTTGCCGCCCATGCTCTCCTTGGTCAGGAGTGAGTTCATCACCAACAGGCTGTCCCCCGCCACCAGTCGGTTCGACCAGCCCTTTTCGTGGTGATAGAAATCCAGCGCCTGGCGCAGCGGCAGGTTCTCGAACGGCGCCGCGAACAGGTCCGGCTGCCGCCACTGGCTGGGCGCATCTTTACCCTTCAGCCGCTTGGCCGCATTGGCCAGGATCGTCGCCGGGTCCACCCGTTCGTGGACATGGAGCGAGACTGTATCGACCTCAAAGCTGGTCTTTTCCGCCTTGCCCGTCCAGTTCAGATAGGGCTGCTGGAGCCGCTTGAGCTCCACCAGTGCGTCCTTCATCCGCTGGGGATCGTCGCTGGCCAGCGCGTCGTCGATCAGCGTCTCGATGCCGCCCCGCGCAGAGTCAAAGTTCAGCACCGGGTCCAGATGCGGATCATAGGCCCAGGTCGTCTTGTCCCCGTCCGGATCGGTGCCAGCGTGGACCATCCCGACCTCGGGGTTGTTCACCCGCGTCTCGCCGTGCCGATAGCTGACCACCTGCGTCGGGTCATCGGATTTGCGGGCCGCCTTCTTGCGCGCCGTGGTGGAGGGCCGGGCTTCTTTCATCTCCGGTTCCGTCAGCTCCAGATCGGCCACATCCGCCCGATAGATCGACCCACCGCGACCCCGGCCACGCCCGAGGGTCCCGTCCTCAACCAGTTCATCGCGCGCGGCCGCATAATCCTCGTCCGCCAAGCCCGGCAGATGCTCGTGCAAAAGCGCCATCATTGCGCCATTGCCGATGGAGGACCCGTCTTCGGGCGTCAGAGAGAGGATGAGGTCGGTCAGGCTGTCGGACATGGGCGGATCACCAGTGCTTGCGAAAATAGCTTGTTTTCCATGAGACTATCGCGCGACTTTGGGTTTTGCACGCGCGATTCCGCGTAGTCGTGCGATGTGCCTTTTGTTCGGAGTGGATAAATCATGCTTTATGACCGGATCATCAATCAAGGTACAATAAACGAACCCGGCGGAAAGCCCGATCCGCAATTTGCTTTGCCATCCACGGTGAATTGGATGCGTTCGCTTCGGATACTGACTAAAGATCAAGGGCTCGATTTCGGCGCGGCGGATGCGTTCTATTCGAAACAGAGCAAAAGGAGCATGAGTGCGCTTGAGGAGAACACAGTTCTCGAACAGCTGTTTCTGGGCCTGCATCACCTGTCCGCGCTCGAGCAATTCCGCAGTGGCGCGACGTCTGCCGACTATGCGCGGGTGGGTATTCTTGCCTGGTACTACGGGATCGCCAACGCAGCGAGTGCGATGACCGCCGCGCAATCCGGGTCTTTTCAGGAGGACCATGCAGGGACAGCGCGGCTATGGGACGAGCAGATAGCGAGCCGTGGTATGGCGATGACGCCATTCAGTTGGCGCGTCAGCAGCTTGGTCGAGAAGACATACAAGCCAGAAGCCGCAGCGTACCGGAATGGTAGCAGCGGGAAGCTGCAAACAAAGCCCTCGACGGCAACCGACGCTCTCGGCGCTGCGGCAGGCTATTTGTCAGGCTCGGCCAAATGGCACGCGTGGCGAACGGAAGAGGATCTAAAGCGCTCCCGTGAATTCAAGGAGTTGGGCGTGGACAATTTTCGGACGAAGGCGGCGCGGACGCTACGGGATCAGCGATTGGAAAAGAAGTGCATGGGGTTCGTGCATCAGGCGGCCCGATATCGCGGTAAAGCGAACTATCGCGAGGCGCTTTTTCTTGCCTATGGATCCGGTACAGAAACAATCCTCTCTGGTTTCGTCGCGGACATGTCGGTTGTCCTGCGGGCATTCCTCGTGATGGCCGGGGCATTTGCCAAGCACAAGCTTGGAAAGGACCTGTGGCGGGATTTCGTGACCGACATAGATGCAAAAAAGGCGTTCACGGCAAATGCGGCTGACGTCTGGAATTAATGGGCGACAGAGCGCAAGGCGGGAAAATGGAAACTACTTATCGCCCGCATCCTGATCGTTGGGCATCCACAATGATCGCTGTTGATCCCAATTCAATGGGAAAGGCTCCATGAGTTTGGCCAACGTCACCACTGGCGAGTGATTTCCAGACAAAATACAATCGACTAGTATTGGCGAGAGGAGAGCAAGCCGCAACAGTCGTGCCATGTAGGTGAACGCAATACCTTCTTTTTCTGCGAGTTCGGAAATCGATGCGAACTCACCCGACTCCAGCATGCGTTTCCAGCGAAATGCACGGGCCAGCGCTTTGACCAACGTATTGTCCATCCTGCGCTGACTGGATGCTCCTTCCGGCATCTGCATCTCCTTGCGGCCGCCGCGTTTCACGAGGCGAAACGGGATGTGCACTGTCACCGTTTCCGGCACTGCCTTCGCGCGGGTCATGCTGCCGTTCCTAGATCAGCCATCATTTCCTGTGCCAGCCCGGTCAGACCGTCCATCCGAAGGCGAACATTGAGGCCATCGGTGCCGATGTCGATCCGCTCGACCAGCAGTGCTGCGATGCGTGCCTGCTCGGCGGGGAAGAGTTCGTCCCAGAGCGGATCGAGTCTGGTCAGCGCATCACGGGCGTCGGCCTCGGTGATCTCGCCATCTTGCGCCCGTGTCGCTTTCCACGTGCCCGCCACGATTTCGGGCTGGCGGAATACGGCGCGGAGCTGGTCGATGACGGCGGTTTCGATTTCGCCCGCTGGAACCCGGCCAACCGGGCATGACCCAGCACCATGCTTGAGCACTGTCTGACTGACATAGTATCGGTAGAGCTTGCCGCCCTTGCGCGTGTGCGTCGGTGAGAAGGCCGCACCGTCGGGGCCGTAGAGCAGCCCTTTCAGCAGCGCTGGCGTGTCGGCACGAGTGCGCGCGGCGCGTTTTCTGGGGCTTTCGGTCAGGATGGCGTGGACCTTGTCCCAGACATCCTTTTCGATAATGGCGTCATGCTCGCCGGGATAGCTGTCGCCCTTGTGCACCGCCTCGCCGATGTATGCGCGGTTGTTCAGCAGGCGATAAAGGTATTTCTTGTCGATCCGATTGCCACGGCTGGTCCGGATGCCGCGCGCCGCCAGTTCCCGCGACAGTTCCGTGCCCGAGCCGATTTCGATGAAACGGTTGAAGATCCAACGCACATTGGTGGCATCGGCCTCCTTGATGACCAGCTTGCGGTCTTTCACCTCGTAGCCCAGCGGGGGCACGCCGCCCATCCACATGCCTTTCATACGGCTGGCTCGGACCTTGTCACGGATGCGTTCCGCCGTCACCTCGCGCTCGAACTGGGCAAAGCTGAGCAGAATGTTCAGCGTCAACCGCCCCATGGAGGTGGTCGTGTTGAAGGACTGGGTGACGGATACGAAGGTGACCCCATTCCTGTCAAAGACCTCGACCAGCTTGGAAAAATCCATCAGCGAGCGCGACAGGCGGTCAATCTTGTAGACCACGACCACGTCGACCAAGCCGTCCTCTACGTCCGCGAGCAGGTGTTTCAGGCCGGGGCGTTCCAGCGTGCCGCCGGAGATGCCACCATCATCATATTGATCGCGGACCAGCACCCAGCCCTCCGACCGTTGGCTGGCGATATACGCCTCGCAGGCCTCGCGTTGCGCGTGGAGACTGTTGAACTCCTGCTCCAGCCCTTCCTCGGAGGACTTGCGCGTGTAAACCGCGCAGCGCAGCTTCCTGACAATCGGTTTGGTCATGCTCCCCTCCGGTGGTTTTTCAGGCCAAAGAACACCCAGCCGTTCCAGCGCGTGCCGGTGATCGCGCGGGCAATGGCAGACAGCGACTTGTAGGGGCGACCCTGCCAGTCGAAGCCGTCGGCGGTGACGGTGACGAGATGTTCGACACCCTGCCATTCACGGATCAGCCGTGTGCCGACGATAGGTTTCAGATCGGCGCGGATGCGGCTTTTCTTTCGGTCGCCACCGTCCAGTTGTTCGCCGAGGGCTTCGAGCCGCCGGATCGTGTCCGGTTTCAGGCCGCCATAGGCCAGTTCCTGGATGCGGTACGCCAGTCGGCTCTCGAGGTAGCGACGATTGAACGGCGGCGGTTCGCTGTCGAACAGCTCGCGCCATTGCTGCTTCAAGTCGGGCGTCGAGGTGGTCTTGAGCGCGGCCAGGCGCGCTGGAATGGGATCTTGTTTGGTCATGCGTTTCTCCGGTGAGTTGGAGTTGCATGACGCCATTCGTCGGCCGGATAGTGTAGGCAACTTTCTCTATTACCGTCAGATACTTCCGTCTGTTCCCGCATCCTCAGGCGAACCAGCCCGAGAGCCAGCAGCCCGCACAGGTCGGCACGGCGTTCTGCTGGGGTCATCTGGTTGGGGGAGAGTGGATTGGGTCGTTTCATACGGGCCTCGGGGCGGTTGTCTCCCTTGTCTTCTACTCACCGTTTTCGAAAATCGTCCCAACGGTTCGCCCAACGGTTGCAGCCATATGGGTGAGAACATATTATGAACATTCATTTCATGGGAAAAAGGGGATTCGCGATGGCCGGAAATTTGAAAAAGTTCGTGAACCCCCGGTTTATCAAGACAATTGATCTGATTCTTATGAAGGCATTGCTGGCCCGTCACGAGGGCGAATTCACCAGTTTCTCCGTCGATCTGCTTGATCAGGAAGACGATACGGCGCGCGATGCGCTGCACGACCTCCTGACGGGAGCCGAGGACAGTTATCCGGAAGGTCTGCGGGCCGATCTTCACCGGATTGCCGAACTGGGCGACAGCCGGGGCCTCGAAGTTATCCAGACTCAGGCCGACCGTCAGGGCATCGATTTGTTTCCGGACATGAAGACCGGTGATGAGGATGCACCCAACAAGGCACATGATCCGAAACACATCGCCGTCCGGGTATTTCTGGAACATCCCGACCTGTTCGACGCCGCCGCCGATCACATGGCGATGCTCGCCGCAGATCGCCTGCACGAATACGCCGGACTGGAACGGGGTGTCACGATCGATCTGACGAAGGAGAAGGTTGAAATGTTCGGAGCAGCTGTCGCCGAACTGTTCCGCGACGCGTTCCTGGGAGATTACTGCCGGGTTGGCGATTACGCCGATGGCGACGAGATCAACCTCGTGGTCAGTCACGGCTCCATGGTCTCGACCATGCCGGTCGTCGAAGGCCTTCAGGAGCGGGTTATCAGCGTTCGGCAGATTGCCCATGCCGTGCTGCGCTATTCTGAGAACACCGGCATGCTCCGGCTTGCCCGGATCAGAAAAGCCCACCAGCCGGAGATCGCGGAACTCTTCGCCGCGATCATCCTGGAGCGGCCGGGCTTTTTCGACGGTGATGATGCACAAGACCTCTACACGCTGCGACCGGTTGAACTCGCGGGCCCCGATTTCGTCTTCGACCATGCCTACGACCCAATGATCGATCGTGTTTTGATCATCGAGGCGGCGGCAGACTTGATGGTGCCCGGCAAGAAGGGGTATCCGCGGGTGGCGCGCACGCTGCGATCGCGCGACCTTGGCGGCGAAGCGCTTCGGCATTTTGGTGGCACGCCAGTGTCGTTCGCAGGATCATGGCGCCTTGGTGAAATCGTCTTTCGGATCCTGTTCGAGGGCGATGGTAAGCGCCAACCGCAGGTGACCGTCAAGCTGCGCCCGCCCGGCGTCGTGCAGTTCCGGCGCACCCAGCATGAGGCGCGGGTGATGACCTTGATCGAACGAAACGGAATGACGAATGACCGAGACGATTTTGAGGTTGTTGACGCGGCTGAGTGAAGCTGGCGACGACGCGATCCTTCCGGGTGATCTCGCTGCGCCCTTTTTTGGTCCGGTCTTCGACCGGTTGCTGGCGAAACGAGTCCTCGTCGAGCAGGCGCCACTCACCGATTGGGAGGTCTGCGATGCCTGCGAATGCGGTTTACACTTTCGGCCGATCCGGAAAGCGGGCGATGGATTTCGGGCTGAATGTCCGCTCGACCGCCGTCAGGACATCGAACTCACTGAGGGCGATTTGCGAATGTTCCGCATCGGCGCTGCGGCACTAGCATCCGTGATCGGCGCAGCGGCGGGGTTCGGCCCAGCACCAAGGCTCGCTGCCGAGAAGGTCTGGCGCCTCGGTGACTCGCCATCGGGGCGGGCGGTGTTTCTTGCGCTGGAGCCTGCAGCCCTCACAGGCGGCGACATCATCTCATCGTTGCGCCAGGCGGCACAGTGCTCGGATTTCTCGGTCCTCGCCCCGCAGTTGCCAGCGGAGGCTGCGAGGCGACATCAGGATGCTGGCTTTCACCTGATCGCGACCCGCGCGGTGCTGAGGCCCGCCACAAGTGGTTTCGGCGCCGCAATCGACGTCGCGGATCTGGCACCGATCTCGCTGGCACCAGCGCTTCGCGTCCGGAGAGCGGAGGCCGAGATTCAATGGGGCGGTCGCTCCATCATTCTCTCGCGTCAGCTCTTTCCCGTGTTCGAACGCATTCTCGAAAAGGCTGTGTCTCGCGATCAGGTTGCCTCCCAATCCCATGTTGAAGGCACAACGGCGCGCGAGGCCAAGGACCTGATCCGCGAACTACGCGACGCATTAAAAGCCGCAGGTTTCACCGATGCCGAGAGCAAAGCTCTGATCGTGACAGTGCGCAACCGGGGCTACCAGCTTGGAGTCGTCGCCGCGGATATAGTGGTTGACGGTTAACATGCTGCTCTCAATTGAAGTCCGCGGAGCCGAGCCTTACGGTAACTGCCGTCTGGTGCATCACGGGCAGCCTCGAGCGGCGGCAATCTGCTGACCCCGACCATTGCGAAGCTGCAGTGCCAAGCGATGCAATTCAGCCAGAAGCCTTAAGTTGTTGGATGCGGTCGGTGCAAAATAGCATTTTTTAGAAGCAGTAGCTTGACTTGAGGTGCGGCATTTCCCCGATTGACCGTTTTATCAATCCCGGGAGCTTGGGGAAACAGCATCCATCCTCTATGAAAGTGCGCCGGTGATGTCTGCCAGAGTGGCGACAAAGCTATCGATCATTTGGCACCCTTGGGTCGCGGCCGGTGACTTCGTATCAACTGCGGCGCGGGCCAGACCGCTCGCGACATTGCTCGATCCTAAATGGGCGTCGGCGATCCTGAGATCCATAATGCCGAACAACGGAGCCATCATTTTCTTAGCCGCGTCGGCCGCGCTGTGATGTGCGACCAGACGCTCCAGCGCCTTCAGCGAACCGACCTTCTTCTCACCCTTGGCAAGGGGCACTATAGCAAGGATCGCATCAACATCGACGCGCTCAGCAAACAGGCGGGTCAGTTCTTTTGCTAGTTCCAATAAACCATCGGCCTCAGCCGCCTGAAACCGATGCGCTCGCCGCAGAAGTGACGGTACTGTGTCGTGGTCGCGCAGAAGCGGTTGCCCGTACTTCGCCGTAAAGGCCGCATCGAGTGAGGTCATCGCGTCTTCCAAGCGGGCCTCAGGCGCGATTGTCGAAGCTGGGTTGACTTCCATCTGCGCGGCGAACAATTCGGCGGAGACCCCACCTTCGGGCGTCACATTATGGGCCGCCCAGATGCGCTGTTCCCAAGGGGCAAGTTTGCCGACATCCTTCGCAAGTACTGTAATCAAGCCGAGCGTGTTTAATCCAAAGTGGACACCGTACTTAGTCGCGCCGAGCAACCCGGTCTCTAGGGAGAACCAGCCTAGCTGTGCGCCACGATGGCGCATCAGCGGCAACACAACAGTCGGCGCGAAGTAAAGCCAGTCGATCGACTTGCCGAGCGCGGCAGCGGGCACTCTGGTACCGTCATTGGCTAGCGCGAAGCTCGAAATATGCGGATCTGCGTCGCCACGGACCCGTGTGCTCATTGCGCCGGGCATGACCCATTCAGTCCGCCATAGAGCGCCCCGCGACCAAAAATGATCGTTAGGGTAAGGATATTCCGCTTCCTTTATAATACCTTCGCGAAAATCGTCGCCGGTTGTTTCTTCAAAGTGGCCTTTCGCCCAAGGTATGGATGGTCTGACAGAACTCACCATCACGCGCTCATGATAACTTGAGCAATACAGCTCCATACCGCGCGCGGCTAGATAATCGCGAAGGTGCTCGGCACGCATCTCGATCTTTACGGGCTTGCCGTCAACATCGCGCTCAAGACGCACAACTTCGGCCCAGCCCTCTTCCGGGCGAAACCAGCGATCCTCTTCCAACACGAGTCCGAGCGCCACGACGAGGTCCGGGTGTAGGTGCCAGATAAACAGTCCGGCCTCCTCGACGAACTGATCAATTACGAGATTTATTCCAAGCGGGGTTTTCCAATCACGGAAAACATCGGCGCATTTGTAGCCCCACTCTTCAACTCCTGCCCGATGCGCATCGAGACCAAGTCCGTCAGACCAGCCAAGCTTTGCGGCAGCAGCATGATGCGGGTCTTCGATCGCGGCGGTAGCGATGCCAGTGAATTCCTCCAGAGATACAACAGTCGGTGCTGGAGGATCAATTTGCGTCTTGGCCGCCTGGCGCAGCGGGATCCAAGTTTGCCCATCGAAAGGGCGCACATCGCGAAGTTCGAAATATGGCTGAATCATCGAAACTATTTCCCGAATCCGTCGATTGACGGACTGGCCTATGAAAAACTTATGTGAACATCCGAAACGGCTCACGCTTTCATGGACTTGTTACAGCGTGCGAACAGGTTTGGCCATCGCGTCCTTCTTCTTCTCCCTAAGGTAACAGGCTCGGAACCGACCACGGCATGAAAGGCGCAACTGGCCTCCCGCCCGATTGGCATTTTAACGCGGCCAGACCCACCAAACCCCCACTTTATTCCCACCCCATTCCCACCTGCGCGCCGCCCGCATCCGGCACCTTGAGCTCATCAGAAACGATGACCGAGGCGCACAGCGATGCAGATCAAACTCTCCCCCGACGACATTGAAACCATCATCTCCGAGGCCGACTTCGCGGCACGGCGACTGCGGCGGCGGCTGGGTTTGCCCGCCTGCGATCGCGAGGATCTGGGTCAGGATCTTCTGATTGATCTTTTGCGCCGGTTGCCAGCTTTCGATCCGGCACGCGGCAGCCTCGGTGCATTCGCAGGTCTGGTACTGCGCAATCAGTCCTCACGGATCGCGATCCGGATGATGCGTGAACGCAAGGCGCAGGGTGGCGGGTTGCTGTCGCTCGATGCGCCCTCGGGTCAGGACGACCAGCGTCCTTTCGCCGAGACAATCGGTGAGGACGAGGGCCTATCGGCATGGCACGGCCAGGCGACCACAGCGCATGCCTCCACTGAGCAGCATCAGGCCGTGCAAACCGCGATTTCACGGTTGCCGCTCGAGGATCGTCGCCTCTGCGCAGCGCTGGCGCATCGTCCGGTTTCGGCGCTCGTCTCCGAAGGTTTCGGCAGCCGGTCCGCC
>Ga0307981_1003901_pt1 | contig 10862 bp, 8 predicted proteins | sample OrgLakmetagen987_FD_201849 | JGI IMG/M metagenome (GOLD analysis project Ga0307981, IMG submission 201849) | Saline water microbial communities from Organic Lake, Antarctica - #987 | ecosystem: Environmental > Aquatic > Non-marine Saline and Alkaline > Saline | place: Antarctica: Organic Lake... | reverse complement strand
TGGCGGAACAGGTCCCTATCGAGCTGTCGCGGTGTGCGATAGTCGACGTCCTCGATGGCGGCACCGACATGGCGCAATTTCGCGGCCCGCATCCGGGTCTGATAGCGCTTGGTGCTGCGGTTCGTGCCCTCCGAGAGCACGTTCAGCTACTTCGAGGCGCTCGAGCTGTATCTGGCCGCCCATGGCCGCCCCGTGGCGTTCTATTCCGACAAGCACACGGTGTTCCGTGTCGCCAAACAGGACGCGAAGACCGGTCACGGCATGACCCAGTTCGGTCGTGCCCTCAACGGGTTGAACATCGAGATCCTGTGCGCCAACTCCAGCCAGGCCAAGGGCCGTGTCGAGCGGGCGAACCGAACGCTGCAGGATCGGCTGGTGAAGGAGCTTCGGCTCGCCGGCATCAGCGAGATGAAGGCTGCGAACGCGTTCCTGCCAGGCTTCACGGACCGCTACAATACCGGCTTCGCCAAGGCACCGCGCCGTCCGGACGACCTGCATCGGACCCTCAACATCGAGGCCAGCCTTCTGCGCGACGTGTTCTGCCTGCGGGACCAGCGCTATATCGGCGCGCAGCTGTCCCTGTCCAACGAGCGCAAGCGGATCATCCTCGAGGAGGACGACATTACACGCGGGCTCGTGGGCAAGTACGTCGATACCTACGCCTTCCCGGACGGCCGGTTTGACGTGAGATGGAAGGGCTTATCGCTGCCCTATCGGACGTTCGACAAGGACCAGCGCGTGACCCATGCGGCCATAACCGAGAACAAGCACCTCGGCACGATTCTGGAGTTCATCAAAGCAGAGCAGGAAAAAGCCGCTCCGAAGACCCGCCCGGCCGGCAAACAGCGCACACGCTACACACCAACTGGACGGAGATGCGACGGCTGGAACTCCGCCGCGGCCAGGATCGCCAGAACGAAGGCGGCACAAGCAGCCGGTCAGAGCTCCGATCCTTGACGTCTCCGCCCTGCCCGGCTGCCCTCCAACGTCGCGCCTTTGCCTGCTCAGACGACATTTCTACTTTGCGGGGAAGCGACATTTTAACTTGGTTGCAACACTTGATAACCAGAGAAGGTTCGACGGGAGTCCCGTTCCCTCCGCCACTTGGCCTCATAGAACCGTTCTCCATCGCCGCACTCGGCAGGATTTTTCCGTTACTTTCGAGGGTTATGCCGTGACGGCTGTGAACCGCGTTCGAAGGTGGTCGCGCAAAAAGTGCTCTCTCCGGAGCCTTATTCTCTGAAGCTATTAACCGCGTGCTTTCCGGTTAACAGCTGTAACCCATTGTCAAAAAACAGTTTATTATGCTCGTCGCTCCTGCCTCCGATTTCAGTATCGCAACGAGAAAGAACCGACGTCGAACTGTGGTCCTCAGGCACACTGATGTCCCATTCATGAAGCATTTGCGTAGGTTGCTGAGAAGATGGTCTCCGACAGCCACTTTTTGAAAGAAGGGTTGTCGCTGAACTGCTTGAACAGCTCGGTGTGGTCCGACAGCAACTCGATGACTGCGCGCTCAAGCGCTTTGTCGTGCTCTATGCGGGCGTTCTGCTTGTCAGAGTTCTTCATCGCATTCTGGTAGGCTTTGTCGGCCGCGACCTTGGTGGGCAGTTCCTCAGCGATCACCTTTCCAATCTTGTCGGCGTCCTTCCAGTCGATGTTGCCGAACATCTCGTTGAACGTCTTGAGGATGTTGCTCAACAGGTCCAGTTCCGGCTCTGGTTTACGGCCCCCGTCACTTGTCGGAACTGGGCCGATCTCTGCGTCCGTATCGGAGAGCGCAATCGACATCGCTGCCTGCGCCTCGACCCGGTAGCTGTCCATATCGATGGCTTCGATGATGCCTTGCGAAAGGTCTTGCTCCTCTGGGGCCGGCAACTTCGGCGTGAGGAAGTTCAGGAAGATCGAGAGTTTTTCCCACTCAGCATTCGAATAGGGCAGAATCGCTGCCAGGAACCCGTAGGTGCGCGTGAATGCCTTTGCCTTACCCTTGAAGTCGACTTGGCCGTCTTCATCGAGGTCGGCCTTGTAGACGGCCACACACGCATCGAGGATGGGATCGAGCTTGTCCCGGTCGGCGCCGCCAAGATACAGCGCCACAAGGTCTTCGACCTGCTCCCATGAATAGACCTGATAGCCGTCGAGCCGCGACTTTAGATCGTGAAGCTTGTTCGGATCGGTCTCCTCGCTCAGGATTGTCGTGCGGTAATAGTCCTCGAAAGATGCCTCGATGCCGTCCACATCGTTCATGAAGTCCAGCACGAAGGTATCGTGCTTTTGTGGATGCGCGCGGTTCAGACGCGACAGCGTCTGCACGGCCTTGATGCCGGACAGCGTCTTGTCCACGTACATCGTATGCAGCAAAGGCTCGTCGTAGCCGGTCTGGAATTTGTCCGCCACGATAAGGAACCGGTACGGATCCTTCTGGATCGTCTCCCCGATCTTGTTGCTGGGGAAGCCGTTGAGCGACGTCTCGGTCACCTTCTGGCCGCCATACTCATGCTCACCCGAGAAGGCGACAATTGCTTGATAGGGGCTCTTGCGCTCCTTCAGATACTCCCCGAAGGCGTGAAAATACTGGATGGCGCGGCGAATACCGCTCGTCACGACCATGGCGCGCGCGGAGCCGCCGATCTTGCGGTGAGCGATTACCTGATCGTGGAAATGGTCGATCATGATCTCCGCCTTCTTGCGGATTGCATGGTCGTGGGATTCGACATAGCGCCTGAGCTTCTTCTGCGCCCGCTTGGTGTCGAATTGCGGATCTTCCTCAACCGTCTTCATGAGACGGTAATAGCTCTCGACCGGGGTGTAATGCTTCAGCACGTCGAGGATGAAGCCCTCCTCGATCGCCTGCTTCATTGAATAATTGTGGAAGGGGACGTGCCTGACCTTGCCGCCCTCCGGTACCGCCGCGCCGAAAATCTCCAGCGTCTTGTTCTTGGGCGTCGCGGTGAAGGCGAAATAGCTCGCATTCGGCAGCACCTTCCGCGCTTCCATCACTCGGTTGATCGTGTCCTCGACCGTTTCATCTTCCTCTTCGGCGCCGTTCGCGGCGAGCGCGATGTTCATCTTCGCCGCTGCACGTCCGCCTTGGCTGGAATGCGCCTCGTCGATGACGATTGCGAAGGTTCGCCCGCGATGCCCGTCCCCGATCTCGTCCAGGATGAACGGGAACTTCTGCACCGTGGTGATGATGATCTTCTTGCCCTGCTGCAGATAGCCTCGCAGCTGTTGTGACCCTTCTGTAACCGCGCCGACGATTGAGGATACCTGCGCGAACTGCTTGATGGTGTCGCGGATCTGCTTGTCGAGCACGCGGCGGTCGGTGACCACGATGACGGTGTCGAAGGTCGGCTTGCCGCTGGTCTCCAGCCCGATCAGCTGGTGGCCGAGCCAGGCAATCGAGTTGCTCTTGCCAGAGCCTGCCGAGTGCTGGATCAGATATCGCCGCCCGGCGCCGGAGGCCACAGCGTCGGCCAGCAGCTTGCGCACCACATCGAGCTGATGGAAGCGCGGGAAGACCTGTTTTGGCGGCTTCTTCTTGCCCCGATCGTCCTTCTCCTCGACCACCTGCGCATAGTTTTCGAGGATATCGGTGAGATTCCGCTTGGTCAAAACTTGCTTCCAAAGATAGTCGGTCTTCAAGCCATGAGGGTTCGGCGGATTGCCAGTACCGTCGTTCCAGCCCTTGTTGAACGGCAGAAACCAGGATGCCTTCCCCTTCAGGTGCGTGCACATCCGCACCTCGTGATCATCCACCGCGAAGTGGACGACGCAGCGGCCGAACTGGAACAGCAGCTCCTTGGGATCGCGATCGCGCTTGTACTGCTCGATGGCGTCCTCGACGGTCTGCTTGGTGAGGCTGTTCTTCAACTCGAAGGTCGCGACGGGCAGACCGTTGATGAACAGCGCGGCGTCGAGCGACAGCTTGGTCGCATCCTTGGAATAGTGCAGCTGGCGCGTAACGCTGAAGATATTGGCGGCGAACAGGTCCTCGGCCTTCACGTTGCCGGGGGTGGGTGTGCCGAAGAATAGCTCCACCGAGCCGGGGCCGTGCTTCACGCCGTTGCGCAAAACGTCGATGACACCGCGCTTGGCAATCTCACCCTGCAGGCGGTGCAGGAACTGCAACCGTTTGGGGCCATCCTCACCGATACCCAGCGCCTCGACCGCATCGGGCTGGGTTGCGGTCAGGAAGGCGAACAGCTTCGTCAGATCGACGGCATGGTCGCGGTCAAAGTCGTTCGGATCGCCGGCAGCATAGCCGGCGTCATCGATCAGTGACCGGACAATGAGCGTCTCGAGGCCCTTCTCGCTCGTATCGGTCGTCATCAGCCGCCGTGGGCGATGGCGTTGTCCACCCAGCCCTTGTTCCCGAGCACGTCCACCGCCAGCTTGATCTGACGCGGAGAGAAGTGCTTCTTGCGCGCGTTCCAGGCATAGGTCCGCTCAACGACGTCCTGCGTGGTCTCGACGGGCTCGTTCTTCATGATCCAGTGGATTGTCGCCAGCAGCTCCAATCCGAATGGCGTTTCGAACCCGGCCACCAAATCCGCGACCTTGTCGAAGCGAGCGCCGGTGTCCGCGTGGGTCTCCAGGAAGGTTCCCGCGTCGTTCATCGCGCCGGGCACCAGCTCAAGCTGCTTGTTGGGCGCGTCACCGCCATCCGCGTAGCCTGACACATAGTAGCCCTCGACCGTGCGGAGGACGTGCCGGAGATTCTCGGCGTACGGCCCGTAGGGCGCCTTCTGGTATTTCAGCTTCAACGGCTCCCCGGCGACCTGCATGAAATACATCAGCTTGTGCACTTCGAGCAGGGTGACGAACGGGTCGAGCAGGCCGCTCAGATAGCGATGCATCAATCCCACCAGAGCCGCGCGGCCCGGCGTCATGTTCGGAGCATCCTGCGGGCGTGTCATCCGACCCGCCTCCGGGGCGCCATTCGGTTCGAATACAACGATCCGAAGGTCATTGAAACCGCGCAACGCGGCCTCGATGCGTGGGCGCACCTCTTCCCATTTCAGCCCACCGAGGCCGCTGCCGAGCGGGGGAATGGCGATTGAGCGGATGTTGCGCGTCCTGATCTCGTCGGCGAGCGCTTCGAGACCGGCCTCGACGTCCTCCATGCGGCTCTTGCCGCGCCAGTGCCGCTTCGTCGGGAAATTGACGATGTAGCGCGGGCTCGTCAGCTGATTGGTCTCGACCACGAACATCCGGCCGGGGCGCACCTCGTCGCGCTTGCAGGCCTCGGCGTAGGCCTTGAAGTTCTCGGGAAACGCGTTCTTGAACTGGAGCGCGATACCCCGCCCCATGATGCCCACGCAGTTCACGGTGTTGACCAGGGCTTCGGCGTCTTCCGCGAGAATGTCGCCCGTCTTGAATTCGAACATCGATGCCTCCCTCCGGCTCAATAATACCAATCTGGCTTGATTTCGACATGGGGTTTGTGTTCCGCCGCCTGAAGCGCGGTCCTCACTTGCCCGTGGTACTGCTGCGAACGTACGCCGATGCGCGTTACGAGCTCCCATGGAAACGACTGTTCCATCAGGAACTCTGCAGCTTTCGCCTCTCTGCAGCTTTGCCAGTTCCTTGCGTTGACCGCGTCCCAGTCGATTTGATCTAACTCTGCCAAGTCCGCACGATCCGAAAAGTAGGCGCTACCTGCGTTTGACAGAGTGAACGCCCAACGGCGACCATTGGCATTGCCCCAATCGACTGTCGCCAAGAGATCGGCCTCCAGGTGCACAATCGGCCCTTGGCCCCCGCGATACTCGAGCCCCGGGTGATTGGCCTTGTAGATAACGTACAGCATGACCGATCGGAAACAGAAGTAGAACGGCACGCAATGCCCCACGAAGAGCCCAGGATTGCTCCTCAGCGTGCGTTGGGTGAGGCGCGCCTCCTTTATGCTGCCCATGCCGATCGTAGTGCCCATGCCGTGCGCTGGATTGGTAGCCGCGCGCTTGACGATCTCGGCATCGCTCAGAAGGCCGCCGTCCGCGATGATCGACGGCAGGCGGTCGACATGGACGATGTGGTATATCTTGGGCGCGGCGGGCGGCGGCATGATCAGTCCTCGACCTCCGCCAGTTCGGCCTCTTCGTCAGGCTCGGGCGCGTCGTCCTCGTCGAGGGCGTCCTCGATGGCTCCATCCGCCGGGGCCTTGATCGCCACGTCGCGCACGTCCAGCTTGCCGGTAACGACATCGGCGATGAGCCGCTCGCGGTATTCGCGGATGAGCGCGATCTCGTTCTGTGCTTTTTCAATGGCCGTGTCGAAGGCAGCAGTCTCGGATGCGATGTGATCAAGTATGGCTTTCTGTTCGGTCAACTCAGGCGGAAAGGTCACATGAAGGGTGCACAAGCGGCCCTCCGAAATCGCTGGATACGCCACACCGATCGACGCCCGAATGACACGTTCGATGAATGTGCCGCTCTGAAGGACGTAGCCGAGCAACCGGGGCTCCACGGCTTCGACTGGCCGCAGCACGGCAAAGCCTGTCGATGCAATCAGGTCCGGCCACTCGTCCTCAATGAAATAGACCGCCTTCAGATAGGTACGAACAGTCGAAATGATCGTGTCGCCTTTCTGGACGATTTGCCGCGCGCGAGACGGGGCGTCCTCGAACTTCATCCGCTCTGTTTGGGCCGCTAGAAATCCAGTCCCGACACAACTGATGTCGAGATAATCGAACTCATACTCTGGCGAGGTCTTGTCGCTGAGTGCCTTGGCGGGTTCGCGCAGCCAGTGCTTGAGCGGCTTCACCTCCCAGTGCGCGGGAACCTCGGGCATCCAGTCGATGCCGGTGGGCTTCATGGGCGCGGCGGGGTCCAGGCCGCGGGTGACCGCCCGGTTGATGATCGCCTGCTTCTGCTCGTTCAGCAGCGCAATCAGCCGCCGCTTGTTCCGGATCAGGCGCGCGACGAGGCGGCCATGCGCATCCAGGAAATCCGCAATCGCCTGTTGCTCCGCAGGCGGTGGGAAGGCCGACGGCATCTGCTTGAACTCGTCCCAATACAGACGATTGCGATCAGCGACGATCCCGCGCGAGAACTTGTTGACCTCGCGCATGTAATCGCCGGTTCGGAACAGGTAGCTATAATACTTCGGCTCGACCTCGGGGAACGGACCGGCGACGACATAGGCCGGGCTGATCAGCCCCTCGACGGGTGCCACACCGACAGCGCCCTGCCACATGCGCATCATATTGTAGGCGATGTCGCCCTCCGCAGCGCGCTTGTACTTGCTACGATCGGTCATCACCTGCTTGCGCGTGCCGTTGTCCATGTCGCGCACACGAACTCCGGTCCGCAACGAAACCTCCAGGATCGGCAGATCGCCGTGACCCGTGTCGTTCCGTTCGGCAAACAGCCGGCCGTTGCGCCGCACCTCCCAGTGCTCGGGCACGTCGCCGAGCCAAGGCAATCCGCTGTCTCGATACGCCGGATAGGGCTTGAGCGCGCCTGCCATCAATCGCCTCCGCCCAGCACATCTTCGAGCAGGCCTTCCGTCTCGTCCTCCAGCGCGCGAATGTCGGCCTCGATCTCGCGCAGCTCGCGCAACGGCTGCGGCTTGTAGAAGTGGCGGGTGAAGGAAATCTCGTAGCCGATCACGGTCTTCGCGGCGTCGATCCAGGCGTCGGACGCATGGGGCAGAACTTCGCGGCGAAAGAACGCCTCGATGCCGCCGTCCTCAAGGAACGGGACCTGCTCGGTGTCGCGCAACTCGGTGTCCGGCTCGTACTCGACGACCGCCGGCTTGTCGCTCTGCCGGATGTGCCGCCGGCCGTAGAGCGCATCGTGGTCCGCATCGGCCCCGGCCTTGGGCTTGCTCACCTTCTTGACGACCGGCTCGGCGGCCGGATCCTTGCGGCCAAGGCCAGTCTTCAGCAGCTTCTGCCGCTTCGCGGTCATACGCACGCCGCGCTGACGGGCGATGCCCTCGACCTCGTCCAGAACAGCGCCGAAATCGAGATGGGGCCCCGTGCCGAGCTTCTCGGCGAGGTCCTCCACGACCGCCGACAGCTGCGTCTCTCCTGCCTCCGCCGCGGCGCTGTCGAAGCGTCGGAGCGCGTCCTCGGACAGATCGACCGACAGCCGGAGCGGGCGTTCGACAGTCACCTTCCAATAGGCGAACGCCGCGTTCGGGAAGATCTTGGAGTGCTCGTCCGGCTGCATCGCGAGGCAGGCGTCGACGGTACGCCTGCGGTCGTCTTGCGCCAGTTCGCAGTTCTTCTTTCCGAGGTTGCGGCGTAGCGGTTTGAACCACGTCGTGGCGTCGATAAGCTGGACCTTGCCCTGCCGTTCCGGCGCCTTTCGGTTGCTCAGGACCCAGATGTAGGTGGCAATCCCGGTGTTGTAGAAGATGTTCAGCGGGAGGGCGATGATGGTCTCGAGCCAGTCGTTCTCGATGATCCAGCGGCGCACGTTGCTCTCGCCCGAGCCCGCGTCGCCGGTGAACAGCGACGAGCCGTTGTGCACCTCGGCAATGCGCGTGCCGAGCGGCGAGCCGGTCTTCATCTTGCTCAGCATGCTGGCCAGAAACATCATCTGTCCGTCGCTGGAGCGCGTGGTCAGATTGAATTCCGGATCGTCGGCGTGCTCGATGACGAACCGCGCGTCGCGGAGATCCTTCTTGCCGCCCATACGCTCGAGGTCGGTCTTCCATGACTTGCCGTAGGGTGGATTGGACAGCATGAAATCGAATTCGCGCGAGGGAAACGCGTCGCCCGACAGGGTTGAGCCGAACTTCATGTTCTCGGCCTCGACGCCTTCTCCCTTGAGGATGAGGTCGGCCTTGCTGATCGCGTAGGTTTCCGGATTCACCTCTTGGCCGTAGAGGTGGACCGACACATCCTTGCCATGCTCGGAGGCGAGATTCACCAGCGCGTCCTCGGCGACCGTGAGCATGCCGCCGGTACCGCAGGCACCATCATAGACGAGATAGGTGCCCGACTGGATCTGATCGGCGATGGGCATGAAGATGAGGTGCGCCATGAGCTCGACCACGTCGCGCGGCGTGAAGTGTTCCCCGGCTTCCTCGTTGTTCTCCTCGTTGAAACGACGGATCAGTTCCTCGAAGATCGTGCCCATGGTGTGGTTGTCGAGGCCTGGCAAACGAACACTCTCGTCCTGATGCAGGACCGGTTTCGGGCTGAGATTGACCGACGGGTCAAGGAACTTCTCAATCAGGAAGCCAAGCGCGTCGGCCTCGACGAGGGTCGGGATCTGATTGCGGAACTTGAATTTGTCGAGGACCTCTTGAACGTTCGGCGAGAAGCCATCGAGATATGCCTCGAAATCCGCCTTGAGCTGTTGCCGTCGGGATTTCGTGGTGAGATCGCGCAAGCGAAAAGATGAGGTGTTGTAGAATGCCTCGCCGGAGGCCTGACAAAGTGCAGCATGCTGATTGGCGACGCCCGCGCTGTCCAGCTGCGTCTTCATCTTGAGGACACTGGCCTTCGTCGGCTCAAGAACGGCGTCGAGACGGCGGATGACTGTCATCGGCAGGATGACATCGCGATACTTGCCGCGGACATAGATGTCGCGAAGCACATCGTCAGCGATGTTCCAAATGAAATTGCTGATATTCAAGTCACTCAATTGGCTGCTCTCCCGAGTTCCGCGCCGCGAGCTTTTGTTGGTCTATCCAACTATCGAGATCGGATCGTTTAAACCGCCATGAACCGGCAACCTTGAAACCAGGCAAATCGCCCCGCTTGGCCAGCCGGTAGACGGTTTTCTCGTCAAGATTCAGATAGCCAGCCACCTCCCGCACAGTCATCGCCGGATCGGGCTGAACAGACATCGCAAACACGCCTCCCTTTCCTGCGGACGCTATCAGGTAAATTCAGGGTAAGCCAGTCCAAGCATGGCCAAGATTTTCTGTTGAATGAGGGGGCTCACAGTTCTTGAGCCTCCAATAAGACGGCGCGCTGCTCGTCCCAATCCACCCTGATCCGTTCTCGCAACGCTTCGACGGTCATCTCCCGCGGCTGTCGGCCGTCAAGGATCAACTCGACAATGTCCGGGGCGAGCAATGAGAGCCGCAGGACCCGAGTGAGATAGGGCGGCGCGATGCCTTCACGTGCGGCCAATTCGGTGATGGTGGCGAACTCGCCAGACTCCAGCATCCGCTTCCACCGAAACGCCCGGGCCAGCGCCTTGACCAGCGTGTTGTCGACGCGGGGGCGCTCGTGCGATGCGCCGGGTGGCAGCACCATCTCCTTACGCCCGCCGCGCTTGATGACACGGAACGGGACGTGCAGCGTTACGGTGTCTGGCGTTCTCGACGCCCGGGTCACGCGGCTGCTCCGAGATCAGCGGTCATCTCGTGGACCAGCCCGGTCAACCCGTTGATGCGCAGGCGGACATTCAGGCCGTCGACACCGATGTCGACGCGCTCGACCAGTAACTGCACGATCCGCGCCTGCTCGGCCGGGAACAGCTCGTCCCACAGTGGATCAAACTGCTGGAGAGCCGCACGCGCGTCGGTTTCGGGGATGTCGGCGTCGGCGCGCGCCGCCTTCCATGTACCGGCCACGATTTCGGGCTGGCGGAACACGGCGCGAAGCTGGTCGATGACGGCGGCCTCTATCTCGCCCGCTGGCACACGGCCGACCGGGCACGATCCAGCGCCATGCTTCAGCACCGTCTGGCTCACATAGTAGCGATACAGCCGCCCGCCCTTGCGCGTGTGGGTCGGCGAGAAGGCCGCGCCGTCCGGCCCATACAGCAGCCCTTTCAGCAGGGCGGGCGTGTCGGCACGGGTGCGCGCGCCGCGCTTGCGGGGGCTTTCGGTTAAAATGGTGTGGACCTTGTCCCAGACCGCGCGGTCGATGATGCCGTCGTGCTCACCGG
>Ga0307981_1003899_pt1 | contig 10865 bp, 8 predicted proteins | sample OrgLakmetagen987_FD_201849 | JGI IMG/M metagenome (GOLD analysis project Ga0307981, IMG submission 201849) | Saline water microbial communities from Organic Lake, Antarctica - #987 | ecosystem: Environmental > Aquatic > Non-marine Saline and Alkaline > Saline | place: Antarctica: Organic Lake... | reverse complement strand
CTTCCTCGACATCTCGCACTTCCCGTACGTCCACATCGGGACCTTCGGCATCGCCCAGAACTCCGACGTCCCCAAGATCGAGATGGAGCAACTCGACGACGACTTCTTCGGGTACGAGTACGAAGTCGAGGTCCGCAACGACGAGGCGAGCGGCAAGGAAGCGTCGGGGTTGTCGGCCGCTGTGGTCCACCGCCGGATGTCCACCGGCTTCAACCTGCCGTTCACCGTGCGCAGCAACATCCACTACGAGACCGGGCTCGACCACCTGATCCTGCTGTGCTCCACCCCGATCGACGACGTCACGTCGTACTTCACGTTCGTCGTGTGGCGCAACGACGACTTCGCGGTGCCCGGACAGGAAGTAATCGTGTTCGACCGTGCGATCGGCGCCGAGGACAAGGTGATGCTCGAGAAGGTCAAGGGCGTCTTGCCGCTCGATCAGCGAGCCACCGTGAGCGTCCAGTCGGACAAGCCGTCGGTCGAATGGCGTCGTCGATTCGCCGAACTCATCGGCTGAGCGCCCATCGTTCCGCTCCGAACCGGCGCAGCAGCGGGCAGTACCGTTCGCCAAGTGGACACACTCGTGCCGAGCGGCGACCAGCTCCCCGACGTCTTGCCGACGGATCGGCTCAACGGCCGCGGCATGGCCATCGATCCGCTGCGGGCCGAGCTGCGCAGGATCGACGACGTCCGCAGCGTGTTCACCGTTGCCTGGGCACTGATCCTGTCGTTCGGTGTCGTGGCTGTGGCCGGATGGGTGAACACCTGGTGGGCGTACGTCATTGCGTTCTTCGTGATGGGCGGCAGTCATGCGCGTTTGAACATCCTGGGTCACGAGGCGGCCCATCGTCTCCTGTTCAGCGGACGTCGAGCGAACGACTGGGTCGGGCGCTGGCTGCTCGCCTACCCCACATTCCAGGCGCTGATGGCGTATCGCCGAGCCCACTTCGCGCATCATCGTGACGAGCTCGGCCCGAACGAACCCGACGCCGGGTTGTACGCCGGCTACCCGATCAGCGCCGACTCCTGGCGCCGCAAGATGCGCCGTGACGCCACCGGCAACAGTGCGTGGAAGAACTTCCAGGGTCTCTTCGCTGCCGCTCGCGCACGTCGTGCCGAGGCGTGGTGCATCCTGGCGATGCATGCTGCGTTCCTCGGAATCACCGTTGCCGTGGGTCGGCCACTCGTGTATCTCGTGTGGATCGCGTCGTGGTCGACGTTGTGGCGGGTGTCGAACCGGATTCGTTCGATCGCCGAGCACGGCGGCATGGTCCAGTCGAAGGATCGACGCCTCACCACCCACGTGATCCGCCAGACCTTGCTGGCGCGGATGTTCATGGTGCCCTACAACACGGGCTGGCACCTCGCCCACCACGTCGACATGGGTGTGCCGTGGCGCAACCTCCCGCGGCTTCACGAGGAACTCGTCGCCTCGGGCTGGGTCACTCCTGATCTCGAATACCCGAGCTACCGAGCGTTCATCCGCACCGCCACGTCCCGTTGATGTTCCGCCAGTCGGTCGCAATCGGTGCCTGACACCGTTTGCGACCGACACCGTTTGCGACCCGAGCTGGCGACGGCTGCAACCGGTGACGTTCGCTGCGCCCGAGGGTTCAGCTGATCAGGGTCGTGCATCGCGTGGTGCTCATTCGGGTAATCCACGGACATGAAGGATTCAGCGAACCCCGCCGACATGTCGACCGTCACGGTGCTCGAACGGTTTGCCGGAGATGGTTGGGACGTGAACCATCGCGTGACCGACAGCGGCGATGTCGAATGCGGCGAGTGCTCCACGACGTCCGACACCGAAAGGTGGACGGTGGGTGCCGAACACCGGGTGGAAGGTGCCTCTGACCCCGACGACCTCCAGATGGTGGTCGGCCTGGAGTGCCCGCAGTGCAGTGCCCGCGGTGCCGTGGTGGTCTCCTACGGTCCGACCGGCTCCGAAAAGGATTCCGAGTTCGTGAAGGCGGTCGATCTGTCCGGCGCCGTCGATCCACTCGCCTGAACCACAACGCATGAATGGGCTGGGCCTCGGCTCGTCATCGACTGGCTGTGCCGGGGGCACCGGCCGTCTCGCCGAGCAGATGTGGTGGGGCTTCCGTCAGGAGAACACGAGCTGTCCGGATGGATGGGCGTGATTCGACGAGGGCTCTCGGCCGCCGTGGGCGGCTCGGGTCGCGCTCACTTCGGGTGGAGGATCCGGTTTGCTAGCCAGCTCCGATGATCGAGCCGCCGAACCCGCGGAACGCATCGAACCCACCGGTGCCGTCGATCTTGTGGTCGGGGGTCGGCTGGTCTGAGTGGTGCCGTCGGGGTGGTGGACGACGAATTCGTGGCCGTCACCGGTGACAGTCCAACCCGGCTGATGAGTCAACGAGTGATGGTGGTGACACAGCAGCACACACGTCGATTCGTTGGTGCGGCCCTGGTGGCCCCACTCGGTGACGTGATGCGCATCGCACCACGTCGCGCGGATCGTGCAACCCGGCCAACGACAGTGCTGATCACGCGCCACGAGCGCAAGGAACAGATTCTCCGACACCAACCGGTTCTCACGACCGAAATCGAGAACCGAGGAGCCGGGGCCGGTGACCACCCGATGAATACCCGCATCACACGCCATCTGGCGGACCGCATCAGCATCGATGCTCGGACCCGCATGCGTGACACCACGAGCCGTACCCCGCTCGGTGACGGTCTCGAACGGCACGGTCACCAGCACCTTCGCATTCGAACGGCCACCGACAATCTGTCCCTTCGACGCCGCCTTCGACAGCTGCACCCACGCATCAGCACACCGCTGATCACGGCGGCGCCCCGACTCATCGAACGCTGACTCGTTCATCACAGCATCGAGCGAGGTCCTCACGATCGCCGCCGACTCCGGGTCGAGCAACCCCTCCACCCGGGTCATCCCATCGGCCTGACCACTCAACCGCAGAAACCGGCGCGACCGCTGCTGTGCAGCACGATCCGCTTCCCGCTCAGCATCATTCGCCGCACGCCACTGCTCCGCTGCGGGCCGAACCGATGCGAGCGGAAGCACCGAGATCTCCTCGACGAACTCAGCGTCGAACGTGAGCCCACCCGCGACCCCGACCGCAGCATTGGCCTTGTCACTCGAGATCAGCCCCGAGTTGACCGCATCAGCCAACTCGGGCGACTTCGCCATCGCCTCACCCAAACCCGCAGCAACCCGGTTCTTGCTGGTGGAGGTGCCGGTCTGGTTGCCGACCCACTCAGCGGTGTCCCGCGCACCTGTGCCGAGATGCGCCCCAGCCTGTTCCGCAGCGTGAGCCATACGGGCGTACTGCGCTTCCAGGCACGACAGGCCCGTTCGAAACGACGCCAACTGGCGACGCAACTCGACCGCACCCACCCCATCGAGATCGACCAGAGCACACGAATCGGCGGCATCGCCCACCGCCATGATCGCCGCTCTGATCTCCATGGAGATCAACCTAATCAGGGGGTACCTCAGAGTTCCCCAGCACTCGTACGCTGGGTTTTCGCGGAGCCGAGGGGCATCGTGCCGCGTCGCGGGGCATGCCCAGCGACCGCTGTTAGGCTTCCTTGACATCGGCTGAATCGCAGCTCGACCGTCCCCACCTCCGATCGGAGTCATCAGTGCAGCTCACCCCTCGACGAATCGCCGCCCTCGGACTCACCGCTGGCTTGTGCATGACCGCCGTCGGCTGTAGCGGTGGCGATGATGACACGCTGCGCGTCTACAGCGGCCGCCACTACGGCATCGAGGACGCATTCGCCCAGTTCACCGATGACACCGGCATCGAGGTCGAGTTCCTCACCGGCAACGACGCCGAACTCCGCGAGCGGATCCAAGCCGAAGGTGACGACACCGACGCCGATGCCTACATCACCGTCGATGCCGGCAACCTCGCCGCTGCTGCCGAGCAGGGTCTGTTCCAGCCGGTCGACTCACCGATCCTCGACGCCGCCATCCCCGCTGAACTCAGTGACCCTGAGGGCCGCTGGTTCGGCTTCGCCGTGCGGGTCCGCACGATCGTGTACAACCCGGACCTCCTCTCCGCAGACGAAGCGCCCGACACCTACGAGGAGCTCGCCGATCCGGAATGGAAGGGCAGGGTCTGCATGCGAGTTCCGGACAACGTGTACCAGCAGTCGCTCGTCGCCAGCCTGATCTCTGCCCATGGCGAAGAGGATGCGCTGCGCATCGTGACGGGGTGGGCCGACAACGCCGAACTCATCGGGAACGATGTGCTGATCCTCGAATCGGTTGCCGACGGCCTCTGTGAGGTCGGGCTGACGAACCACTACTACCTGGCCCGCGAATACGAGGAGAACCCCGACTTCCCCGTGGCATTGAAATGGGCGAACCAGGCCGACCGCGGTGTGCACGTGAACGTGTCCGGCGGGGGAGTCACCGCCGCATCGGATCAGCCCGAGCAGGCACAGCAGTTCCTCGAGTGGCTCGCCACCGACGGACAGGACATCCTCGTCGCCGCAAACCACGAGTACCCGGCGAACGCCGACGTTGCAGCTGAGCCGCTCATCGCCGACCGATTCGGTACGGAGTTCGTGCGTGACGAGCTCAACGCGTCGGTGTTCGGTTCGCTCAACCCCGATGCGGTGCGTCTGATGGACGAAGCCGGCTACCGCTGACCGTTCCGGAGGCGCACCACACCAGCAGCTCATGACCACCACGCTCCACCGAGAGGACACCGCATCCGACGAGCCCGCGCCCACGCGCGAACGACCGTCGGTCTCTCGACGATTCGTGGGCGGCGGTCGAACCGGCTGGACCTTGGCCGCACTCGTAGCGGCGGTGCTGGTCGCCGTCCCGGTGCTGATGCTCGCGGCGAGCATCCTCACCCCGAGTGGCGACGTGTGGGCCCAGCAGTGGCGCACCCGGCTGCCCGGCGAATTGCGCAACACCGCAGTCCTGCTGGTGGGCGTCGCCGTTGGAACGGTCGTGCTCGGTGCCGGCATGGCGTGGCTGGTGTCGGCCTACCGCTTCCCGGGTTCCAAGCAGTTCGGATGGATGCTGATCCTGCCGTTGGCGATGCCCAGCTACATCCTCGGCTTCCTCACGCTGTCCACCGTCGGGCGGACCGGCCCGGTGCAGGACTGGTGGCGAGAACAGTTCGGTCGTGACGCCTGGTTCCCCGATGTCGAATCACTCGGGGGAGCGATCATCACCTTCACCCTGGTGATGTACCCATACGTCTACCTCCTCGCCCGAGCGGCGCTCCGAGACCAGGCGAGTGGCGCGTATCAGGCTGCGCGGACCTTGGGCGCCACCCGAGCCGAAGCCAGCCGACGCATCGTGCTGCCGCTCGTCCGACCGGCCGTCGCAGCCGGCGCAGCAATCGTCATCATGGAAACGCTCACCGACTTCGCAACGGTCACGTACTTCGGTGTCGACACCGTCTCGGTCGGTGTGTTCCAGATCTGGCGGGGCACCTACGACCGCGATGCCGCCAGCGAGATCGCCACCCTCGTGCTCGCCTTCGCCCTGCTCGCGATCGGCCTCGAGCGCGTCGCTCGGGGACGCGCCAGGTTCGCCCAGTCGACCGCTGCAGGCGCCGGTATCGAACCGATCCGACTGCGGGGCGGCCGTGCCGTGCTCGCCACCGGTACCTGCGTGCTGCTGCTCCTGGCAGCGTTCGTCGGCCCGGTCCTGCGCCTCGTGCTGTGGGCGATTCAGGAGCAGCGAAGCGTCCGCGGCACACCCCAGATCGACCAGTTCGGCGACTACCTTGCGAACAGCCTGCAGCTCGTCGTGTTCACCGTCGTGGTGTGCATCACCGTCGCGGTCGTGCTGGCCAATGCACAGCGCTTCGGGCGGCCGCGCCTGACCCGTTTCTCCACCCGGGTGACCGCGATGGGGTACGCCGTGCCGGGTCCGGTCGTGGCGATCGGGGTGATCCTCGCGGTCGTCGGCTTCGACGAACTCCTCGGACGTGTCGGACTCGAACTCCCCGGTGCTGTCCGGACCGGATCGCTGCTGATCCTCGTATACGCGTACGCGGTCCGGTTTCTCGCACCCGGGCTCACCGCCGTCGAGTCTGGCATCGGCCAGGTGAGCGACGAGGTCACCGCATCGGCGCGCACGCTCGGCGCCACCACGCTCGAGACCGCACGCCGAGTGCACTTGCCACTCACCCGGTCGGCGCTGCTTGCAGCGACGGTCCTGGTGGGGGTCGACGCACTCAAGGAACTTCCCATCGTGCTGCTGCTGCGTCCGTTCGGTTTCGACACGCTGCCCGTGTGGGTTTATCTTCTGGCCTCTGAGTCGCGGTTCCAGCAGGCCGCTCTGCCGTCGTTGTCGATCATCGCGGTCGCACTTCTCCCGGTGGCGCTGCTGGCTCGACGCCTCGATCGCAACGAACCATGATCGACCATCTCGCAACCGACACCGCATCACCAGAGACGTCGAGCGCGCCCGCGTTGCGCGTGAGCGAGGTCAGCAAGCACTTCGACGGCGTCGCTGCGGTCGACTCGGTGTCGCTCGAGGTCGGTCATGCCGAACTGGTCGCGCTCGTCGGGCCGAGCGGCTGTGGCAAGTCGACGTTGCTGCGGATGATCGCAGGTCTCCTGCCCGTTGAATCCGGATACATCGAGATGGGTGGCACCACCGTCGACGACGGGCACCGCTCGCTCCCACCCGAGCAGCGACGAGTTGGGCTCGTGTTCCAGGAGCACGCGCTCTTCCCGCACCTCACCGTCGCGAAGAACGTGGGCTTCGGTGTGCGCACCACGACGCGTGAACGCTCGGGTCGCGTCGACGAGATGCTCGAACTCGTCGGTCTGGGTGGCTACGGCGACCGGTTCCCGCACGAGCTGTCGGGCGGTGAACGCCAACGCGTCGCACTCGCTCGCGCACTTGCGCCCGATCCGGCCCTGATGCTCCTCGACGAACCGTTTGCCAGCCTCGATCCGAATCTTCGTGCCCGGGTGCGTAGCGATGTCGTCGAGGTCCTGTCGTCGACGTCGACCCCGGCGGTGTTCGTGACCCACGACCAGGCCGAAGCGCTCGCCGTGGGTGACCGCATCGCCGTGATGCGTTCCGGACACGTGTTGCAGATGGGCGATCCCGATGCCGTTTTCCACCGGCCGACGAACCGGTTCGTGGCCGCATTCATGGGCGAAGCCGACTTCATGAGCGTCGCCGAACTGCGCACCGCATTCGGATCCGATCACGACGGACTCGGCAACGTCGACGCCGACCACACGGTGATGGTCCGACCGGACGACGTCGGTTTCACGGCCGATGCAGCCGGCGGGGCGTCCGTCGTGCGCGCCGAATTCCGGGGATCGTCGTGGTGCTACACACTCGAGCTGGCATCGGGTGCGACCGTGCGCTCGATGCGGTCGCACATCGCGCCCGTCGCCATCGGGACGACCGTTCGCCCATCCCTCATCGCCTCGCACGAACCGGTCATCGTCCACGACTGATCATCCACCTCGCGCTCAGCGCTCGATCAGGGTGCGAGCCGGGTCAGCGGGCATGCTGTCGACGTGCTGGCGATCATCGGAAGTGGGGAGTACCTGAGCCCGATGGCGGCGGTCGACCGGGTACTGCTCGACCTGTTCGATCGGCCCGCTCGCGTCGTGTGTCTGCCGACTGCAGCAGGCCGCGAGGGCGACGCGATGATCGACGACTGGATGCATCGTGGAGTCGATCACTTCACGTCGCTGGGTGCCGAAGCGGAGCCGGTTCGCGTCTGGGATCGAGCCACGGCTGACGACCCTGCACTCGCCGAGCGAATCGCCGCAGCGGATGTCGTGTACCTCTCGGGAGGGAAGCCGTCCTACCTGTACGACACGCTCGAGGGAAGCCGTGCTTGGGAAGCAATCACCGAAGTGCGTGCGCGCGGCGGTCTCCTGGCGGGATGCAGTGCCGGTGCGATGATCCAGGGCGAGGTGTTCGCCGGCATGCCGCGCCGCCACGGCGGTTTCGGTCTGTGGCCGGGCTGCCACATCGTTCCGCACTTCGACGAGATTCCCTCCCCGGTGGTGGCGGCGATGCGCGCCGCAATGGGGCGCGATCACACGCTGATCGGCGTCGATGGCGACACGGCGCTGGTGCATGCGCACGACACGTACCGCGTGATCGGTCGGAGGGTGACCGTGTGGACCCGGTCCGACAAGACCGAGCACGGTCCCGGCGAGATCCCTGGCGATCTCTTCACTGCTCCGGCCACGAAGCCCTCGACGTAGCGGCACAACGTTCGGTCCTGCTGCGCCAGGCGTCGAACAGACTGGTTCCGACCGGCGGCGGCGACGCCAACGTCGTTGGTCACAGCCGGACCTCCGTGCGTCCGGGTTTCGTTCCGGACGATCTTCGTGGTGAGCATCGCGACGACGAGAAGAGCCGTGCGCGCTGGTGCGCGCCGCGGCTGCGACCTGGCGCTCGGCGTACCCGCACCGTTCGATGCCTCGTTGCATCCGAATCTTGCCGGTCCAGCCCAGACCAGACTCGGAGCGTGGTTCGACCATCACGACATGGTCACACGGGTCGTTGCCGTCCTCGCATTGCTCGGGGGTGCGTTGTATCTGACGTGGCGCATCGGGTTCTCCTTCAACGATTCGAATCCGGTCGTGAACATGATGCTGCTCATCGCTGAAATGTTCGGGTACTGGTCCCTGGTCTGTCTGACCGTGTTCTCCTGGTCCAATCCACCAGCGCGACGACCCGAGGCGACACCGGGTCGCTCGGTCGACGTGATCGTGTGCACGTACGACGAATCGGTCGCCGTGCTCCGCACGACACTGACGGGTTGCCGGGCACTGACGTATCCGCACACGACGTACCTCCTCGACGACGGACGTCGCGAGAGCATGCGAGTCCTCGCCGAGGAGATGGGTGCGATCTGGCTCACACGGCCCGACAACAGCCATGCGAAGGCCGGCAACATCAACGCCGCGCTCGACAAGCTCACCGGTGAACTCGTGTTCGTCCTCGATGCCGATCACGTGCCGCTCCCCGATGCCCTCGATGCAGTCGTCGGATACTTCGACGACGAACGTCTGGCCGTCGTGCAGTCCCCGCACGACTTCTACAACCACGACAGCGCGCAGCACTACGGCGTCGGACGTCATGAACAAAGCGTCTTCTACGAAGTCGTCCTGCCCGGCAAGGATCGGCACAACGCCGCGTTCTGGTGCGGTTCTGCCACGGTGCTGCGCCTGTCAGCACTCCTCGAGGTCGGCGGTGTCGCCACCGAGACGATCGCCGAGGACTTCCACACCACGATGAAGATGCACTCGAAGGGGTGGAGCACGAAATATCACAACGAGGTCCTCGTCCAGGGGCTCGGACCCCACGACCTCGACGGCTACCTCCTCCAGCGGGACCGCTGGGCGCGTGGCAACCTGGCAGTCCTCGCATCGACGGAATCACCGCTCACGAACAGGAACCTGTCGTTGATGCAGCGGTGGAGTTACTCCGCATCCCTGGCGTCCTACGCCGCGCCCGCTGCACGCATCGCAACCCTGCTCGTGCTGATCATCACGCTCACCACGGGGGCGCTGCCGTTGCGCGCATCGGTGACCACCATCGTCGGACTGTGGTTGCCGTGGATGATCGGCTCGATGCTCGCGGCGACCGCGTTGTGTCGCGGGCACATCCGGCTCAAGGAATCGGTCCACTACGAGCTGTGTTGCGCCGAGATCTACACCCGGGCGCTGCGCTGCATGGTCCGCCCGGCGAAGACCGCGTTCAAGGTGACGCCGAAGGAAGGCCTCGACCTCGGCGGGTTCGAAGCGATCAAGAAGTTACGTCTCACTGCCGTGCTGCTCGCAGCGCTGTTGATCAGCGCTGTGTTGCGGGTGGGTGACACGCTGCTGGGCCTCGGCGTCCTGCCGACACTTCCCGGTATCGCCGTCTGGCTCATCCCGATCCTCGCCGTGCTCGAGTCCCGCCGCCTCGCTCGTTCACTCGTCATCGTTTCACGCCGCCGTCAGCGTCGCACCGAGTACCGCTTCCCGCTCGATCTGCACGCCGAGGTGCACACGGGTGACGGTTTCCACTCGGCTCGGCTCACGGACGCATCGCTGTCCGGTGTCGGCGTCGAGATGGACGCGACGCTCGCCCCCGAACGCGGCGCAACGGTCGAGGTCACCACGGCGTTCCCGACCGTGACCCTCGGATGGCAACGCGCAACGCTGCACGCCACCGTCAACGCAGTGCGCCCGATCGCAGCACGACCAGGTTTCGTCCATGTCGGCTGTGCAGTTGCCGACCTCGGAGATGCTGAAGCCGCGCTGATCGAATGCTGTTACCTCGTCGTCCCGTATCAGCGACTGCGTGGGGTACTGCCTGTGCAGGTCAGCGTGCCACTCACACTCGCAGCCGAGACCAGCGATGCGTTCGCCTCTGCGCTCGACCTGATCATGTCGGCACCGTCTGCGGTGGTTGCAGGATCCGGCCTCGACCGCCGGCGCGGTGCCCTGCCGGCGAGATCGGATGCGGTCACTGCGTCTGCTGTCGCTCAGGTGTGGCCGCCGCCGACTGCGGATGCCGTCCGCTGGCCCTCGGTTGCTGCATCGGTTGCCGGCGGTTTCCGCGGCCCGCCGACGAGCAGGTAGACGAACGCAGCGGTCGCCATGTCCGCATCGATCCACATCGAGCTGATCCATCCGTCGACCCATGCTTGCTGCGCCGCTGCCACGACCTGGCCTCCGAGACTTTGGGCGCCGACGTCGACATCGCCACGAACGTCCTCGTCGGGCAACGCGCACCCGAGGCGAATATTCGAGGATCGACCCGAAAATCGCGTCTACGTTGGATCGGGACGGCCATCGCCTCGGATGGACGTGATCTCGACAGGAGTTGACGATGCGTGGCCACAGCACACCGACGAAGCAGGACTCGA
>Ga0307981_1003896_pt1 | contig 10873 bp, 10 predicted proteins | sample OrgLakmetagen987_FD_201849 | JGI IMG/M metagenome (GOLD analysis project Ga0307981, IMG submission 201849) | Saline water microbial communities from Organic Lake, Antarctica - #987 | ecosystem: Environmental > Aquatic > Non-marine Saline and Alkaline > Saline | place: Antarctica: Organic Lake... | reverse complement strand
AAGACAACGTTTGCGGGGGAATTCATCGCACCAGTATTGTATCCAACCAAAAACTGCGACGCTGCAGCCACAATGACCGCAAATACCAAGGGCAAGGTGACCACGTTGGCATCGAATTCGAGTTCGTCGAGAATAATCATACTCGCGCGACTCCGACGGACAGTAAGTTCTTCTTCTGACAAACCCGTCTTGTCGCCAGTATCCAGGTCGGCGGCATAATTGGCAAAGGCTTGGGAAATGTTGCGTTCAATGCGCTGCAAACCAAACACAGCGGTAAAGGGTACTTCCTTGTAGAGCTCCTGTCGACCCATCTGGGTGGGTGTAAGGTAGGAAGGGCTACCATCGACGCTCACGGAATAGGACTTTGGGAGTCCCGAAAGCGTCGGTGACTCTTTGAAGGAAAAAGTCCCCATTGATTGGGTTCCACCCAACGCCCCAATCGAAGCCGACCTTCCGACTCTGTTGGCGAGATTGTTGGATTCCGGGCTCCTGGGCGTGTACTGAAAAGAAGCAGTGAATGAACGGATGGATATTATAAGTGAGAAATAATGATAGCCAAGCCAATAGCCAGGATCGAGATCAACGATTCTCCTTCCCGTACCGGTATGCATCCGAAGATTCAAAGGCTTCCGTTTTGACAGATTCTTCACCAAGAGACGCACCTTGACTTTCGTCTCGCCCGAGAGGAGGCTCTCATTCTCTTCTCTATTCATAATCCTTTCTTTCAAAGTCTATTGACTTGAACTCCAATCAAGATCGCTGCTCTGCTTTGGTACCGGTTGTAATTATGGCTGCTCCACTTCTTGGTGGTTGACTTCGTCGACATCGTTCGATCGGAATCGTTTTCGATTTTTTTGGTTCTTGTGCCCTTTCCAGAACTTATCGTAGTGTGACGAAAACGACCGTTTCACCCGTTGCTGGTTGCTGCTACCGGTAGTTGTTGTCGTTTTCACTTTCGTGCTCTCCGGGTTTTTACAATTCTGATCAGAATCGTGAAACCCCAGAGAGCACGAACACCAACTTTCGTTTCGTCATCGCGGCGCGATCGACGCGAGCGATGCGATAAAGGTACGTAAGGAGTTTTCGTAATCGTTTTCGTGCTACGATACAGTAAGGACTGGCCTTGGAGCATGGAAGCGAAAATGCGTGTCAGATCGAATGGTACCTGGTACCGAAACTCCACATTCGCGGATATACCAACGGCAGTTACAAGTCCCGCTGTTGCGGACGTCGAATGAAATGAAATGAAATGAAATGAGAAATCGAATGAATGAATCAAAGCAAATCAGCGATGGAACGTCAAAAACGGGAATTCTGTTTTTGGCGGGGATTGATTCTGGTTGAACCAAAGATCTGAATTTCTGTTAGAGTTGGAGGTCATCCATTCGGTAAAAAGAGCGGTGACGGTGACCGGTGACTAAGGACCGTGGACACTCTGACACTCTCATCTATCCTTCATGGCATCGGATCTGCTGGCCCTATTGGATACAACATTCGCAATGCAAGCGATCGTACTGCTACTTTGCGTGTTGCTGGTCTCGATCTATCACCTGGATGCTTTCGTATCACCCAATCGAGTGAAACTAATAGCTGACAAAGTAATCAATCCGAACCAAAGACTAAATTTGCCATTGGACGGCCGGCGGCCTTGCAACACCCAGCTCGATGCGGCGTCCTACAAAGATGCTCCGACTAGCAGCAAAAAGGCCTTGACGCACGCGGATATCTTGTGGAAGATACGTCCTCCTCCCGAAACGAGCAGGGTTCGAAAAATGATTACCCGCATCGCTGCCAATTTGATCCGCCTCGACTGCCTCGTCAGACGAGTCGACCAGCCCATCTTGCTGTGTCCCAAGGGCGGGCAGGCCGTGCTGGAAGCGCACTACAGGTCCCCAAATAACAGTTCCAAAAAGTCGAGCAAGATTGGTCGCTTTGGTATCACCACCGAGTCGGGTCCACCCGTGGCTCAGATTCAGGAAACCGTTTGCGACTTGTACGGATTGGATCCCAACATTCTCGTTCGCACGGCGGCCATTATATACATGTTTGTCGAACCGGAATACAGGGGAAACGACACAGGTAAACTAGCCTTGCAAGTCATGTCGCTGATTCATGCCGTTCAAGGTTGCGACTTTACCGTTTTGGTGGCGGACGATAGCGGAAGCGGCAAGCTGGTCGACTGGTATGAACAACAGGGTTATTCGAAAGCACCCAAGCTGCAAGAGACCTTTGGTAGTCCCGATGGCAAGTATGGAATCACAATGATTGCTCCGACACAACGGATTCGGGTATGTGCAGGCAAACAACAACAGCAGCCAACGGACTGTCTCATTCAGTGGTGGTAAAAAAAAAACTGCAGCCCTGCTATGCTATCGCTACTAACGCTATCGTCTTTTACAAGAGAAAATCAAAAAGAAACAATGTGTGTGTCTATACTTTTTATTAGACACTATGCGCCATCTTGTCCAAACATTTTGGTCCAGTCGACAAAGCGCTTGAGTTCATCCGGCGAGACTGTCGATACCGAGTGTTTCATGACCTTTTCAAAATCTTCACGCTTGACCATTGGTGCGCGAAGCTTTTCCGGCGGCACTACCCACAATGTCATGCGCATGGCGCCACAACTCTTGCACGTGTAATCCTTGCTAGGCTTGTCCGACGAGAGTTTGGGAGGGCACCGAGCACAGTTGGGATACTTTCCACAGGGTTTGTAGTAACCCTCCTCGTCGATATAAAACTGCTTGGCCTGTTGGCACCGTCGTAGCGGCTCCATGAGTGCTTCCTTGACCAATACTTTGATATCGGAACCACTAGCACCTACTGTAATGTCGCCCAACCTGTCAAAGTCTGCGTCTGTTAAATCGTTGGGGGTATCGCCCAAGTGTAGCTTTACCATGTAGGCACGGGCTTCCGCTTCGGGGAGTGGAATGTAGACGCGCTTTTCGAAACGACGCCGAATTGCGGCATCCAATTCCCAAGGAACTGCGAGCAACGTAATGTAGTGAAGCGTATACGAGAGTTAGGAACGAGCACACGGATGAATGAATGAATGCATGCATGCAATCCAGTAGTCTACTGCAATGCAACAGCAAATGCACTTACTGTTGGTGGCGCCGAGAATCAAGACTTGACCTTCCGACTTTCCTACTCCATCCATTTGCACGAGGAACTCAGTCTTTACGCGACGAAGGCTGTCGCTTTCACCTTCACTGCGACTTCCACAGAGCGAATCGACCTCGTCAATAAAGATAATGGCGCGTCCGCCTTCGGATTCGCGGGCCATTTCGAAAAGCTGCCGGACCAATCGCTCGGATTCACCTTGCCACTTGCTAATCAAGTCTGCCGAGGATACGGAAAAGAATGTCGAGTCGGCTTCGGTGGCCACGGCCTTGGCCAAGTAGGACTTTCCTGTTCCGGGAGGGCCGTAAAGAAGAATGCCCTTGAATGGTGCCCGCTTTCCGGTAAAGAGCTGGGGGAATCTGGTGGGGAGAATGACCGTCTGTGATGAATATGATTGAAAAAAGTTAGAAAGGGTTGCGCAAGTCGAATCGTCGGCATCCCACGACTGAACAGTTGTGCTGTGATAGCAACTAGTTGTGTACTAGTCTATTGTTGTATGTTCTTACCTCTTTGAGACTCTCCTTTGCATTCTCTAGTCCTGCAACGTCGTCCCAACTAATATTGGGTTTTTCAGTGACGATAGCTCCCGAAAGAGCGCCTCTGAGTTTCTTCTTATCGGCATCATCGTCTCCTCCGGCGTCACCATCCTTGCTCTTGGCGGCCACTCCACCACCTCCACCCTTATCGAGTTCACTCTGCTTCTTTAGATAATCGGAAAGTTCTTCAGCTCGATTCATGTACCCTTCTACTCGATCAAGAATGAGCTTTTTGCGAGCCTCGTTCTTTTCGTACTTCAAGCCCATGGTGAATCTTGCCAGCGCGTCGCGATAGAGTGCCAAGGCCTTTTCGTATTCGTTGTCGCCGTCGGCGGCAATCGCGCGTTGGACAATCTCAATGCCTTGCGGGATGAGCGAGTTCTCCATGATGAGAGATACTGTGTTTGATACTGTGCTTGATACTGTGCTTGATACTGTGATGGACGATCGCAGTACGGTACGACGACGGTAGGCACGACAGAAGTATGAGGCGTCAGGCCAAAGCGACAAGCGACGCTGTACACGAAATACTCTCTGTGCCCAAATGGCGCCGCCCGGTCACCGGTCACCCGGTCACACTAGTCTAGTAGTAGTAGACTAGCTAGACTACTTTCTCAACGACAACAACGGATTCGGCCGTTTAGAAACGCTGGTTGTATCTTTCGGGGGGAAGAAACAAAACAAAAGGCGCGAAATATCAATTCAGTCGTCCCAGGACTGATTTTGGTCCACGAAAAAATAAAAACTTGACAAAGAACAAACAAACAAACAACGACCACCATGTCGGGCCAAAGGTCCGCAACTGTCACGGGGTTCGTCCTGGGATCGTTCGTTACCATAGTCAGCGCACTGCTGGTTCAAAAGCTTCAGCAGAAATACCAAAAGACGCCGTCACCATTGTCCAACTCCAAGAACGGCCAACAACAAGTGCCTCGACAAGTACCAGCCGAGCTCCGCGAAGAACAGCTCTCCCGCCACGCGCTCTACTTTGGCGAAAAGGGAATGCGAGACTTGCGAAACGCTAGAATATGCATTGTTGGCTTGGGTGGGGTTGGTAGTCACACGGCACACATGCTCGCTCGATCCGGAGTAGGCTATTTACGCTTTATTGATTTCGACCAAGTCACCCTGTCGTCCCTCAACCGACACGCCTGTGCCACCTTGCAAGATGTCGGAATCCCAAAGGTCGTTTGCTTGCAACGATTTCTGGAACAAATATGTCCCGACCCAAACTACTTGCGCATGGACTCCATCGTGGAAATGTACACGGCAGAATCGGGACCGCGCTTGTTGGGCGACGAGCCGTGGGATATGGTCATTGACGCCATTGACGATGTTCCCACCAAGGCGGCACTGCTCGCGCACTGTTTACAAAACAAGATACGGGTCATTTCCTGCATGGGAGCCGCGGGAAAGTCGGACGTGACGCGCCTTCATATTAGCGACTTGAGGACGGCGGCCAAGGATCCCTTGGCGAGCAAGGTGCGACAGCACTTGAAAAAAATGCTGCCCGATCAGGAGGATTACTTGGAAAATATGCAAGATTTGGCCATTGTTTACAGTTCCGAAAAGACAGTGGTTAAATTGGCGGACTTTACGAGCGAGCAAAAGTCTGCCGGTGTACACCAGTACGGCGCCGTGGACGGTATGCGCATTCGCGTCTTGCCCGTCCTCGGTACCATGCCAGCTATAATGGGCCAAAGTTTGGCAGCCATGGCCTTGACGGAAATTGGTGATAAACCATTCATGCCAGTGACGGGAGAGCGGGTCGGACACAACGTGCGCAACAAGATATTTCAGAAATACAAGCGACGTGAAGACTTGTTTTCCAAGCGCATGTTGCAAGAAGCGGGTGAAGGATCAGCAATCCCACAAGAGGGGGGCATGATCAACGACAAGTGGGGTAAGTACTGTACAATAATATGCAGCGATTGCCATGTGCTAGTAGTATTGGGTGGAGGGAGATGTGCGAATACCGTGTATACCGTATCGCATGTATCGCTCACATCATGATTCGTGCCTCTGGCGTTGTCTTTCTCCTTTTTTTTTTCTCGCAGCCGGACCCCTCGCCATTACCCAAGACGATATCGAGTATCTACTGGAACTCTGGCGTAATCGCTGCGGTGTCACGGGAGATCGCTTGGGAGTTGTCTTATGTCTGGCACGATGGGATGAGCAACGACCGGGGACCTGCGATAATCTAGTTCTCGTGAGCGCCAATTTCTTGAAGCGCTTTGACCAAGTGGACGGTAAGGAGCAGATACCGGTCACGATTCAGCAACGAATCCAAGAACGCATGGCCCAATGCCGGTTAGACTAAAAATGACTAGCTAGATCCTTACGCTAGGACGAGAGCTCGTCCTGTACTCTACTATAGTCCCGCCTGAACGTATTTGTGTGTGAAAGTCCATTTTCATTCGCCAAATCTATTCAATGTTTCACTTTTAAAACTAAATCTCCTCTCTTCCTTCTTTTGGCCAAACCAATTCTCCTAATACTCCTGCTTTGTTTGGCTTTTCTCTTCCATTTTGCTTTCCATATCAGACATTTTGACTGCAAGGCCTTCCACAATACGAGCGATGCGGTCGCGTTTAGAGTCCTGAGTTTCATCTTGTGCCACACTTTCGACGTATGGAGCTGTCGGCGCCACATTTCTCACATCGGCAACACCTTGGTAAGGGTCCCCTGTGAAGGGCTGCTTATTGACGGAAGGGATATGCTCATCTCGATAGCCTGACTCGTGTTCTTGGAAGCAATCGTGAAAATTGCTTCTCGGGTAGAAGCAATGGCCATGGCCACGGCACCCGGCAGGACAGTGATCATACGCGACGGGGTGGTGTTGACGACAAACATCGTGGGCGCTTGCATGGTGGGGCCAGCGCAATGGTGTTTCATTGTTGTTACTGTAATTTCTGGATCAGATTGTTATAGCTTACTTCTTGGTAGCTTTTCTTTTGATTTTTATGGGAACAAAGAGGATGATCGAGAGACGTTATTAATCCGTCAGTCTCTTTCAACGATCAGGGTTCGCTTCGCATTTAATTCCAATCCCAATAAATCAGGCCATATTTGAGGACGCGGCACATAAAACACAACAAAAAACAAACGACGACGACGATAGTATAGCAACGAGCAACGCACTTCATCGCTATAACCATGAAAGCAATATACTGGGCAATAATCTCCGGTCTCCTCATGAGCTGCATAGCTCTTGCTGGGTCTCTACTACTCTTTCTCAAACCCAGTGTTCTTGACTCAATCATTCTTCCCCTCGTCTCCTTTTCCGCCGGGTCCCTCATTGGAGGCGCTGTTTTTCATATGCTTCCTCACGCAGTTGAGAAGATGGGAAATGTGACGGCTGTTTATGTCTGGCTTATTGCTGGCTTTGCACTTTTCCTGGGACTGGAGCAGTTCCTCAACTGGCACCACTCCCATACGCACAGCCACACGTGTGGACCTTTCAGCCCCGCACACCAACATGGGGCCGGCGCCTGTCAAAGTAGGCCAATGACAAATTCACTACAAGAAGTCAGCCGGACGCATGTTAGTGGGTTGGATTGCGGAACTATTGAGAATGATAATAGAATAGAGCAAACATTGGCGGAAGAAGGAAGAAGCAATGCCATGAGCATGGTGGCGAGCTCAGTCACCATATGCTACGGGTCGTCTTTGGCCAGCCACAATGGCAACAAGGTGGACGACCAACACACGACCGTCAGTACTGTTCGTCAAAACTATGACCACGCGGCTGGAACCCTCGTGTCGGTGGAAAACTGCTCTGTCCACAGCATCGGTCCTGCCAGAGCAGACAAACCGACGAGTCAGCAGAAACAAAGTCTGGGACACCTTATTCTGATTGCAGACGCCGTGCATAATTTCCTCGGCGGGCTTTTTGTTGGGGCTAGTTTTGTCGATAGCACCAAGCTGGGGATGTCGGCTTGGACGGCCGCAGCGGTTCACGAGGTCCCACAGGAGTTGGGTGACTTTGCAATACTGATACATGCCGGCTGGTCCAAGTCCGGCGCACTTGCTTTTAACTTTTTGTCGGCACTGACATTTCCTCTGGGGGCAATCATTGCTTGTGTGTCTTCCAAAAAGATTGATGTATCATTTCTCATCCCTTTTGCCGCGGGAAACTTTCTTTATATTGGCGCAACGGATCTGATCCCAGAAGTCAAACACTGTCACGGAATGAAGTCCAATGCCGTGAATTATGCTGCATTCTTATTGGGGGTCGGGTTACTGCTCACTGTACGCATTGCCGTCGATGGGTGGTAATTGAAGGACCATTGTTGACGAAATGACTTGTTACTCTTGTAGCAGAAACCTGTGGTCGAAACGCTCCTTTAAAGTCTTCGTTTCAGCCACTATTTCCGTGGATATCTCATCGCTATTTCGCTTGCCCATGGTCAGCTCCTAGGGAAGAGTGATATGAGCAGCCAACGTGATTCAACAAGGGCCACGAAGGTGAAAGAGAGTACTCTTATGCATTGCGCAGCGATATCAGATTTTCAGATGATGCAGGGACCTCGAACGATATCATGTGGTGACGGAGTTGCCTGCACTGACACCTGCTCCTTCGACCGCCGAGCTCTTCTGACCGAGACGGAGGTTCCTGCTCCCACATCTTTGAGAGGCTTCTGATTGAAGAGCCAATTCTAGAGCCACCGAACGCCGACCGAGACGGAGGGGCGTGGGAGTACGCAGGCACTCCGGTGTCGCTGCAGCGCCGAGGCGTCTACATTCACCGCGTTTCGTTGACGAAATGATGGGTCCGATCGAATGCTGACGGGCGAACGGATACTCGCGCTGCTCGCCGAGCTAGACGCAGAACTGTGCTCCTGGGACGTGCGCGGTGATATCTTCATGGTCGGAGGCGCCGTGATGGCATTGGCCTAGGACGCTCGCAGTCACGGGTCACCAAAACGGTGCGGCGTCACAGGCGATCGTTTGGGAGTTGTCTTGTGTCTGGTACGATGGGATGATCAACAACCGGGGACCTGCGATAATCTAGTTCTCATTAGCGTCAGTTTCTTGAAGTGATTCGATCAAGTGGACGGTAAGGAACAGATACCGGGCCACGATTCAGCAACGAATCCAAGGACGCATGTCCCAGTGTCGGTTAGACTAAACATGACTAGATCTTAACGGTATGAAAAACTCTACTAGGTAGGTACATACACCCGGGTCTTCGACGGTCTAGCTGCGAATCGGCGGAGTTTTGGCTGCAAAGCGTGATTCCATCAACTACTATAGAGACGACCGCCAATACAAGAGACACGAATAATGGGTGACGACTGCACTACATAGTTTATTAGAACTACTCGTACAGAGTGAAAAAAAGCCAAAGACGCACCCACACTACTAGAGAATGCAATCCATACACCACGAATCCTTTTCTGCATTCCCCTTTCCTCTACAGTCATCCACCTCCACATCTTACACCACCAAAGCGTGCCTAACACTTTTTTAGTTTTGCATCAAGGCCTTGAACTCATCAAAGCTGATTTCTCCGTCACCATTGGTATCGACTTCATCCATCATGGCATCCAGTTCAGCTTCCGACAAGGTTTGTCCGAGTTTTTTCATCAGTTTCTTGAGTTCCTTTCGGTCAATGGCACCGGATCCATCGGTATCAAAGACGGCAAAGGCGTCCCTCAATTCCTTTTCGGGGTCGTATTCTCCCATGCGTGACTTCATGAGAGTGAGGAATTCGGAAAAGTCAATCTCGTTGTCGCCATTGTCGTCGACGGACGAAATCATCTCAATGAGTTCCGCCTCGGTGGGGTTTTGTCCCAACTTTCGCATGACTTGCTGCAACTCGTGAAGTTCAACGGTTCCTGTGATTGTGCGTGCATGTGTTTGAGAGCAGGGAGTAGCAGCAATATGGAAATGGTAAGGTTAGTGTGCAATGGAGTACAGAATGAATGATGAATACAAAAGAAAGAAAGGGGGTGAGCCAAAGGTCGATCGGTTCGTGATTCGCAGCAAGTACGCAGGAACATCAAAGTCTAAGTAATACGGTAGCGACAAAGCAGCATTTCCTTGCCACTCGACCCTCGCTAAAGACTCTGCAGTAAGCCTTCTCCTCTCTCGTGTCTTGAAGGTTTCCTTATCCTCGCGTACTAGACTAGTGGTATGGTAGGATACTGATCGTACTGTACCGTAATAGCTGAAAGCAAGGCCCTGGTCGTATTCAAGCATAAGGCCAAAGAATACGCGAACGCGTAACCGCAACGACATTTCAACGAGACATGGTACGACACTTACCATCTCCATTGATATCAAACATGGCAAAGGCCTCCTTGAGGTCTGCCACTTGCTCGTCGGTTAATCCCTCTCTTGCTTCTGCCGACATGGCGATGGATGATGATGATGATGAATGTGTGTAATCGTATGTATGTATGTAGGCTATGACTAGTAGACTATGCGGCCAACGGAGGAGCTCGCTGCTTTGTTGCAGGCTGCAGAGACCTTTTGCAGAGACGCGAAGCGAAAGAACCCCCGCCAGCAAGCACGCCGTGGCTTCTCTCTCACACATCATAACGCACCAACCAAGATCTGACTGAGTCGAATCAGTCGAGAATGACCGCCAAGTCACGTCTATCATAGGCTGTGACTGTGACCTCAGCTTCCGAATTACATAGTCGTGCGTATTCAAAGCTGTAGGTATATAAACATTCTATAGCTACATTACACAAGATGTGCCATAGATTTTTCCGTTTCTCAGGAACGAAATAGACATGGAAGGGTTCTGCCTTTTTTTCACTGCACTTTCGCTACCGGTACGCACTCCACTACGGACTCTCATTCCTTGAGTGTTCTCGTTCTCGTACGGTACTGCATAGCAAGAGCTTACCATGGTGATGGACGCTGCAACCCTGCGAGGAGCGCAAGAATGGAGTCAAAAGGACCCCAACGAAACGACGGCAGCGCACGTGCAAACATTGATCCAACTGTCACTGTCACAGTCGGCAGCAGTAGCTGGCGTAGCTTCCACCACCACCGACGCTGCTGCTGCTGCTTCCAAGGAACTGAAGGCGCTCTTTCCTGCCAATAACCAACGCATTAGTTTCGGAACGGCTGGACTCCGATCCGCCATGAAACCAGGGCCCTTGAACATGAACGATTTGGTCGTCCTCCAAACAGCTCAAGGCCTCGCCAAGTACTGTCTCGCAACATTCAGCAAGGACAAGAAACCGTCCGTCTGTATTGGC
>Ga0307981_1003895_pt1 | contig 10879 bp, 9 predicted proteins | sample OrgLakmetagen987_FD_201849 | JGI IMG/M metagenome (GOLD analysis project Ga0307981, IMG submission 201849) | Saline water microbial communities from Organic Lake, Antarctica - #987 | ecosystem: Environmental > Aquatic > Non-marine Saline and Alkaline > Saline | place: Antarctica: Organic Lake... | reverse complement strand
CCTTCGACGGACTTGATCGAGCTTGATCTACACTGTAATGAGCTATATTCGAATGGGCCAGAGGACTTTGAAACATTTGCGCGTGGGTTGTCGGGCAACAAGGTATTGAAGAAGCTTTATCTCGATTGTTATAATATTGACAACGCTGGAACAACTGCAATGGTATCCGCTTTTCAGGGTAACGAGACGTTGGAACATCTTTCCCTAGGAGTTGACGGTGGCGCCCTTGCGATCCATGGGCTTTGGCAGAGCGCGAGCTTGAAGCTTCTTGATCTTTCTGATAATGAGTGTGAAGAAGATTACACCCCAACGGCGTTTCCGGAAGGCCTTCCGAACAACGCAACATTTGAAGTTCTCCGTATATCAAATTGCTCGCTCAGCACCAACGACTGTTTAGCTGTCCTTGACAGCCTGCAAGAGAATACAGTCCTTCGAGAGTTGGAAATTCAACAGAAAAATTTCTCTCTGGACGTTTTGTGCGCTACAGCACTGCAGGTGTTGCTTGTAAAAGCCCCTCTCCAAAAGTTATGGTTGAATGGCAACGGAGTAACCAACGAAGGCATGGTCGTACTGGTTGAAGCAATTAAGCGGAACACTAGTTTGATAGAGTTGTCTCTCGATGATTTCGGAATTGGCAACGAGACTTTGCTGGACCTCGGGGAGGCCTTGGTTGAAAACAAGACTCTCGAAAGCCTGAGTTTGGTTTACAACGACTTCAGTGCAGAGGTGGTCTGTTATTTCTTCGGGATCCTTCCAAGAATAAAGGGTCTCAAAAAGTTAAGGTTGTGCGTCCCCGACGTCGAGAGCCTCGGCTTGGCTCTCGTGAGTGGCCTCAAGATGAATACGAGCATGGAGCGTATTTATGGTGTCATATCGAGCAGACTCCCTTCTGACATTCAGAAATCGATTGAGTTCTATCTCAAAATGAATCGAAACGGCCGCAAGTTCTTGCGAGCGCCCTTTTGCAATCAGATACCTACTGGTGCGTGGCCTCGCATCTTGGCCAAGCTTTCTCCAAAGAGCGAGCGAGACAAGGCCGACCTTGTCCAGAGCGAAACGAGCCGCAAGGCCGAAGACGATCCTGGAATGTCGGAGTAGATTCAAGATCCGATGAATAAGTGTAGTCAGTCTTGTTCTAGTTGATCTAGCGGTAGCTACTAGTAGAGATTTGAGATGCAGAGGCAGGGCGTCGTCTCAACAAGGCCGCGAAAATGAACTGCTGGTTGGCGTTTTCTTCCAGCCGCTACATTTCCTCCACGACCGAGTGAGCCAATTACGTTTCGACATTCCAGCGTATTGTATTGTATTCGTAGGTGACCGCAATCGTTGTGAATCAGTGTCGTGAAATATGGCTTTGGATGTGTACGCTCACTACTCGTACTAGCTCGTAGCTAGCTCGTAGCTAGCTTGCCGTTTCTGGTACCGTGAGGACTCTGTTTCGTCTCTTCGCTTTTTACTCGAATCAGTCAGTCGGCAGGTCCGCGCGAAACGCGCACGGACGAAACGTCACACGGTTCTCCCCTCCATCCAACCAACTGTTTCTTCTGTTGCAAGTTGCAAGCTTGCTCTCGTGCATGTGCATAATATATCATATACTAGTATACGTAGCTTGTTGCATCGCTCACGACTATTCCAATCGATTGATTGATCGTTCGTTCGTTCGTATCTGTTGTGCATTCAGAACCACCGCGAAAGCCTTTGTCGATTGAAACCAAAAAAAGAAAGAACGTGAACTCCATTTTTCAATTTCAAAAAAAAAACTTGGCATGACTCGCACCGTCTTGATTGGTCCAGGCCGCCGCGTTACCCTCGCGGAACTCGCTGCCGTGAGTCAAGGAGACGGCGTGTTGGAGTGGCAGCAGCAGCAGCAGCAGTCTACTGCTGCAGAAGACGCTGAAACTGCTGCTGTAGAGAGTCTTGTTGACGAGCTGGCAGCAGTGACTCTTACCAACAACGAGTCGACGGCTGCAGCTACGTTGACGACAGCGCAAACTATTGCCGTCGTGACTGTCACGGCCTTGCACTTGGCACAAACCAAGGGATTGACGGGTGAGAATGCCAAACAGGCCTTGTTGACGGCCGAGCGCTTGGTCAATACGGTCAAGGCGCTTCGAACGGGACAAACGCCGTCGTTGAATCTGGCCGTGTTGGATTGCGGAGCCGCTGTCATGCAGACGGTGGTATCGCCCGACTTGCTTTTGCCAGCAACCATTGCACGCTCGTGCCGTTTGGCGGTGCAGGGACTCGCTGTGGTGACAGCCGTTGGTTTGGCGACGGCAGCCTTGCCCATTGCTTGTGTGACCACGGACAGTCGGGGTCTTTCTACCGTGCCGGTGGTCAGTGAAGGGCAGTTTGATGTTGGCCGGCCTCACCGTGCCATGGTCACGGCAGCGGCCACGTGCCGGGCGGTATGGAACGCTAGTCGTTTCCTTACTGCGGACGACAAGGACACTGCTGGTACTGTTCCAAAAGCCTTTACCGACTTGCCCCAGTATCATGGACCAGCGGCGGCCGATATCAAGGGCGTTGCTGCCAAGTTAGAATTGGAAGTGAACTGTGTGCCATTGGCAACAGACGGTGTCGTTTGGGACGAGACGGTCGCTTCGTTGGCTACCGATCAGGCTACCCAGGCTGTGACTTTCTTGTTGACTAATAGCAAGGCACGCTTATCTGGATCAGATGCTGATGTCGTTCCTACAGACGCTACTTGTGCTCCTGGCACCTCACTGTCGACTCTGGTGCAGGACTTGCAAACAGCCTTGCAGCAAGAAGCTGCTGCGGCTTGCGCCAAGGTCAAGCAAGAGACCGACAAGGCTGCAGAAGAAGCGACCGCCAAGGAGGCGGAAAAGCAAGCTCGTGCGGCAGCTTCGACTCAGACTGCTGGTGACGACGCCAAGGACGAATTCGCTGGCATGTCGGAAGCCCAAAAGAGCAAGATTCTCAAAAAGCGTGCCGAAAAGGAAGCAAAGGCGGCAGCCAAGCGTAAGACAAAGGAAGAAAAGGGAGTCTCGCTTTTTGGTACGGGAACGCAACCACTCTGTCAGATTCTCGAGCAGTACGACAGCGAATTGAATGCCGACTGTATCGCTGCTATGGCTGCGGTTTTGGAAACGCTCCTTTCGGGTGGCGTCCAGCGCAAACCAAAGATTGCCAAGGGCACTCGCGATTACTTGCCGGAACAAATGATGATTCGCCAGCAAGCCTTTTCCATCATCCGTCGCGTCTTTCAGTCGCACGGTGCCGTCGAGATTGATACGCCAGTGTTTGAACTCAAGGATACGTTGACGGGCAAGTATGGAGAAGACTCCAAGTTGATTTACGACTTGGCCGATCAAGGCGGAGAAATCTTGGCTTTGCGTTACGACTTGACTGTACCCTTTGCTCGTTTCCTGGCGTTGAACTCAGTCGGCAATATCAAACGCTTTCACATTGGCAAGGTTTACCGGCGCGATCAGCCCCAGCTCAGCCGTGGGCGCTACCGAGAATTTTATCAGTGCGATTTCGATATCGCCGGAACCTACGGGCGCATGATTCCCGACAGTGAGTGTCTGTGTGTGGCGTGTGAGATTCTCGACTCTCTTCCCATCGGCGACTTTGGTATCAAGTTGAATCACCGTCGCTTGTTGGATGCCATTCTGGATATTTGCGGTGTGCCTGCAGATAAGTTTCGAATGATTTGTTCGGCCGTTGACAAGCTCGATAAAGAACCATGGGAAGAGGTCAAGCGGGAAATGGTGGAAGATAAGGGCCTCCAGGAAGATGTCGCGGAGAAGATTGGCGAATTCGTCTTGAACAAGGGTGCCCCGTGGGATATGTACAAACAACTCATGGACGCGAAAAGGTTCGGTAATCACAAGGGAGCGAACGAGGCTATGGAGGATCTGAGAATCCTCTTTGAGTATTTGGAAGCAATGGGCAAGCTCAAGTTTATCTCGTTCGACCTCAGTCTGGCTCGTGGTCTGGACTATTATACCGGCGTCATTTACGAAGCTGTGTGCATGAGTGGCAACACGCAGGTTGGGAGTATCGGCGGAGGCGGTCGATACGATCATCTTGTATCCATGTTCCAGGAAGCTGGAAAGGAGACGCCTTGTGTGGGTGTTAGTGTCGGCATTGAGCGTGTTTTCACTTTGATGGAAGAACGACTTCGCGAAGAGAAAGGCGGATCCATCAAGCAGCCCAATGTGGATATCCTTGTGGCGTCAGCTGGTGGTAATATGATGAAGGAGACTATGCAAATTGCGCGCATCCTTTGGGATGGAAAGCTCAGTGCCGAATTCAGCCAGCAAGAGAATGCAAAGCTCAAAAATGAGCTTCGCAACGCCCTTGACCGCGAAATCCCGTTCATGGTTATCGTTGGAGAAGCAGAATTGGCGGAAAACAAATGCAGCGTGAAAGATCTGAAGGCGAAAACAGAGGATAAGGTGCCCATACCCGAACTCGTATCATTCTTGCGAAAGAAGGGGGCAATCCCCGTGGGTTGCGAGTTCGCGGCCGAAATAATGAAGGACGTGCAGTCACCATAACGATAAGACTACAGATATATCCTCTTCCTATGTTATCAACTTGCTACGTCTTTGCTCGTTCCTACATATTTGCTCGAAGCGTTCCGCGTCGACTACGGAAACATACGCCACTCGTGCCGAGCAGTCTGCTTTCGAACACTTGTCTGGGACACAATAGGACGGACTTTTGTTTCCTTGAGACGCTTCAACAGTACTCCACCAAGCAACTCAACAGGTGTGCCAAAACCATCTTCGCTGCGCGGGGGCAATTCCTCCCGATTTAGTACCAAGGCGAGAGCTGACTCGCTGATGCATTGGGCAGTGACCCAGTTTCCCGGGTCGCCTTCGAAGGCAATGAAGCAGTTCGCCTTATCGACCAAGCCAGTTACAGGGTTTTTCGGTCCAACGACTTCGGCATAAACTTCGGCGTAGCCCGCCCTACACATCTGGTCGGGCATGCCCGAACCGGGGGGTACAAGACGGTTGACAAGAAACTGACCGATTACCGGTAGCTTGAGCACTAGAAAGGAGACGCCAAGTGCGGCAAGCGTTAGAAACGCAGGAACGAGAGAGATTGTTCCCAGCTGAGCTGTCATTCTAAAGCCAGTGGGAAGAAAGCGCTCGTGGTAGACAAAGTTGGGTCCATACTTCAAAGAAACAGCGCTGGCGTGGACAACCTTGGCATTTGCCACTGCCATGAAGAAAGGGATCGAGACGCCCATTCTGATGATAGTGTCAAACGAAGGCAACTGGTTCCACCACTCTGCCTTGGCCAAGCGATTGCGCGTATCCTCGAACGCAGGATCTGATCGGACAGAGGGATGCGCCAATATCAATGGGTCCGCGAGTAGGAAAGGAAATGGTCGCCGAAAGAGCCAGTGGGAAATGTTCATTGGCATGTCGACAACCGTTTGGATTGTCCCGCCATTGACACCACCAAAATCATTGTGCCAGGTTGTGGCCGTTTCAATAATGGCAGGAATCGTCTTGGACGCGTCCCGCAAGGCCTCAACAGCAGTATGGACCGCGAGGTCACTGGGAATGGAGTCGAACCCGCACATTGAGATGATCCGAGATCCCGATGCGGCAGCCGTTGAACTGTGTTGCGCTCGCATTTCGCCCACCCACACGAATTCCCCAGTAATATCAACATAGTCGGCACCAGTCGTGGCACAGGCCCAAACGACATTACTGCCAATTTTCGTAAAAGGACCCGCGCAATTGAGAACAACTTTCGTTCTGTCTGCCATTTTTCGCAGGGCTTGCGTATCAGCGCTATCGGCGGCAAACGTGTCAAAGGTGCAATATCCAGTAGCGTCCGCGTTGATGATGCAAAGATTCTTCATTTTCTCCGAAAAGTCCGCGTGAATACTCTGAATCTTGGAGGGAGTCCGCCCCGCGAGTGTGATTTTCAATTCCTGCTTGAGGTGCAGACTGATCTGCATGAGGTAGGTCAAAATGTGCTTTGCAACGAAACCAGTGGCCCCGTAGACTGTAATGTCTGTCTCGATTGATCTACTCGCTTGTTTGACTTCGATGGAACGGCGCTGCTTCTCGCTTATCGAGGAGCCTTTGGCAGATTCCTTTGCTCCCGAGGTGGCTGCCTTGTCAACTGCAGCAACACCTCGGTCCTTTCCAGTAGCTCCCGTAGTCATGCCCTGCTGGTCAGCTGTGCCTTTCGTTTTGGTCGGTGTGTCATTTCCGGTACTTAGCTCTTGGGCTAGACTGCCAGCCTGGTTGGCAGTCTCAAAACGCTGCCAGTCGCCCCAAAAGACGGTTCCACCGTGACTGTCCTTCAAAAAGAATTGGGGGTACTCTGCATGGATGCCCGACAGGCCAAATAGCTTGTTTCGCGCAGTCTTGTTGGAAGCATCAGCGCCATCCAGCGTTTCGTACGCAATGCCTTGCGAGTCCAAAATCGTGTAGGCTTTTCGTTGGTTTGCCGCCACCTCGCGAGTGAGCGACTGGTTCGAGCAAAGAACCAGTAGTAATTTGCTGCTGAAACCACATTGGGCCACACTCGAAGCTACCTTTCTCGTTTCGTGTACATTGGCTTGCAGACTACATTCACTAGTCGCTTGCGCCGCTCCCGAGAGCAAATCCTTGGCCAGCGTTCCCATTTCGTTGCAACGCTCCAAGCGATCCCAGTCACCCCAAAAGGATAACTCGCTGCCGTCGTGGACCAGAAAGAACTGCGGATAGTACTGCGCCCGCAGGCCCGACACGGTAAATAGATTCTCCCGCGTCTCCTTGTGCGCCGGGTCGGCGCCGTCCAGCGCATCGAACGCAATTCCGTGGGCGGTCAGCAGCGTAAAAGCCCGTTGCTGCTTGGCCGATACCCCGCGATGCGCCGACTGGTGGGAGCAGAGAACCAAAACTCTGGGGAGTTTCACCAGTTTGTTCGTGACAGCCGGAGCAGGAGGAGGAGGATCCTTTGGTGGAGGGCTAGCCTGCTGGGCTTGAGGTTCAATGGTCGCACATGTCGCGTTGGGTTCTTGGACAATCAACGTTGGCACCGGCATGCTTGCGGCAACCGCGGTAGTAGTAGTAGTAGCACTAGTAGTACTATGGTCCAAGAATGGAAGCAAATTGTTGAAACGGGTTTGTTTCGGCACAGCCACAGGAGTGCTTGGCATTACTGCCAACGCCTCTGGTTCGTTTTCCTTGTTTCGTGCCATATCATCATGGTCATCATCGTCGCTGTTGTTCTTCACCGCGTTTGTTTCCTTTGCCACTGAAACAGTCTCAGACTCAGACTCTAGCTGTGCTAGTAGTAGAGGGACAGACGCGGCCGTCGCAGCCTTACTACTGCTACTGCTAGTGACAGTACTTGTCTCGGACGAAAAGGACCCGAGAGTAGAGGCAGTCTTGGTATCGTTGCAGGCACCGATGGCGGGGACGACGCTGTGTGGAGACAACGACAAGGACGACATGGGATACACAGGTAGCGCTCAAGGAAGGGGAGTGCGTCGAGTAGTCTACGTACAGGGGATTGAGGATTCGAGGCGCTGCAATGGGAATGAGCCTCGACTACGGAAATGGATCTTGGATAATCGTTATTCTCTCGTTTGCCAACTAACACGGCAAACACTATTCTTTCTTTCGCGTGGAACTGGTACAAAACTCACGTGGCTCGTCGCGCGATTCATTCATTCATGCGCGATTTTCAGAACCAGACCCCCGGATAAAGCGTTTCTCGCTCACGATAGCTCGTACTGTAGCTCGTTTTCGTAGCAAAATCAAGCTGGTAGTATTCTACCGGTATCATACGCAGTCTAGCATTGTGCAATGCGGGTAGTCTGCTGTACCGGTAGCATAGTGCATTGCGCAGCACCTAAACTATCGTTCCGTGGACGACGACGTATCTGTATATAATATACATATATCTTAATGAAAAGATTACGTATGCAGGCTAGTCTAGTCTACTGCAAGAAGGATGATCAACGAGACGATACAAGAGAAGAGTCATCAGGCACTGCCTCAGTGTCGGCCCAGATAAAGTCCACCTTCTCCTTCAATTCACAGACAACCCTGCTGACCACGGGCTTCCCACTCGTCGCGATTCTTTTGGGCGTAGTTCAGGTACTCGCTCTTCACTCGAAACACCAAAGACACCGCGAGGCCTTGAGCTTTTTGGCCAGGGGAATAATATCAAAATCGAAAAAAGCCAATCTCACCCTTGTACCAGAATTCGGACGGGTCCGCTTCGGCGCGGCCTTCTTTGTAGGCCTTGTACATTTCCTCAAAGAGGCGCTCGTTCCACTTGCGGTAAATGTGCCAGTGCTCCTGCATCGTGTGCGAGACATCGGACGCTTGGATCAAGTGCTCAACAATCACAATGGTCGCCTTGCGGTCACTCACACCATCCTTGCTCGACTCTTCCACGCGTTGCGGAGCGTCTTGAGGTCCTGCTTGTCCCTAATGTCGGTGGCCGTGACCGAGTTCACAATGAGCTGACGGAAGCGTTGCATTTCGGTTTCGTCGCTGCAAATAGTGGCCCGCAATTCACTGTACTTGACGTCCATGAGAAGCGCCCACAGGCACTGTCGACAGAGTTCTGCTCGGCGACGCTCTTGCCCTTGTAGACAACGGCGGCATTGGGTACTCCGCAGTGGTCAGCGTCGATGCCAACAGCACACAAGCAAACTGTGTGAGCGGATCCGGCATAATGCCGTACGTGTGATGGTGCAGCAGCGAGGATGCCTGCTGACCATTGGCAAAGTCAAGGTCTGATGAGGTAACGATATGGGACAAGAGCTTGACAACAGACATGGTAACATGACTTGCGTGTTCAAAGTTGTAAAACGGGTTGCCTTAGTAAAGAGCAGCAATGCAAGTGATATAGTCTACAAGCTGCTCCATGACGTTGTTGCTCAGAACAATCGATTCGGGAGTCTTCGTGGTTTGCAGCAACCGTGGCGTCAAAGTGGGGCAGATGGATGATCTTGCACACTTCGTTGAGGACATTTTGATCCGCAGTGTGGAAATGGTCCTTGACAACCTTGAGCATGGCAGCAGCACCCTCTGTGGTGAAGGTACGACAAGCCAAAACTTGCTGGAGGAGACCCTTGAGAGCATCAACGTTCCAGTTGACGAGTCGGCGTGTCTTGCCGCTTTCCAACAAGTAGATTTGAGTTGCCTTTTTTCGCTTGGTCCTGTGGAGATTGTATCTCCACTACGGAAGAGTTAGTAGAAGAGTCGGCTGTTGAGCCACCCGAGCCGCTTGTTGCTCTATCCGAGCCAAGCTCCAGCCAGTATGTCTGCATCTTGCCCTTGCCCTTGGCAAAAACCACTTCCTCACGACGTTTGACCCAGCTGCCCTTCTTGCCCAACACTGTGAGTATGTTACCTGTTTCCTTGGAAACGTTGATTCGGTTGCCCACTCCCGTGCTTTCCATGCGCGCGGCAGTGTGTCCATGGTATCACCAAACAACTGGAAGCGAGATCTCGCACCGCTAAGAAATCCAGCAGTGACGGGATCAGAGTGCAGGCCGATGCGTACACTCAAGTCACCCGTGTCAGGGCCAAGCACAATTTCAAGCTCCTTCGTCAAAGCATGTATACGGCTCATGCAGTCGCGTGCGAAGCGAGCCATGGCAACTGCGTGGTCCTTGCAGGCGTCGGGAATGCCGGCAGCAGCGACTTAGCAGTCGCCCACGGTCTCGAGAAAGACGCGTCGCTTGACGGCAATATCATAGAAGGCCTTGTACAGCGTCTCGAGGAGAGTAAAGACTTGCGAGCTCTCTCTGACAGAACTCCATGCGGTAAAACCGGCAATGTCGGCAAACATAATCGTAGTCACAGGGAACAGATCAGCGATAGGCTTGGTCTTGTACATAAAGTCCTCGTTGCCATCTTCAAGTGCGCCGCCATTCTTGTCATTCAAGAAGCTCCTGAGCTTGGTCTTGGTGCTTTCGACTGCATCACCGGTCTGGAAGTTCTCGAACAACCGCTCATGAACCTGCTCTGGAAAGAGGGACGTGACCATGGCGGTGGTCTTCTCAGCACTGGTGCTCAGTACAAGTCTCTGACGGCGTTCCACGAGGTAGTCGTAGAAAAAAGCATGCAGGCTGTGAAGCGAAAATCATTGCCACTGCAAACGTCATGATGAGTGGAATCTTCGACGTGTAGTCATCTTCAAAAGCCTTGGTCGGGTACACGTGAATGGTGTACGCACAGTGATCCTGGTTGAGCTTGAAACCAGTTTGTTCAGTGTTGTTGACCAAGTCATCAAAACTGCCGTCCCGTCCCATGGTGGTATATGCAGTATTGTGAAGGTCACCAACTCCAATGTATTCCACAGAGTCGGCACTTACTAGATAGGTGAATAGGCCATCGCAGGTGTTGTCGAGGACAACGGTAAGGGCTTTAGAGTTGGGAGGTAGCACCCCTTCAAAGTAGGCGGCCCACTTGAGTACCGCGAGAATAACGGCGACGGGCTTTTTTTCTTCGTCGTAGGAGTCAAACACGGGAACGAAGACAGTGCTAAAAGGGTCGCCTAGATAGGCAACGTTCTTTCCTGCTGCATAGCTTAGGATGAATGCATAGAAGCTCGTCGCGAAGCTTGGCTTGGTAATATCTCCAGGCGGACTCAAATCAATTCCCCCAATGGCCACCTCTCCACTTTCAGAGGCAGTCTTGATGTACGGTGCGTAGAGAGGATATGTTACAATGTTCCAGTTTACCAAGTCTAGCGGTACGGCGGGAATGGGAGAGGACTGCCAGGTTTGAGATTTGCGTGAACGTTACCTTATCAAAGGAAAAGATCTGGTTAGCAATCACGGATTTCTGCGCAGAGGCAGCTACCCAAAACATATTCGATAGGGCGGTTGTTGTCGATCGATTGTAGACGGCGACCATTGTAAAAATCCAGC